>OCTX012291725.1_pt1 | contig 153088 bp, 136 predicted proteins | sample 1539691 | NCBI WGS metagenome assembly OCTX01 (sample SAMN02144231, study PRJEB22623) | gut metagenome | biome: sheep rumen | host: Ovis aries | place: New Zealand
ATGCACTTTGGATTTGTCTTGCAATCGGCGTCCAGCAGACGGAGCGCATCGCCGGTTGTGATTTGATGCACTTTGGATTTGTCTTGCAATACATAACCGGCAATCTGCCCGGAATCTGAGGTTGTGATTTGATGCACTTTGGATTTGTCTTGCAATCTATAGCATAGATAAAGCCATCGGCCAACTGTTGTGATTTGATGCACTTTGGATTTGTCTTGCAATGCTCATCACACTATACCCGCACCCGCGCGGTTGTGATTTGATGCACTTTGGATTTGTCTTGCAATGCGTTTTTGGCAATGATTTTTGAGCCGTAGTTGTGATTTGATGCACTTTGGATTTGTCTTGCAATTCTGGTAAGCCATGTGATTTTCCTTTTGGAGTTGTGATTTGATGCACTTTGGATTTGTCTTGCAATATGTAATCGCGCCATAAGCAAGCACTGCCAGTTGTGATTTGATGCACTTTGGATTTGTCTTGCAATCGTGGAACAATCGGGGGAGAACCACAACCGTTGTGATTTGATGCACTTTGGATTTGTCTTGCAATCATCTCATTGATACTTGCAGCAGTAGCCGTGTTGTGATTTGATGCACTTTGGATTTGTCTTGCAATTCCGCGCTTGATGAGCGAATGGACAAGCTGTTGTGATTTGATGCACTTTGGATTTGTCTTGCAATTGTGTCGCGGCTGACAGCGATGCGGCGGCTGTTGTGATTTGATGCACTTTGGATTTGTCTTGCAATCGACAACAACTGCAATTGCTGACATATAAAGGTTGTGATTTGATGCACTTTGGATTTGTCTTGCAATCTGCAGGAACTGAAGAATTGAGGGGCGGGCGTTGTGATTTGATGCACTTTGGATTTGTCTTGCAATTGAACGCCGAAAACCAGGAAACCGAAAACAGTTGTGATTTGATGCACTTTGGATTTGTCTTGCAATTAGCCTTGGGAATCGAAACATGGTGTCATTGTTGTGATTTGATGCACTTTGGATTTGTCTTGCAATACGAGTCCAAGGACTATGCAGTGCTCGGTGGTTGTGATTTGATGCACTTTGGATTTGTCTTGCAATTCCTGTTCACGGCGCTCTACATTATACTCAGTTGTGATTTGATGCACTTTGGATTTGTCTTGCAATCGGCGTGGTCGCATCCGATGCGCTAGTCTGTTGTGATTTGATGCACTTTGGATTTGTCTTGCAATGCTAGTCTGGGCAATGCTCTGCACCATAAAGTTGTGATTTGATGCACTTTGGATTTGTCTTGCAATACCGGCTGCTCGCCAAGATGGGCGAGAGTGTTGTGATTTGATGCACTTTGGATTTGTCTTGCAATATTCTCGACGATGAAATCAGGCCCAAGTGTGTTGTGATTTGATGCACTTTGGATTTGTCTTGCAATAAACACCCATTACTTTATCATTACCTGATAGTTGTGATTTGATGCACTTTGGATTTGTCTTGCAATATTGCCGGTTATGTCGCGAGATATGCGGCGGTTGTGATTTGATGCACTTTGGATTTGTCTTGCAATCGGTGTTTGTTCGAAGCTCGATATTGGCAAGTTGTGATTTGATGCACTTTGGATTTGTCTTGCAATGCCCGCCTGGAAGCGGCAGGTCGTGATGATGTTGTGATTTGATGCACTTTGGATTTGTCTTGCAATTGGGATTCCCGGCGAGTTTAGCTACCTTGTGTTGTGATTTGATGCACTTTGGATTTGTCTTGCAATATTGGAGCGATTTCGCCCTTTATTGCAAGGACTTACCCAAATAAATCTTGAATGAAATTTCCGCTTGTATTCGCAGCAAAACCCAAAATCCGACAAATTTAAAATAATTCCAGTTGCACAAATTCCTGCGGCGGCGGCTTGCGTAACTTGCCGGTGAAATTGATTGTCTGGCCGTATTGCACATCCGTAATCTTCACTATTGACACAAAACCTTCATCAGGCACCATACCCTTCACCCTGTTTATATGCACATTCGCCGACTCAAGACTTGCACAATGCCTTATGTAAACCGAAAACTGATGCATGACGAATCCATCTTTCATCAAATCTTTGCGGAATATAGCCGCATCCTTGCGTTGCTTTTTGGTTTCGGTCGGCAGGTCAAACATAACGAAAAGCCACATCACACGATATCCGCATAAGGCTTGTGCTTCAGGCTCGATCATTTGAAAGACGGCAAAACCAATTCTTCAGTCTTTTTTAAATAGTACTTGGCAAGCGAACTCGTTGTGTATGAAAGTGCAACCATCAACGGCCGACGCAGCTCCCCCATCGTCACATCGCAAGTCAACATTTCCAACAGCCGCTTTTTGTGTCCGGGACAAAGTTCCTTTACCGGCACATCGAATGGCGGCACTTTGCCTAGGACATATTGATCCACAAATGGGCGATATGGTTCCATAACATCGTCAGCCAGACAAAAAGCATTGTAGCGATTATGATGATGAACGCCCTTGACGCAAACAAGACCAGACCCGACAAGCGCTCTGGCAACGCCAGCACGCAATATGGCATAGCCGTAATTTAGCGCGACATTCGGCCATTCCCCGTCTCGACTGCGGACAAAACTTGGCGTGGGCGCAAGTGCTCTAAAGTAAATCCTTGCCGCCTGCGCTTCAAGATTACCTTCGTCGTAATTCTTGACCTCCTCCGCCATATTAAACAGCCGCTTGCTCTCTGACGCACCTAGCCTTTCTAGCAAAGCCGCTTGATTGAAAATTTTCTGCCTCACTATCTGCCGCCAAATACGCCCGTTGACCGCGTCGGACGCGGCAAGTTGCGCTTCGGTAGTTTCTTGCGAGGTAGAATTGGCGGCGAAAGGCAGGAGCTGGGCGCTAGGGTGGTGCGTTTTGTCGCAAACCACCAATGCGGTATTGTTTTCGGCCAGCGCCTGCATCGCCGCTGTGGAGATAGTCATAAGCCCGGTATCGACTATCACCATTCCCAAATCTTCAATCGGGAAAGTTCTGTGCACATCGCCCTCGCCATCGTATACAAGTTGCCCCAAGTGCAACCTCAGCTTCCCCGGCGACGAAAACGAGAGCGTTTTGGCTATCATTACTTTATCACTTTATCGATTGCCTGAACCGCACTGTCCCATCAAGTTCCATATTGAAATGAATTCCTTCAAACCAGATCTGCTTAAGGTAAACTTTAGGACCGATCAAGAGCATTTCGTGCGGGTTCTCAAAATCGATTTTCGATTCTCCCTTCTTGTTCTTGCCAATTGCCGGCAACTCTTTTTCAAGATCCTTGGCCGCCCTGGCTTCGGAATGCAAGCGAAGCGTTATATACGGATATTTCCCTATATAGTTGAACTTGACCACTTTATACAAGTGTCCGCGCTTGTCGCCATCGTGTGTGAAGGCCATTGTTCCAGGGTAAACATATCCAACAAAACCCGGCTTCTTATTACACGGCATATAATCAGCCTTTTTGTGGTTCTGCGCCCAATATAGCGAGTTGTCTAATTTGGCATCAGGCGGATTGTCGAAAATCGCCAACCGGAAGTTCGAACCAGTTCCCGATTCCACATAATACGGATTCTTGTATGGTTTCGTAGATGGCATCGTGTGGTTGCGCAATTCATTGCAGGTGTCTTTATGCGCATATATTCTTGCTTTATTGACGGGAACTCCAGAGGACATTCTGATATCTCCTGGTTCGACATTGGTCTTCCCGGATTGCTCAAGTCTAGCGATAGCATCCGCTACTATCGCATTTATTGCAGGATCGACAATTTTGTCAATTAGCGCCTTTGCGTTCTTTACCGGACCAATAAGACTCTTGCGCACTACGAATGCCTTGTCTTCGCTACCCGGCTTCATAATGCAACCATAGAATGTTTCTTTGTGCAGTTGTCCGCGAACAGTGTCGCCTCTAGACAATACTGCACTTACAACTTTGGATGGATCCTTGCTGTTTACGTGTGACTTGGCGAGAACATTGCGTTTTGAACTCTGTTTGAGTGTTGTCTGACGCAAGACATGTTTTACCAAAATATCTTCTGCCGCCTTACGGACTTTTTCGGCGAAATTCTCGTATGGCGCGGGGCAGACATCACACGGACGGGGATGTATCGTCCCATCATCCTTCAGCGCCGAACAAATGGCGTTGAAACGCGAAGGCGTAAGTGCAGCAATTACCATCGCATCTTTGGCATGATGCGTGTGATTGGTGCGGTCTTTCGCTTCATCGCCTTGAAGCCCCCATGCCTTGCGAGCAAAAGCAGTAGCCGCACCGTTGACCGCATACACTTCATCATAGACGCTTTCGAGCAATTCCACAACATGGGAAGACATTATTCCAGTGTCAACGAGTTGCCTCCTTTTGAATCCATTAAGTTTCCCCTCTTCAGATGACAATTTCTCAGGCTTGACCAAGAAGCGATTTAGCTTGTCGCGCCAATAATCAAGTTCCAATTCAATGAGATTAGCCTTCTCTTGCGCCTTGTTGTGCGACACGGCGTCGACGCACCCTTTGGCTCGTCCTCTTTGCTTTTGATATGCGGCTTTCAGCAATTCGACTTTTTCTTCCCATGGTTTCAGGTTTACTTTGATTGCCGACCCCCATTGGGCAGAAACTTCGTTAAAGTTTGGACATTGCGACGGCACTTGTCCGCGTTTGACCTGTCGATTGTAGACAGCATCGCAAATCGTCTTGTTGGCCAGCGAATCATCTCCCGAAAGCGAACGAGGTATGGTATGCTCTATATCAAATTCATTGCCATTGAATAATTGCGTTATCCTTATCTGCCGCCCTGTATAAAGGCACTTGCCGTCCTGTTCTTTCCAAAGAACATACCTGTCAATCGCTTCTTCGGTTGGCTTGATGCTTAGTTTGGCGATTTCCTCGCGTGCCTCTTCTCTCAATTTCGCGCGCTCGATATTCCACTTTTTAATCGCATTGCGCTTGGCAAGGTTGTTTACTCCGCGCGCCAGCTCGATGCGGATTGTCGTTTTCTTGTCGATCTTGCCAAGGCCAGAGAGATGATTCACGAGCCTTCTGAGCATCGTCATAGACCGCTGCACAAGCGGGTTGCGGATCATGCCCAACTTCACTTCTGGTATGCGCGGCGTAACAGGCTTGACTATTTCCCCTTTCCCGTTTTTGTAGGTTTTTTGCCCGATGTACTTGCTTTCGCAATTGGTATATAGTTTGCTCCACATGGCATCATCCACGCCAAATTCAAAGCGCAAACAATTCTCTTCGCGGTCGCTCAGGTTGATGAAATCGTCTGGAAGTTTATGGCCCTCGTATCTTTCCTTTTCTTGGCGATATTCAAAACCGATTTCATCCAGTCTCCGCATAACGGCTTCGCCATCACGCGCCCAGTTCTCCATGAGATCAGGCAATTTCGCCAAAAGCAATGCGTGCCGCAAGTTTCTCCCCATCCGCAAAAACGGCAATATTTTATTTATCGCCTTGAGGGAGTATTTAGCATAGCCGTCTTTGATTTTGATTTTAGCCAGTTTATCGCATTCTTCTTCGGTCAAATCTCCATCTACCAACAAGCGCGGACGAATCTCTTTGTCTATCCCCTCGTTGGCTTTCTTGTTGAAATGCTTGAGCATCCACTGTCTCAATTTCGCCTCGTCATCAAAAAACGAAAGCGCATCAAACAGTGCTTGCGCATCATACTTTTTGTTGCCGAAAGTTTCGTTTAGCGAGCAACTCACCGTATTTGCGGTCATTACTTCTTCTGCGGTGTGGTAGTAAAACTCCATTCCGGTTTTCTTCAGCTCTTTGCCGAGCTTTTTCATTATGGTTCCAAACTTGAAATTGCTCTTGCGGCAGAAACAATCCAAAACCGCCGGACGATATTCCTTAGGAAGCGGAAGCTTTTCTCCTTCGCCGTTTGTTTGCACCAAGCGCAAGTTGTTTACGAAAGCCAATGTCCTGAATTCCTCAAACGCCGGATGGGCGATCCTGCACCTCGGATGATCAGGTTCCAGCGGACAACTTCCTACAAGATGTTTCTGTGATCTGAGCGGACGTTGATAGAATATTGCTTCATGCACCTTCTCTCGAAAGTCATCTCCAGGCACAAAACCTTGAGCGTCCATGATTGCCGCGAATTCAGCCTCGTAATGTTCGATTCGTCCAGTATATCTGGCGCGGATGCGCTCTTTAACTTTCTTGCTTTTGTTTGTTTCTAAAATCTTATTGAAATATTGACCCAGTGTCTTGCATCCTGCGGCGGCGATTTCATCCGTCAGCCGGGCGATGTCTCCTTTGACCTTGCCCAAATCTTTGTCTGTCTCCTCTCCTTGCGCATCGGCATCCTTTCGGGAACTCTTGAACCCTCTTCTTTGCGCCAGATGGTAAAGCGCCCTGCCTAGCGTCATGGGGTCGACCTTTCCGCTTGCGGCGGCGGCGCGATCCGCATACGGATTCGACAAATCCGAAGAATGCAACCACTCGATATACGCCTTGTTGTTTAGCGGAAAGACCCCTTCCTTGCGCCATCTGGCAAGTTCTTCCTCCGTCAGCGGCGTCATTTTGTTTTCGATAAGAATTTTCAGTAAAATCCATTTGCGGATCTTGCGGCGAAATTTCATGCGCCGGCCCATTCTGGCCGCTCGGCGTAGCGCAGCAGGCGTCTCCAAGGTATCGTTATTCGGGTCTATGCCTTCAGGGAAAATCAAAACGCCCTTGTCTTTTATATCCCCAGTTATGTCGTCCAAAATAGCCCACCCAAGCGAATTCGTCCCCAGATCGATTCCAAGTGTCTTGTCGCTCATTTTATTTCCTTTTCACTATTGCAATTCAGTGTTGAAATTTGATATAATATTATTGCATCTTATCACAACAAGGCTATATGCCGAAGTCGTTCTAAGACTGCGTGCCGGTTCGCCGGCACTTTTTTTTTCTCTCTCTTCGTCATCTCCAAAAGTCGGATGCCTTTACAACAACCTTCCTCTTTGTTTGCGAATTATACCAAAAATCCACTAAAAAGACAAGAGTTTGAAACTTGCTGGATTATACCAACTCTAAAAATGTCGATTGAAAAAGTAGACTCTTTTGACCGAATATATTGCCAGGGGCGCGGGGAGGAATTTTTCGATTCTTCGATTGCCGCCCTGCCAAGTCTAGGGGGCGTTCCCTGCGAAGTGGAGAGGGCTGGACTGCGAAGTGGAGGTGGTTGGACTACGAAGTCTAGGGAGCTGGACTGCGAAGTGGAGAGGACTGGACTACGTAGTGGAAAGGGCTGGACTGCATAGTGGGTGAAGGGATTGTTTCATGACTAGACTAGGCGGCAATGTTCGCAAAACGGGTGTATTTGCAGGCAAAATTCGCGATAAATCTGTATTAAACCCTGCAAAAGCACGTTATTTCCAGAATACATGGCTGGATTGTGGTCTCGTCCGAACATCCTGAAGGCCGTAAGCCGCATCACGTCAGATATGTCCTCCGGCGGCAGCCAATCCGGAATTTTGCCGGAAAAAGGCACAATTACATTGGAAAGAATCGCGGCGGCACGGCGTCGGCCGATAAATTTGCCGTCGGTCAGGCATTTTATCGCCAATTTGCAATCCTCGCGCGAAAATTCACGCACATTTCTAAGCGCCATGACCCCGGTTTGCGTAAACATATTTGCCGCCGCCAAAAGGCGTTTTGACGGGGAATTGTTGGGTCTGAAGCCTGAATATCGCCATTCGCAGAATCTGGCGGCGGTTTGCATGGCGTCGGCGGCGATTTGCGGTTCGGCGAGCAATGTGCCTACCGGTACGGCTTCGGCCACCTGACGGAATGCGCGGGAATTCACCTTATATCCGAGCGCATTCATGATTTCTTCGTAGAAAATCTGTCCATCCTCGCCGGGGCGGCGTCGGCGGATTTCCTCGATGCGGTCGGCTTTTTGCCGGAGTCTGCGCTTGCCGGCGTCGCGCAGGATGGCGATTGCGTCGTCAGGGCGGTCTTTAAGCGCCTCGCAGCAGGGTCGGTCCGGGAGCGGCAGGCGTGCGAACGGATAGGCGGAAACATCCACCATGGAGGGCGAAAATCCGTGCGCCGAGCGCATTTCGTCGCCAATCGCCACCGATCTCGCCGATTCCGGCAGTCCTTCCGGCGGCGCTCCGCCATTCCAGGTAATATGAGCTATGACATTCCGGTACAAGGGATCGCCGGTATGGCCGTGGCTGATCCAATCGGAAGGGTTGAGGTGGATTTCGATATCGCCTTTTATGCGCCAGTGTTCGGGACCTACTTCGATTACGGCGTTTTTGAAGTCCGGCCCGGCGCCAAGATTCCAGACGCCGGGATCCACCACCGTGAATTCTTCGCCGCTGAAATCGCGCAGGACTTGCGGACGCAATTCGCGGTCGTACCAGATGGCCTGGACATGCCGCTCGCTTATTTTCTCGGTTATCGTCATTTCCATGCGACCCTCCTTTCTTTTGAGGTGAAGAGCTGGACATTTTCGATATGGTCGATTTCAGGGCTGCCAGATTCCGGGGCGCCGTAGATTTCGATCACATCAAACCGGTAGCCGCCGTCCCAGTCTTTGGTCTTTACCCAATTGACGCACGCCCGGCGCAAATTGGAAAGTTTCTGCTTGTCGACACTCCGCAGGCGGGATTGGTACTGAGAAAAGGACTTATGCTGCTTTACCTCGACAAAAACGAGGGTATCGGATTTCTGTTCATAGGCGACGATATCGATTTCCAGGGTGCGGTTGCGGCGGCACGGGCGGCTATTGCGGTCGACAATAATAAAACCGCGCTTGCGCAGATAGGAACTCGCCACATTCTCGCCCCACGCGCCATGTCTGACTCCGATATTCGGAAATCCGGCTCTTGACATGCAATTTTCCATTTTCCCCTCCTTTTTTGTCAATATCCCAGGATATCGGCCTCGCGGTCGGCATCGAATTGCCGCAGACATGCGGCTTCGGAGAGGTCTTCGGTCGTGACGCGTTCATGGCCGTTGAGATCGGCAATCGTGCGGGAGACTTTGAGCAGGCGATCGTAGGCGCGTGCGGAGAGGTTGAGTTTTTCGATCATTCCCTGCAAGGCGTCTTGGGTATTATCGTCCATGGCGCAGACTCGCGGCAAATCGCGGCTGCGGACTTCTGCATTGGTCATGACGCCCGGCATATCCCGGTAGCGCGCGGCCTGGATGGCGCGGGCACGGACGACATTGGCGCGTATTTCCGCGCTCGAACGGCCACATTTCGCACGCTGGAGATCCTTCAAGGGAACGGCGCTCACGCCAATCTGGATGTCTATGCGGTCGAGCAAAGGCCCGGAAATGCGCTCTTGATACTGGCGAATGCGGCCTGGCTTGCAATGGCAATCGTGCGTGGCGTCATTGTGATAGCCGCACGGGCAAGGATTCATGGCGGCGACCAGCATGAAGCGCGACGGATAGTTGTGGGCGCCGCATGCCCGCGCGACGCTAACCTTGCCGTCTTCGAGCGGCTGACGCATTACCTCTAAGACGTTGCGCGGGAATTCAGCGAACTCGTCGAGGAAGAGCACGCCGCGATGGGCGAGCGAGACTTCTCCTGGCACGGCCTTCGCACCGCCGCCCAAAAGCCCGATGGCGCTCACCGTATGGTGCGGCGAACGGAACGGGCGGGTGGTGACGAACGGCAGTCCTCCTTTTGCCGCCCCGGCAATCGAATGGATTTTCGAGACCTCCAGCGCTTCGTCGACCGTCAACGGCGGCAAAATCGATGGAATCCGGCGCGCGATCATCGTCTTGCCGGATCCCGGCGAGCCGATCATCAGCACATTGTGGCCTCCGGCAACGGCGATTTCCACCGCGCGGACGGCCATCTCCTGCCCTTTCACGTCCGCAAAATCATCCTGACAGGCGGCGGCGGAATCGACAAGATCGGCCAAATCGGAATGCACCTTCATTATCTGCGCCTGACCGGAGAGATGGCAAAAGGCCTCCCGCAGGTTTTTGACCGGGATTATGTCCATGCCCTCCACGACGCTGGCCTCCATCCGGTTCTCGTAAGGAACCAGCATCGCCTTTTTGCCGATCGCCCTCATCGCCATGGCGATAGGCAAAATCCCGTTTATGCGCCTGACTTCACCCGAGAGCGAAAGTTCCCCGGCCATGGCATATTCCTCGAGTTTGCTGTTTTCGAGCAGCCCGATGGCCTTCAACAGCCCGATGGCGATAGGGAGATCGTAGATCGGCCCTTCCTTGCGGATATCCGCCGGGGCGAGATTCACGGTTACGGCATATTCCTGACGCGCCTTGAAACCGCTGTTCTTGAGCGCGGTGGGGATGCGGTCGCGAGCTTCCTTGATGGCGGCGTCCGGCAGCCCTACAATCGCAAAAGAAGCGGTTGAGACCTGGGAATAAACCTCGATTTCCACCGGGATGGCGTCCACTCCGGCAATTGCGCCTGAAAAAGTTTTGGACAACATGATTTGCTCCTTTCTCGACCAGTCCGTCGTTACGCCGCATATTATACCAAAAATCAAGACGCGTTCGGTCACGAACGCGTCTTGATTGAGTCTCAAATAAATCACAAAGCCGTGGCGGCTACAAGGTAACGGAGATTATTTTGGCGCGGCCCTTGAGCGTGAATTCATCGGTATCGGCAGGGACGACAACGCCAACGCCGGAGGTTGCCGCCACCGTTTCGCCGCCGGAGGTGACTTCCAAGACGCCATCGACCACGAAGAGCGTGCGGAAACTAACGCCATCCATAGTGCGCGTGAATTTGCCGTCGAGTTCCTGCTCGTACATTGTAAAGAACGGAGTGCCGACGCGCTTGCGGAAGAGTTTTCCGCCCTGCTCGTTCCAGTTGATCGCCTTGAGCGCCTTTTCGACATGCAGCGGACGCATCTCGCCGTTCGCGTCCTTGCGGTTCCAATCGAAGAGCCGGTAGGTCGTCTCGCCCGTTTGCTGGACCTCGAAAATGCGAGTGCCGCCGCCGATTGCGTGGACGGTGCCGCCGGGGATATAGTAGATGTCGCCCGGCTTGACCGGTCGGCGCACCGCGGCATCGCCGGCCGTGCCGTCGGCAATTGCGCTGCGGAGGCTATCTTCGGTGACGCCATCTTTGAGTCCGGCGAGGATGCAGGCGGAAAGCTCCTCTTTCGCCGCCGAGCCGTTGGAGTCGGCGGAAAGGACATACCAGGCTTCATTCTTGGCGTCGCCGCCGAGAGTATTGGCCGACGCGGAATCCGGGTGGACCTGGAGCGACAGCGGCCTGCGCGCATCGATGATCTTCATCAACAGCGGCAACTCGTGCGGATTGGGCGAGCGCACGCCGGTGAGGCTGACGCCCTCCTTCTCCACGACGCGGTCGAGCGTCCATCCGGCATATTCGCCCCCCACGACGACCGACGACGCGCCGGGGCGCGCGGACACGACCCAGCGCTCTTCGCCCCAGACGAGCTTGCGCGTGTACGGCGCGAGCAAGAGTGGTGTCGTCATGTCATTTTATCTTTCTGTCGTAGAGGAGCGCGCCATTGAGGATCACGAGCACACTGCCGAGATTGTGCACGAGCGCACCGGTTACCGGAGTGAGGACCCCAAGAACCGAACAGACGATCGCACAGAAATTGATGCACATCGAAATTGTGATATTCAGTTTTATGGTCTTCACGCAGGAAACGGAAAGGCGCTTGAGATAAACGATGGAAGAAAGGTCGTCGTTGACGAGCGAGACGTCCGCCGCCTCTTGCGCGATATCGGTGCCGATGCCGCCCATGGCGATGCCGACATCCGCCACCTTGAGCGCGATGGAATCGTTGATGCCGTCGCCGGCCATCAAGACGACCTCGCCGCGCGCCTGGAGCTCTTCCACCGTCCTGGCCTTGTCTTCCGGGAGGCAGCCGTAGCGCACATCTCCGATTCCGGCCTCGGCGGCAAAACGCTCGGCGATTTCCTTGCGGTCGCCGGAGAGCATCAGCGACCTGACGCCCAGCCGAGAGAGCGCGTCGATCGTCTCTTTCGCGCCGGGGCGGAGTCTGTCGCCCTGCTGCAGGGTGCCGGTTTTATCGAAGCAGGCGAAAGAAACTTTCCCCATGCGCTCCAGGGCTTCGCCGGACTTGACGATAACGCCGCGCTTCGTGGCCTGGCCGATAGCCGCGATGACCGAGGTAGGCGTCGCGAGCGCAAGCGCACACGGGCAAAACACGACCATTATGGTGACGCCGCGGATAAGCGCGGTATGGAAATCCATCGCCGCCCAGACGCTCAGGAATGTCAGAATCGCGAGGCAAAGCGCAGCAGGCACTAATATTGCCGCCCATTTGTCGGCTATCCGCTGCATCGGCGCTTTCTTGGAATCCGCCTCCTTCACAAGCCGCACGAGTTTCTGGATGGAGCTGTCGGCGCCGATTTTCGTCACCTTGAACTGAATCGTGCCGAAGTTGTTGATGGTGCCGGAGTAGACTTCGCTGCCGGGTTTCTTTTCGACGGGCTCGGACTCGCCGGTGAGGGACGACTGGTCCACCATGGTTTCGCCCTTCACGACTTCGCCGTCGGCGGGGATGGCGAAGCCCGGAAGGACTTCCACCAAGTCGCCCACGGCGAGTTCGGCCACGGGGACTTCGCGGAAGAAGATTCCGGCGGCATTGCATTTGGGGCAGGTAATCACTTTGCGGGCGGTTGGCGGCACGAGCGAGACGAGCTTTGCGAGGCCCTTGCGGGCGCGCTTCAGGGTCATGGTCTCGAGTTTTTCGCCGAGCGCCATGATGAAAGCGACCTCGCCGGCGGCAAATTCCTGGCCGATGCAAACACAGGCGATCATTGCGATGGAGATAAGCAGCGTCGCCTTGATCTGGCGGTCGCGGAAGAGCGCGACGAGCGCTTCTTTTAGGAGCGGCAAACCGCAAATGAAAAGCGACACCAAGGCGAGGTGGATCCATGCACCGCCTGATTGGGCGGCCATCCCGCAGCCGCCGCAGTCGCCGTGCGAATGCCCGCCGCCAAGCCACAAACTGAGCCCAAGGCACGCTGCGCTCAAAACGACCGCCGGCCAACTCTCGAACACACTCTGGATGCGGTCGACGATTCCGCGCGGCGCGATGGCGCCGTCGCTTCCTGTCGATTCCCTATTCTCCGCCTTGCAGCACTTCATTTCCTGTCCCTTTTCATCAAAACTGGTAGATTATACCATACTCCCAACCAGATTGCAAGCGGAAACTTCACGCCGTTGCGAGCAACGGCGCATTATTGGGGAGTGCGTAAGCGCACTTGCCTTAATTGCCGTACTTGATCTTGAAGAACCGACGATTGACGCCAGGAGTGGGCTCGGGCGGCGTAACCTTGATCGTGGTCATCACCGCGCTCTTCTTCTCCACGATTTCCACATTTGCGTTTTCAACCTTGGCGGATTCGGTGTCAAGCTCTTCCAGCGATTCTGCCGAATATACCTTTATCTGCGTATTCGCGTCGACGTCCGCACCTACCGCGGCGTTGCTGAGCTCGGCAAAGGTCGTAAGCGTCCACGAGTTGCCGTCGTCGCTTTTGGCAAACTCGGTCGTCTCGGTCTTGGCAGTATCTTCTCCCTTGAAGTCAAACTCTGGCGCATCGACCGCGCCCGAAACCTCCACACCGTTGATCGACACCGTCGTATTGCGCTTGAGCAACACCTTCTTTGCGGTCTTGCCGGTCATCGACTCACCGTCTTCGGGCTCGTAGGTGTCGCCCTCGCCCAGATCATCTTCATCAAGATTTACCGATTTCCTCGAGATAAAGATAATACGAGTCAAGCCATCGGGTGCGTCCTGAAGACGATGGTTGACCTTGATGTTTCCACATGTCGAGTTCGCATACCCGCTCAACCCTATCGGCGATCCGGCAGCATAGTATTTGGCATCGCCGGCTCGTGCTTCAACCGACTCGAACTTGAAGAGGCCGTCGATGGGAAGTTCCGTGCCATTGTCAAAGCCGATGCTTATATCGCCGCACTTGCCTTCTGCTCCGCAGCCGACGCCGGCGGCGTCGGAACCGCCAATTGCGGTAACCTTGCCTCCGACAATGGTTATATTTCCACAGGTGCCGCCAAAAGCGCTGCCAATGCCGGCGGCGCCGTTTTCTCCGCCAGTGGCGACAATCGTTCCGCCCTCGATGCGGATATTGCCGCATTCGCCTTTTCCACCCTGATTTCCATACGAGGTGCCGATACCGGCGCCTTGACTGCCAGTTGCATAAAGCTCGCCATCGCCGGTTATCGTCACGGTTTTGTTTTTAGGCACGAAAAGCGCCGGATGGAAGGAGTCGCCTTGGACGATATTCTTGCCTTCAAGAATAATCGTAGCATTGCCTGCACAGCTTATGCCCTGAGCGTCATCGCCGTCAATGACGACATCCCGAAGCGTAACCGTGGCGCCGGCGTCAATGACGACCGGTTTGCCGCCGGGAAGCCTGCCGGTCACCTTTTTATTGTCCGCGATTTGAATCACATCGCCTGTGCCCGTGGCGAGATTTACGCCGCTAAAGGAAATTATGCGCTTGCGCTGCGCAGAGACAGAGGTGTCGGTAAGATCTTTATCTACCGCAACTCCATCGCATTTTCCGTAGGCGCCGGGACCGATTGGATCGACCTCCGGGTAGGTCATGCCCATGAGCGAGCCGCCTTCGCCGGCAATTGCAGTGACGCTGGTAATGCCGACATTGATTGTTATCTTGCCGCAATTGCTGGCGGCAGATCCGCCAATGCCCGGAGCGCCATTGCCGCCGGTCGCTTCGACCGTGCCGCCATTGATGGTAATATCGCCGCACTTCTTGAAAGATCCGCCGCCGATGCCGGCCGAGGCAAGCCCGCCTACCGCCGTGATGACGCCGCCATCGATTACGATATTGCCGCCGTGCTCGTTATAGCTGCCGCCGATGCCGGAGGCCATGCCACAGCCATCCGTTTCATGGCTGCAATGCGCAACAAGCGAACCGGAGCCAGATATCGTAAGCGTCTTGTTCCGGGGAACGAAAATGCCGGGAGATGCCACACTGAAGCTTTTGACGGTATTTGAGCCTCGCAGGATTATGGTCGCATCGCCCTCGCAGGTGAGACCCGCCCAGGGATGGTTTAAATTGACTTCGCCCGCGCTGTTGATGTTCGCATTATCCAGCATGACCGTCGCGCCGTCGGCAATCGTGAGTTTGATAGCGTTCGCAAGAGTGCCGGTAACCAGCGCATTGTTTTTGATCGTGGTGTTTGCGGTAAGCTCGCCAAGATTGATTGTTTCTTCCGCCGACACCGTCCGCACATCGCCCGATGTGATGTCGATAAGCGTATCATCGATGTGAACTCCATTCCAACAAGCGGCCGTATCCAAATCCTCGCTATCTCCCCTGCCGATGGGCTCGTCATTGGTCGCACGCCCCAATAAGGTTCCGCCGCCGCCGCGGGTTGCGGAAACGCTCTGGACGCCCGTGCCGATGGTAATACTCTTGCAGCCGCTGTCCGACCCGCCACCGATGCCGGCGGCAAAAATGCCGCCGGTCGCCTCGACCGTGCCGCCATCAATAGTTATATCCCCGCTGCAATGGGAGTAATTCTTACCTAAAGACGCACCGCCGCCGATGCCGGCCGCACCGCGACCGCCTTGGGCTATCACCGTGCCGCCATGGATTTCAATGTCCTCGCATGTGCCGCCGTTGGCACCGGCGCCAATGCCGGCACCGCCCAAAGCGCCGCCGGTAGCCCGGATTGTACCGCTGTTGATGATAATTTTGCCGCCCCACGGTGCCTGCCCAACATTCGGATCCAACATGCAGGCGCCAATTCCCGCCGCCGCATTGAAGCCGATTGCCGCCGCTTCGAGCGTGCCGTCGCCCTCTATGGTAAGCGTGCAGCCCTTCTTAATAAAAATGCATGGGAAACGGCCGTTGAAGCTGCGGACGATATTGTCGCCTTCAAGTATAATAGTCGCATTGCCTCGACATTCAATACCCGCATGTTGGGTGCCATCGCTCTGTGCGCCGTCAGGATTGATTTTCGCATTTTTAAGCGTCAGAACGCCGCCATCGACGATTTTAATACTCGCAGGAACCGAAAGCGTGCCGGTCACAGTGCGCGTACCGACGACCAATTGCTCCCCTGATGTATGCTGAGACAAATCATAATCTTCTGCATTTGCCGTAAATCCAGACGCAATTGCCAATGAAGCCAGAATGAGAGAAAAGAATGTTTTTGTTTTCATGACATTTCCTCCATGTGGTTGACCATAGTATAGCATTTTTTTTTTTTTGTCTAGGGGAAAAGATATTTTTCGATTCTTCGATTGCCGCCCTGCCAAGTCTAGAAGGCTGGACTACGAAGGAAAAGGGGCTGGACTACGTAGTCGAGAAGCCTAGACTACGAAGGAAAGGGTGCTGGACTACGAAGTCCAGCCAGGCGGACTACGAAGGAAAGGGTGCCGGACTACGAAGTCCAGCCAGGCGGACTACGAAGGAAAGGAGGGAATTCCTCAATCCGCGCTTTGCAAAATCGCGTGCGCGAAGTCGAGGAGATCGGGGTAGCACGCGGCGGCGTAGCGGTCGAGGTCGGTTGGCTGGGCGTTGACGATAAACACTTTGCCGCCCGCCTGCAAAGTGAGGCGCGGCAGCCCTGCCGCCGGAAAGACGGTGAGCGAAGTGCCCAGCACAAGCATCACGTCCGCCTTGATGGCGGCAGATTGGGCGGCGATGAAAGCATCCTCCGGGAGCGATTCGCCGAAGAATGTGATATCTGGCTTGAAGGCGCCGCCGCATTTGCAGCGCGCGACCTCTTCCCCGGCGTCGAGCAAGGCGCATACTTCTTCGAAGGTGGCCGATTTCCCGCAATGGCGGCAGTGGTGCCAAAGCGGCGAACCGTGCAGCTCCCAGACAGTCTTGGAGCCGGCCTTTTGGTGCAGCATATCGATATTCTGCGTGGCGATGCCGTCGAGCCGCCCCAAGTCCTCGAGTTTCTTCAGCGCGAGGTGCACGGGTCCGGGCGTAAACTTCTTGAGACCATACACCAATTCGCGGCAACCGCGATAATAAACGGAAGGATCGCGGTCAAACCAGTCGATATCGAATATGCGCCCGGCATCGGGATTCTTGTAAAGTCCCTGCGGACCGCGGAAATCGGGAATCCCGGAAAGCGTGGAGACTCCCGCGCCGGTCAATGCCACTACCGATTTCGCTTCCGCCACCGCTTTGAGCAGTCGTTGCATGTCACATATCTCCCTTCGGTTTCTTCAGTTCCGGGCCTCACGGAAAAGCACACTTCAGGCACGGTGCGTGTGCTTTTCGCGCAATTGCCCGATCGGTCAGCGACAACCGCAGCTGCCGCAGCCGCAGCTTGAGCAGCCGGCGCAATGCTTGTGGAGAGCGCCCTTGCGGAAGAGACGCTTCCACACGACAATCCCCGCCAGCACCAGAATGACCGCCGCCGTTATCGCAGATGCCATGTTCGCTTCTCCTCATTTGACGCACTTGGGAGCCGGGCGGAAGATCGCCCACAGCACCAAGAGGTCGATGACGATCGTGACGACAGTCCAGACGCCCCAAGCGCCGGAGATGGCGAGCGAGCCGAGCTGATAGGCGTTCAGGGCGAGCGTCCAGCCCACGAACATCTGGAAGAGGATCGCGAACCAGCCCCAAAGTCTGGAGCCCATCTCGCGGAAGGTGACGGCGATTGCCACCAGGCACGGCGGGATGAAGAGGTTGAAGATCATGAACGACGCAGCAAGCGCCTTGACGTTCACCGGATCCCAGCTCTTGAACATCGCGAAGATGTTCGCCGCCGCCGAGCCGTCGCCGCTGGCAATCATGCCGAGCGTCGCGGTGGCCTGCTCCTTGGCGATTTCGGCGGAGATCGATGCCGCCGCACCCTGCCAGTTGCCGAATCCGAGCGGCGCGGTGAGCCAGGTGAAGAGCCCGCCGATCGAGGCGAGGATGGAATTGTCGAGCGCATCGCCCACGACATTGAAGCGCCAGTCGAAGGTCATCATGAGCGTAAGGATTACGCAGCACGGGAAGATGATCACGCCGGCCTTGACCACATACGCCTTGACGCGCGTCCAGGTGTGGATGAAAATGCCCTTCAGAGTCGGGAGATGGTAGGCGGGAAGTTCCATGACGAACGGCGCCGCCTCGCCCGCGAACATTCTGGTCTTCTTGAGCGCGATGCCGCCCAGGACGATGATCGCAATGCCCAGCAGATCCATCGCCGCGGCGATCCACCAATATTCGCGGAAGAACACCGCCGAGAACATGGCGATGATGACCGTCTTCGCACCGCAGGGAATGAAGGTTGCGAGGATGATGGTCATACGCTGGTCGCGCTTGTTCTCGATTGTCCTGGCGGCCATTACCGCAGGCACGCCGCAGCCCTTGCCGACGAGCATCGGGATGAACGACTTGCCGGAAAGCCCGAAGCCGCGGAAAAGGCGATCCATGATGAACGCCACACGCGCCATGTAGCCGCAGTCCTCCAGGAACGCGAGGAACAGGAACACGATTGCAATCACCGGAACGAACCCGAGCACCGTGCAGACGCCGCCGACGATACCGTCGTTGATGAGCGCGAAGGCGAGCGAACCTTCCTCGATGCCGACCTTCTCGCAGAACTCGCCGCAGAGCGCACCCACGCCGGGAATCCACACGCCAAAGCCCTCGGAAGGATCAGGCTTGTCGAAAGTCGAGGATACCTGATACATGACATAGTCGCATGTCCACTTCAGCTCGCTGTCGCAGCACGGGCACTCTTCGCCGTCCTGTTTCGTCGCGCACACGCAGCCTTCGCTTTCGCAGGAGCCGTCTTCGCATTCGCACTCTTCGATGGAGACACGTCCGTTCGCCATTGCGACGCGACCGGTGCGGATTTCGCCGGTCTCCTCGTCTTCAAGCCAGACCTCGGCCTTGACGCCGCGGGCGAGCTGTTCGTCGAGCACCTCGAACTCCGACTCCTCGAAGTCCTCGCCCTCGGCGACTTCCTTTCCGGCCTTCTCGTTGAATGCGGCCAGATCCTCGTCGTACTTGCCTTCGCCGTACTTTTCGTCATAGGCGGTCTTGTAGGCGTCCTGCCACTTCTCGACATTGGCGCCGTGAGGCTCGAACGCTCCGGACGCAGTCTCGAAGTCCAGGCCCTCGAACCACGGCTTGTCCTCGTCCTTGACGTCTGGCGCGCTCTTGTATTCATGCTGCGTGTACGGCAGGAACCAGCCGTCGCCGAGGAATTCGTCGTTCGCCCAGTCGGTCAAGACCGTGCCGGGGCCGCCTTCGGAAACCGCCAGCCAATACATGCCGAGAAGCGACAAGACGAAAACCGGGATCGCGAGGAAGCGGTTGGTCACGATCTTGTCGATCTTGTCCGAAAGGCGCGTCTTCCTGCGCGCGGCCTCGTTCTTCTTCACGCACTCCTTGACGAGTTTCTGAATGAACTCGTAGCGCTGCGAGGTGATGATCGACTCCGCATCGTCGTCAAGCTCCTTCTCGCAATCCTTGATATGCTGTTCGACGTGCGCGAGAATGTCGGCCGGGATGTCCATCGCCTTGATCGCCTCGTGGTCGCGCTCGAAAATCTTGATCGCATACCAGCGGATGGCGTTTTCGGGGACTTTGCCCTGTATCGATTCTTCGATATGGGCGAGCGCGTGCTCCACCGAGCCGGTGAACACGTGCGGAACTTCGCCCGCGCGCCCTTCCTTGGCGTACTTGACCGCCTCGGCGGCGCATTCGCGGCAGCCCTTCCGCTTCTGGGCGCTGATGCCCACCACCTTGCAGCCAAGGCGCTTGCCGAGCTTCTCGAAGTCGATCTCGTCGCCCTGGCGCTTGACCAGATCCATCATGTTCACCGCGACCACCATCGGCACGCCCAGCTCCGCGAGCTGCGTGGTAAGATAGAGGTTGCGCTCGATGTTCATGCCGTCGACGATGTTGAGTATGCAGTCGGGCTTCTCCGTCACCAGCCAGTCGCGCGAAACGCGCTCCTCGAGCGAATACGGGGAAAGCGAATAGATGCCGGGAAGGTCCTGGATCACGAGATCCTTGTGACCGTCGAAATACCCTTCTTTCTTCTCCACGGTCACGCCCGGCCAGTTGCCGACGTATTGGTTGGAGCCGGTAAGTTCGTTGAAAAGCGTGGTCTTGCCCGAATTCGGGTTGCCCGCCAGTGCTATCTTGGTCGCCATCGTTTTCTTTCCTTATTCTAATTTGCCTTGGCTAACGATGAGCCTAAAAAAAAATCTACGCCACTTCAACGAGTTCCGCTTCGCTCTTGCGGATCGAAAGCTCGTAGCCGCGCACCGTTATTTCGATCGGGTCGCCGATCGGCGCCACCTTGCGCACCGTGACCTCCACGCCCTTCGTGAGGCCCATGTCCATGATGCGGCGCTTGACGGGACCGTCGCCGTTCAGTTTCACGACCTTCACCGTTTCGCCGATTGCCGTTTCCTTCAGTGTCTTCATTGCTTGTGATTCCTCGGATCGATGTAAAGTCCGTCTCAAACCAGGATGCGCCTGGCGAGATCCGCATTGAGCGCGAGGCGCGTGCCTTGCACACCCACGATGAGGCTGCCGCCATTGTCGGCGACAACCTCCACCTCCGCGCCCTCGACAAATCCAAGGTCGCACAGGTGCCGCCTTATCTCGTCGTTGCCCTTGATCGCGGCAACCTTCATTTTCGCTCCCACTCCTGCCATCGTGATAGGCATGAAACTTCTCCTCTTTCGTCAGGTTTTTGATTTAGATACGGTAAAGTTTACCATATCTAACCGAAAAAGTCAATACGGAAAAGTTAGAAATAAAAAACTTTTCCGTTTTATCCGCCTCTTCAGGCGGATGCGAAGTCGGGCATGGGCGGGGGCGGCAGACTGAAAGCCGCCGCGACCATCCGCCCCAGATCGTCGCTTCGCGAGAGCGCGGAATCGGGCACTGCGGTTATCGCGTCGGCCTCGCCGATCGGCGCAGGCGACACTCCCCCGGCAGTGGAGAGCCGCAAGCCGCGGCCATCCTCGCCCGCGACCTGCGATCCTACGCCCGCAACCCCGCTCCCGCGGCCTTCTTCAACTGCTGCGATGCCGGTCGAAAATCCGTTTCTTGCTGTATTTATCGATATATCCATTTTACTGTCTCCATTCGGTATACACGCCGGCGGCGCAAAGGTTACCGGGAATTTTCGTTTTTTTGGAGATCGGCGAGAATCTCGCGGAGTTTGAGCTTGGCGCGATGGATGCGAACCTTGACGAGATTCTCGGAAACTCCGGTCTGGGTGGCGATTTCGCGGATCGACATTTCTGCGATCTGGAAGAGCGTATAGGCCTCGCGGAGGATTGGCGGCAACTGCGCAAAGGCGGCGGAAAGGCGGCGGCGGAGATATTCGGCATCGGAAGAGAAGCTATCCGCCGGCTGCGCGGCCATATTGATGCCCAGCGACTCGCCTTCGCTTTGGATTCCGGCGCCGCCCGACTCGTCGGCATCTCGGATTTCGCCGACGAACGCCAGACGCGAATTGTCGCGCACGAGATTTTTGCGCAGATTGCGGGCGATGGTGAACGCGAGTCCGGAGACTGAGGAATCGCCGCCGCGCAGGTCTTCTTTCATTTTCCAGATTTTCAGGAATACCGACTGCACGAGGTCGCATGCCTCGTGGTAGCTGGATCCAGTGGATACAAGCCAGTTGGTAAGCCGCGGCGCGATATCCCGGTATAATGCTTCAATGTTCATAGATCCTCCAGCGAAATACTGTCTAGCTCCTCCTCCTCCTTGCGGGCGTCCTGGAGCTGCTTGGCCCATTTCAGGACCTCCGCCACGGGTTCGATGAGCGAATCGGGGATGAAATCGTCAAGTTTGCCTTCGGCATAGAGTGCACGGGCGAGCGGCTTGTCTTCCATGACCGGGATGCCCTCGGCGAGCGCGGTCTCGCGGATTATCTTTGCCGCCGGGCCGGCACCCTTGGCGCAGATCGTGGGAATCGGCGCCTCGTCGGCATTGAAACGGATGCCTACGGCCAGACGCGTAGGGTTGGTCACGACGACACTTGATTTCTTTGCCGATTTCGCGGGATTGGGATCGTTCATGATCTCGTTGCGGAACTGGCGCTGCGCCTGCTTGACTTCGGCCGAGCCCTCCATTTCCTTGTACTCGCGCTTCACCTCGTCTTTCGTCATCATCATCTCCTTGGTGAAGTTGCGGCCCTGGAAAAGCCGGTCGACGATGGCGATTACAATGTAGCCGAAGCCCGTGTAGCATGCAAGCCGCTTGAGCATCAGTTTGAGACTGGGGAAAATGTCGTCCACCGTGCCGTAGCACATCGTGAGCAATTCGGGGATGCTCGCCCAGATGATCTTGTAGATAAGATAGCTCAAAAACGAGACTTTGACGATGTTCTTGAGGAACTCGAACAGGTTTTTCATGCTGAAAATCTTCTTCGCGCCCTCGACGGGATTGAGCTTGTCCAGTTTGGGGATGATCGGCTCGAAAGTAAAGAGAAAGCCGATTTGCGCCACATTGCCGATGATGCCGATAATGGCGGCCACGAACACGAAGATGAACGAATGCTTGCAGATGAGTATCACCGCCATTGCGGACGACTGGATTACCGCGCCCTCGTCATTGACTTCGATCGTCCCCGACAGAAAACGGAGCAGCCCCTCCATGTCCTCCATAATCGCTACGCCCATCCATCCCAGCACGGCGAACAGGACGACGAGAATGGCGGTGGAAGTAATGTCTTTCGACGAGCAGACCTGTCCCTTCTGCCGCGCATCACGCAGCTTCTTGGGGGTAGGCATCTCCGTTTTCTCGCCGGAACTTTCAGCCAAGGAGCAGCCTCCTGACGGGATCGAGGATTGCACCCGTCTTGGTATACATGAGCATATCCATGATGAACGGCAGATAGATTATAAGCATGGCGATGCCGAGCGCGGATTTGACCGGCATGGAGAGGAAGAACACATTAAGCTGCGGCGCGGTGCGGTTGACGAGACCGAGGCCGAGCGTGGCGAGGAACATGACGATAATGACCGGAGCGGCGATCACCACCGTCGTGCGCAGCATCGAGTCGAGCGAACCGAGAATCTGGATCGGGGCGTCTGGCGCGAATGCAAGCTCCGGCGAGAAGACCGGCCAGATGGAATAACTGGAATAGAGCGCACCCAGCAGCACGAAGATTGCGCCGCCAATGAAGAAAATTGTAGACACCACTTGCGTAAAGAAAATGCCGGTTGTGGAGTCTTGCGTGCCGGAAAGCGGAGAATAAACTTCTCCCATCGTGGCGCCGCGCTGGTTGTCGATGAAATTGCCGACGTTTTCCGCCACCCAGAACGGAATCGCCGCAAAAAAGCCGATGGCAAATCCGATCAGCGCCTCCTTGAGCGCGACAAACGCGAACATCCACATATTCGGTTCGCCCGGAGGCATGCCGGCATGAATAAGCGGAATCGCCATAAACGACATGCCGAGCACCGCCGCCCTTCGCGCGACGCCGGGAATCATGCTCTCGGTGAGCGCCGGACAGATCGCGAATGCGCCGCCGATCCGCGTCATCGCGAGCACCGCCGCCAGAATCCACCTATGAAACTCGAGATATGTCATCAGCGCAACAGCGCAAAGTGGGTAAAGATGTCTTGCGTGTAAAGGAGGAGCGAGGAGCCCAGCCACGAGGAGCACGCAAGCAGCGTGAGCGAAATGGCGATGAGTTTCACGGCAAATCCGAGCGTCTGCTCCTGGATCTGCGTAAGCGCCTGCAGGAGCGACACGAGAATGCCGATAACCGTTGCGACCACAATGGGAATAAGCGAAAGCCGCAAGACGAGCAAGAGACAGGTCTGCGCGTAATCGAGCAGTTGCGCCTGACTCATAGCATGTACCCCCTGACAAGACCCTGCACAAGCAGCGTCCAGCCGTTCACCATCACGAACAGCAACAGCTTGAACGGCAGCGAAATCGTCACCGGCGAAACCATCATCATGCCCATGGCGAGCAAGATGTTCGATACGATAATGTCGATCGCAATAAACGGCAGATAAACGAGAAAGCCGATCTGGAACGCCTTGGTAAGCTCAGATACGCAAAAAGAAGGGATTAAGATATAGAAGCTTTCGGAGTCGACGGCGGCAGGCTCGTCGGGGCTCGCACCCCAGAGCCGCTCGGCCGTATTCACGAAAAACGCGCGTTCGCGATCCGAGGTATGACGGGAGAGGAATTCGCGAAATGGTTCTGCGGCCTTGGCGATCGCCTCCGTCTCTAGATACATTTCCGGCGTCGCCGCCGCCGCCGCGACCGGCTGCGGCTTCGAGTCCAGTTCCGTCTTGACAATATTCCAGGATTCATTCATCACCGGTGCCATAATATAGAACGTAAGAATCATCGCAAGCGCATTCACCACCATGTTCGGCGGAATGGACTGGATGCCAAGCGCATTGCGGATCAGCGACATCACAACTACGATTTTAAGGTAGCTCGTGGCGATCATCGCCACGAACGGCAGCAATGTCAGCCCGATGAAGAGCGAAATCAACAGAAATGGATTTGTCTGAAACATGGCGATGGCGAATTGGTGGTTTATGATTTTACGGGATGGCTTCGACTAAAAAGGCGCTTTGATCCGCAATCCGGTCTAGCCGTCCTTGCGCAATCGTGCGCCCGGACGACTCGAGGCGAAGAGCATGCGGCTGCGGCGTTTCCGGCGCGGAAGGCGACTTTGCATGGTCAAGCACCTCGCCCAGTGTGATGGTGCGCGGCTCGGCATCCAAAACCAGCAGCAGTCCGTCGTCCTTGCAGGGCGCGACACCATTTTCGTCCACGATAAAGCGGTTGTCGACGATGAGTCGCGGCGCGACCGCGCCAATCTCCGGCAACAGCAACGCATCACCGACGGCAATCGCGGCGCGATCGGCGGCGGAAAGCGCAAACGCGGCCAGCTCGACAACGGCAGGAAGCTGAACGTCACGAACCGATGGATGCGACGGATCAATGAAAATCATTTTACCGAATATACGGACAAGCGAAGAAGAGGAAGTTATAGCAAACGACAGGATGTCGCCATTCGGGGTGCACAGCCGGGCGTATAAGCGGTCGGCCGGAACTTCATCTGCAAGGCCGGCTATCTTAAGTTGGCGGCGCGACACATTCTCAATAAGTTGCAACAGCTCCGAGCACTCCTTTTCTATGAGCGCAAGCAAAATTGGCGCGGGGACTTCGGTGCGAGACGGCCAAAGCCGATGAAGATCTTCGAACCGCGGCGTATCGACGAGCGAAAGCACATAATCCTCGTCTTCCAGTTTTATCGCCACATCCAGCGTATCGGCTGGATGCTGCGCATCAAGGCGCAGCTCGCACTGCGTCTCGCCCAAACGGCAAGGCATTACCCATGCCGGAGAAGCCGCAATCTCCTCGGAGGTGGCATTCGCCCACTGCGGCAAGGCGCCAAGAATCTCACTTGCTTTCATTGAATTTACCTTTCTTCGCGACTGCGACGGAAATATTGCCGAAGGTCGGCAAATGCTCCGCCAAGGCGACTTCCAGCCGCGGCAAATTGCCGGCAACGAGGTGCTCCACTGCTGGAGTCGCGGGAACTATGATTAGCGAAAGATTGTTGTCTTTGGCCGAGAGTTTTATTTCCGAACCGTCAAGAACCGTCGGCTGCAGACGGATCAGAATCTCGCCTTCACCCTTGACCAGCGATGGCGTTACTTCGATTTGTGCGCTGACCGCTTCGACGATTTCAGCAATCGTCTCAACGATTTCGGTGGTGCGGGCAGAAGCGACCGCGACATCGGCTCCAGCCACGGCAACTGGCGGCGGCTGAGCTACGGCAACTGGAACGACGGTGCTAGCTACAATCTCGACCGATGCCGGGGCTTTTTCTTCGGGCTCGCGGTCGACGGTAATTACTACACTCTTGCTATCGGATACTGGCGGCGCGACATGCGTAGTGATTTGTGGAGTGATTTGTGGCGATCGCTCCACGACCGCACTGCGGGAAACGACAACCTGCGGTTCAACCTCGGCGGCAACTGGTGCCGCGACATGTGTATCGGCGGCAACCGGAGGTGCGCTAGGTGACGAAACATGCGGCGTGATTTGCGGCGGCATCGCCGATGTTGCCACATTGGTAACGACAACCTGCGGTTCAACCTCGGCGGCAACTGACGGCGCAACATGTGTTTCGGCGGCAACCGAAGATGCACTAGGTGACGAGACATGCGGCGTGATTTGCGGCGGCATCGCCGATGTTGCCACATCAGAAACGACGACCTGCGGTTCAACCTCGGCGGCAACTGACGGCGCAACATGTGTTTCGACAGCAACCGGAGGTGCGCTATGTGAAGAGACGTGCGGCGTGATATGCGGCGGCATCGCCGATGTTGCCACATCGGAAACGACAACCTGCGATTCAACCTCGGCGGCAACTGGTGCCGCGACATGTGTTTCGACAGCAACCGGAGGTGCGCTAGGTGACGAGACATGCGGCGTGATTTGCGGCGGCATCACCGATGTTGCCACATTGGAAACGACAACCTGCGATTCAACCTCGGCGGCAACTGGTGCCGCGACATGTGTTTCGGCGGCAACTGGAGATGCGCTAGGTGACGAAACATGCGGCGCGATTTGCGGCGGCATTGTCAATGTTGCCACATTGGAAACGACAACCTGCGGTTCAACCTCGGCGGCAACTGGTGTCGCGACATGTGTCTCGACAGCAACCGGAGGTGCGCTAGGTGACGAGACGTGCGGCGTGATTTGCGGCGGCATCGTCAATGTTGCCTCGGCGGAAACGACAAATGGCGGTTCAACCTCTGCGGCAACTGGCGCCGCGACATGTGTTTCGGCGGCAACTGACGGCGCAACAGATGTTTCGGCTACGACTTGTGGCGCGACATGCGGCGCAGCTTCATCAAACTGTGTAACAACCGCATTGGACGGCAAATCATGAATAATCGGAGAACTTGCGAAAAAGCGCATGTCGCGCTGACTTGAGGCTGCGGCAGGTAGAGAACTGGTTTCCTCGCCGTCGCGGCATGGCGCTATGGGGTCTGCCATCCGCCCTGTCAACCGTAGTCTTGGCGAAGGTGGAAACTCTGGCGGAGGTGGGTCGTCGCGCCCTACCAAGCCCACCGGGCGCTCCTCGCCTGCGAATACCCCCCAGCCGCAGACTGCCCGCGAAGTGGATGATCCGGCAGGGGTGCGGCTATTTTCCACCGGCTGCATCGCCATCGCCTCTTGGAATCGGCGCACGGAATCTTCGTCCGGAACCGGTCTCGTCGGCGTTTCGTGCGGAATAATTGTGCTTGATATCTGAGGATTTTGCGATGAAACAAATTCCGGCGGCAACTCCAGCGGCGTAAGCCCGCTGTCGTCTGGCACAGTGAATGCCGGCATCTGCACTGGCAGGACACCAAATGATATCGCATTCACCATCATATCTCTTCCTTTCTGACCGTAAAGTCCTCAAGCTCGCCTTCGGCGCGATGCTCTTCTGCGGCTGCCTCGGCTTGAATCCAAATCAACTTGTGTTCGTCTATCTTCATGCGTTCTTTCGTCGCCAGATTGAATCGCTCTTTGGCTGCACTTTCCTGCGACATGCGCTCTTTCACATCGGCCTCGGCGCGCTTGACATTATCGGCCTTAAGAACACCTTCCTCATCGATACGCGCAATGCCCTCAGATGCAATATCAAGTTTGTCGCGGCCGATGGTGCGACCGATAATCGTAGCGTAAATCCGGTCTCTGCGCTCTTCCTTGGTGGCTTCGTACCGGGCCAAATCTTCGCGTCGCTCAGCCAAAGCCGCCTCCGCCGCTTCGCGGTTGCGCCTGGCGACCGTAAGTTCGCCGGCGGCGCGGTCTTCACGCATCAGGCGGATATTCAACAGCGGCTGGAGCAGATAGGCCATTTACGAAACGCACTCCTTCAGTTTTTTGATGGTCGTATCATATTCAGGGCGCTCGTCCAGACCCTGACGCAGAAACGCATTGATCGCACCGTTCTTGGCGATTGCCTCGTCGGCCTCCGGGTCGGTCCCCTTCTTGTATTCGCCAATCTTCAACAATAGTTCCACCTCGGCGTATTTTGCCAGCAGCGTCCGCAATTTCGCGGCGGCGGCTTTGTGATCCTTGGAAATGATCGCCGACTGGCAGCGCGACACCGACGCCAAAATATCGATAGCCGGATAGTGGTTCATCTGCGCCAGTTTACGAGAAAGAATGATATGTCCATCGAGAATTGAGCGCGTCTCGTCTGCAATCGGCTCGGTCATATCGTCGCCCTCCACGAGCACCGTATAGAGCGCGGTTATCGATCCCTTGGACGAATTTCCGGCGCGTTCCATAAGTTTGGGGAGTTCCGAAAATACGCTCGGCGGGAATCCTCTGCGCGTTGGCGGCTCACCGGCGGCAAGCCCGATTTCGCGCTGGGCGCGCCCAAAGCGGGTGACCGAATCCATAAGCAACAACACCTTCATGCCGCGGTCGCGAAACGATTCGGCGATTGATGTCGCCACATATGCCGCCTTGAGACGCTCCATGGACGAGCGGTCTGACGTGGAAATGACAAGCACTGACTTCTTGAGTCCCTCCGGACCAAGATCCTTTTCGATGAATTCCCGCACCTCGCGACCGCGTTCGCCAATCAGTGCCAGCACAGTGACCTCGGCCTCGGTATTGCGGATAATAGAAGCAAGCAGCGTGGACTTGCCGCCGCCGGCAGCCGCAAAGATGCCCATACGCTGACCTTCGCCGCAAGTAAGCAACCCGTCGATTGCGCGGATGCCAAGCGAAATCGGTTTGGATATCATTTTCCTTTCCAGCGGCGACGGCGGCGGAGCGTAGACTGGATAGTAGCCGTCGGGGCGGAGCGGGCCTTTCTTGTCGGCGTCAAGCGGTCGGCCAAGCCCGTCCAGTACTCTGCCCAGCAGATTCATGCCCACCGGCACCATCTGGACGCGCCGGGTGGGAATAACCTCGGTTTCGGCCGAAATCCCGATCATCGGCCCCAGCGCCGTAAGCAACACCGCCTCCTTGGTAAAGCCAACCACTTCCGCCTGAACTTCGAAATTCTCCCAGGGATTGCGTAAAATGCAGACCTCGCCAACCTTTACGCCGGGAACGGACGCCTTGATGATCGTGCCTACGACCTGGATGACCTTGCCTTTGACATCGATAGGTTGCGCGTCTTCGACCGCGCGATTCAGCACTTCCGGTATATAATCGAAGACTCCGGCCATCAGCCGTTACCTCCCGTGAGATGACGCTTGAGCGAGCGCTCGATGGCGGCAAGCTGCGTCTCGACCGATGCATCCGCCACCCCGGCTTCGGTTTCAAGTACGCAAGCCGGACCGCTAAGCCGCTCGTCTTCAACCACATCTATGGTCTCTACAGTGGGATAGTCGATGCGCAATTCAGAAAGCCGGTCCCGGACGGTCGGCGCCATCGCCGGAGCCACCTTCAGCGTTACGTGACGCTGTGTGCGAATGACGGCCGCCATCGTCTTGCGCACGATCTGGACAACCATTTCCTTGTCGCCAACCTCGGTAACGAACGACTTCAGCGCCTTGAGAACGATATCGGCCATTTTGCCCTCGACACGCTCCATGAACGCGACCGACTGGTCTACGAGATCGAGTTTCTGCATGGCGATTTCCATCTTGCCGTTCTGCATCCCGGTTTCATAGCCGCGCGTCTTTTCGGCCTCGAAAGCGGCCTTGGCCTCTTCGCGAATACGAGCAGCCTCCGCTTCGGCGGCGGCGATTATCTCTTCGGCCGTGCGCACCGTGGCCATATCCGTCGCTTTCAAGAGGCGGCGGTCGGAAACTATCTTGAAATCTTTTTTGCTTAAGAGCAGCATAAATTGTACGCCTCCGGGAATTTGAGTTTCAACAGCAGGGGAAGATGAATGTCCGAAGGTTCGATATCCATCGGTTCAAGACTGGACAGCGACTTTGGAAGCTTAAGTTTGAAACGCATCGACAACTGATCGTCGAGTTTGGCCACGAGCCGCAACAGTATGCGGCATCCTGCGGCAAGTACATCATCAGCCGCGACCGCGCCATCCGGAATTTCCGCAGACTTCAGCCGGCCAAAATAGGCGCAATAGCCAAACGCCTCCGGATATACGCCCGGAAACGCCGCCTTCAGCGCACGCACGGTCGCACCGTCCGTGACCTGACGGAGTCTATCGGCACAAACGAGAACGCCCAGCCATCTACAGATTGCCAGCAAGGTATCTCCGCTCAAGAGCAAGAGCCTGCTCCAGTCGTCGTCCGGGAAAACATGCAAGTGCGGGCGGACGCCAAACTGCGCAAGCACATACGCCTTTACGCGAGGCGACGACATGTCGAGAACTCCCAGCGGTCCGTTCGCCAGTCCTTCCAGCCAACTTGAATGGATCTGCGGCGCGAAATCCCATAGCACATCGCGCACACGTGGCCACAATACGGAATCGGCCACCAGTTGGCGGGCATCATCTATCGTCACAGCCATTTTCTTTCGGCTCCCTTTCTCGCCTCCATATACCTGCGCCAGCGCGATTCGGCTTCGCCCCTGCGCCCGATATGGCGAAGCGCCCGCGTCTCCAGCACGGCTTCCGCATGCGCAAGCTCCGGCGGGATATCCGCCGTGCGCAACACCTCCAGCGCCCGCTGGCCTTCGCCGTCATCGAGAAGCAGTCCCGCCAGCGCCACGGCCGCAACGCCGTCGCGAGGATCGTTCTCCACCAGAGCTTCGCATATCGCTCTGGCGCGAGATGGTTGACCGTGGCGCATGAAGAGCCACATCGTCGTCATCAGGAACTGCCGCTCGTCGATTGTCATTGTTTCTTTGGCGGGCTGTCGCGGAAGATGGTGACCATTATCTTCTCGTACTGGAGCCCCTCTATCGCATTCTTGACCAGTCCCTTCACGGACGGAACGATATCCGTGAGATCCGCGTCCCAGCGCGAACGGATGGCCACCGCCGCCGACGACGGCAGGCTGTTACGCGCGAACGGATCGTTCTCGGGCAGCACCACGTGCACTCTGGCATCCACTACGCCGTCAATGGCGGCGATAGTGCGGGAGAGATCCTGCGCCAGCGCGTCCATGAAGCGGATACGCTCTTCAGACGGCGAAGAAATCATGCCCGTCTTCTTGAACACCTCGCCTATGCCCTGGAAGTCGCGCCTGGGGAGACCCGCCTTGCCGAGAATGTTGACGGCATCTGCAAAACGCGACTCCACCACCGTAACATTCCAGGTGCCTTCCTCGCCAGACGTCTTGTGGCAGGAAATGCCGGAGTCCAGCAATGCCGCCATGACCAGATTCGCCTGTTGCTCCGGAAGTCCGGAATGCAACGTCGTCTCTTTGTCGCATCCCGTCAGCAGCGCGGCGACACCCAAGCACAAGGCCAACTGTTTTATCGTTTTCATTGCTACCCTTTCGAGCCTTACTGGTTCTTGATCAGCGTCTGTATGGCGTTGGAAGCTTTGTCGGCAACCTTCGTCACCACCTCCTGCTGAAACGACAGATTCATCACTTCATACTGAAGTTCGATCATGTCTAGCGCGGCTGGCCCATGCATTCTGCCGAGCTCCGACAGCGCCTTTATGCGGTGCAGGATGCCTTGATTGTTCTCCTGCGCCGTACGCCACGCGGCGGCAGCCTGCGATGCGAACGGAACTGGATCGGCCGCCTTTGCGCCGTCAATACCCATTGCCGCCCGGAAACGGTCCACGGCAGACGGATCGGCCACACGATCGACCCCAGCAACCTGTTCCGCGGTCATGGTGTGCTGCGGTCCGCCCGCCGCCCTGATCGCTTCCACTATCATTGATTCTGTCATCTCAGCAAGTCCTTTGCCAATTGCGCCGCCGCTGGATCCGATTCATCGGCCGCAGCTTCGCCAAGAGGAAGCTTTGCCTCCTCGTTTCTGTTCATTCGCATCAGCGCCATTCCTTTGAACGCCTTCAGCATGGCCGAAGACGGGAATCGCGGCAACGCCTCGCGGTCGATGTATTCGACCGCGCCTTTGAAGTCGAGCATGCTGATGAGGAGGATGGCGTCTGCCACGGCGACAGACACCTCCTCCGGCCGAAACCGCTCCAGCACCGCGAGAATCTTCGCGGCGGACTGGAAACGGTTCTGGCCGGTCGCCATCAGGGCGACGTTCAGCAACAAACGCGCTTCTTCGCTATTGAGGTCGAAGATCAACGGAAGTTCGAGGCGATCGAGTTCAAGGCGTCGCCCATGTTCTTGTTGATGTTCGTCATCGTCGTGAGCGCGAGGTTCCACTGCTGCAGATCGTACTGGAGCTGCTGCAGATTCGCCTGCACGTCAGGGTGCTGCTGATAGTTCTCGAGCGACTCTTTGAGACGCTCCTCCATCTGGCCAGCCGCGTTGATGAGCGCGTTGTATACCGCATCCGTGTGGATGTAGTCTGACGACGAGGCCGTCACACGATGCAGCTGGGAGCCCTCGAAATTTTTCAAATCAGGACCGCCGACCGCTTCGGTTGATATGTTGTAACCCATTTGTCTACTCCTTTGTTTGTTGTTTGTTGTTGAACGTCGCCTTTCGGCTCCGCTTTCCGCGCCTATCCGCCCACCCGGACGGTCAGACGCAAAATCTTCCTTGCGAGGATGGTTGCTTCACGCAGGGCTTCAACCCGCGGGAATTCTCCAGGCGGCAACCCCTCTTTCATCGCCGCTTCGATTCGCCGGTTCAAACCTATCAGAACCGCATCATACCGCACAAGCGCGGCATCCCGGTCCGGCCCAGCGAGATCTTTCTCGATTTCAAGCAATCGCACCGGCTCGCTCACGGTCTCCATACAAACCTCCCCTTGGGGCCTTCGAGCACCACCGAATCCGCCCCGATGCAAACTACCGTCCACTCGCCGATTGCCGCACCTTCCATGATGCGCGCTCCGTTCCGCGTCACGAGACATGGATATGGAACGGTCAGAATTCCGCATACTGGCAACGCCGGCACCTCGACGCGCGATGCCTTGCCGGAAGCCGCACGGGACCCAGAGCCATCGCCCCCTGCCGAAGATTCCATTGCCGATTGCGCGGCCAACTCCTGCTTCACGGACGCACCGTCCACGCTCCTCAGTTTGGGAACTTCCTGGGAGATATGCATCAGCACTGCGCCAAAGTCGGCGCACCGGCCGTCCAGCACGGCCACCTGATTGGTTACGGTCCGCACCCTCAAGCCTATTTCGCCAATCAAAGCCAGCGTATCTTCCACCGCCGTCTTGAGCGTCTCGTCATCAGAAATGTTCAGTTCGACACACGGCATTACCGCATAAGCCTCGGCGGTTGCAGATAAACGCTCGGCTCGCGTCTTCAGATTGCCGGATACTGCGGGCTGACCATCGACATTGGTTATTTCCAAGCCATACCGCGAGGCAATCTCGGCAATCGCTTCTACCGGATCTACTACCGGCTCCATCGCCGTTTCAGACCTGGACAAGCCGTCCATGGCTCTGCGGTAGCAATCGCGACACCAACCGGACGCTTCCCGCGCACGATCCTTTGTCCAATCCAAAGCTACTCCTGCCTGCGGACAATGTGTTTCCAGCCGCGGCATGAGCCATCCGCGCCCATACCAGCCAAGCCCCACAAGAATTGCGGAGAAAATCAGCAAGATTATGAACGCAATGAGACAACCGTGCGATTGGCGCTTTTTCTCTATCGGTGCCGCCTCCACCGTCTGCTTCTGTTCATTGGCCGAAGTTGGTTCGGACGGCTTTTCCTCGGTTTTTTCCTCCTCGGGCCAAACGAGTTTGCCCCACGCCCGCTCTGCCGGGCCGACAGCGAAAGCCGTATTGCCGGCCATCCTGACATGCAACGGTTCCAGCAACTCCCCGTCTACCGCCACCCCATCGGCAGACGCTTCAATCTTCATCGGTGCATCCGGCAACGAGATGTCTGCCAGAACTATATCGCAAGCGTCGCTCTTGCCCATCGTCACGGCAACGCCATCCACGAGCGCCACTTCCGCACCCTTGTTCTTGCCCTCTACTATCTTCAGGATGAAGCTCACAGTTTAATCCTCCCCAACGGCTGTATGTTTATCTCGGCGCTCAGCTCTTGGAACGACAAGACAGGCAGCTCGTAATAGTCCTTCTCGATCATCTTGCGGAAATATCGCCGGATATCCACTGAAACTATTATCACCGGCTTCTGCGGAATCTTGTTGAGATCGCCGATGGTGCGCTTGACCACGGTGATTATCGAACGCACGGTGGAAGGATCCATTGCCAGATAGCTTCCGCCCGACGTCTGGCGCACCGACTTGCGGATCTTCTCTTCGAGCGACGGATCGAGCAGATAAGCCGCAACGATATTCTGCCCGCCGGAGAACTTGTAGGAGATATAACGCGAGAGCGCGGCGCGGACGTATTCCACAAGCAGAACCGAATCTTTTTCTTTCTGCCCCCACTCGATGAGCGTCTGGGTGATGCGCTTCAGATCGCGGATGGAGATACCCTCCTGAACGAGGCGCTGCAGGACATCTGTAATCTTCTGGAGCGGCAGGACGCGCTGGACTTCCTTGACCAGTTCGCCGGCATCTTTCTCCATGTGGTCGAACAGCAATCTCGTTTCCTGCAACGACAGGAACTCGTGGGCATAACGCCGGAGCACACTGGAGAGGTGGAAGGCGAGCACGCCGCCGACATCAAGAGAACGGATGCCGCTTTCATCCAGGCGCGGTTTGTCCGAAGCCTTCACCCAGCAGGTTTCGTAACCCGCGAGGAACGGCTTGCCGGTCTCGAACGCCACGCCAGTGGCCGACAGGTTCTCCGGCTCTTCGAGCGCAAACACATAGTCTTTGCGAAGTGCGCCTTCAGAGACCGGAACTTCGTTGACGAGCAACCGGTATTTGCCTTCCTTGAGACTGGGATTGAGCGAGAGATTGATACCCGGAAACGGCACGCCGAGATCATGGTACAGCGCACGGCGAACCGACATTATCTGTTCGTTGAGGGCATCGTAGGTAAGCGCACCGCGAATATCCGCATCGATATCCACAGTGAGCGGCGTGACCATGGAGAAATCGTCGCCGTCCTTCTTTTTCGGACGCGGCGCGGTGCCTTCTGACGGTGCGGCGGCGGCAAGCGGATCCTCGCCCTTCGCCGCCTTGGCGGCGGCAATCTTTTCCTTCAGCATCAAGCTATAGCCAATAGCGGCCACGAATACCGCAAGCCCGAAAATCTGGATCTTCGGAAATCCGGGAATCAGACCAATCGCCACCAGCATCAGCGAACCGAGGAGAATGGCCTTGGGCTGCGCAAAGAACTGATTGATGATGTCCTGTCCGAGCGGCTTGTTGTCCACATCGCCCACGCGCGTTACGATTACACCGGAGGTAATGGACACCAAAAGCGCGGGAATCTGCGAGACAAGACCGTCGCCAATCGTGAGGATGCCGTACTTGTTCACGGCCCAGCCGACTTCCTTGCCGTTCATCAATACGCCGATGCAAATGCCGCCGACGATATTGATGGCCGTCATTATGAGTCCGGCGATGGCATCGCCCTTGACAAATTTCATTGCGCCGTCCATCGCGCCGTAGAGCTGGCTTTCCTTGGTCAGCTCGGTACGCCTGCGAGTGGCCGTATCTTGATCGATGGCACCCGCCCGCAGGTCGGCATCAATGGACATCTGCTTGCCGGGCATTGCATCCAAGGTAAAGCGCGCGGCAACTTCAGAGACGCGCTCCGCGCCCTTGGCGATAACGACAAACTGCACGATCGTGATGATGAGGAAGATCACGGCACCAACCACGAAGTTGCCGCCAACCACGAAGTTGCCGAACGTATAAATGATTTCGCCGGCATCGGCTTTGAGCAGAATGAGTCGCGTAGTGGTGACATTCAGTGCCAGCCGGAAGAGCGTGGTAAAGAGCAACATAGACGGAAAAGTCGAAAACGCCAGCGCCCGCGGAAGATACAGCGAAAGCATCAGCATCACCGTCGAAATCATGATATTGGTGGCAATCAGCAAGTCCACCACAGGCGTCGGCAACGGGATGATCAAGAGTCCAATGATCGCAACCACGAGGAATGCGAGCACCAGATCGCCGAATCTGCTGAATACGTTCGAGAAATTTGTAATTTTGCCTAGCATCACGTCTCCATCAAAGAAAGTCTGTAGTGTTCGAAAAGGTCTGTGTCTGCGAGCAGATTCTCGATCTCATGCGCCGCCATATCTGCCGCCGGCGTTTGGCGGTCGCGCAGACTCTTGAGCGTCTGCTGTGCCATCTGCCCGAAGCCTCCCGGAGTGCGAAGTGTCGCCGTGTTTTCGGAAACCAATGCCCGCATGATTTCGCCGCCGACACTGCGGTCGGTCGGAAAAATTTCGTCTATCGCCTGCGAAACGGTCGTAGCACCGGGCAGAAGCGACTTCTGCGGCTGTCCGGCAACCGGCGAATCCATCACCTCGGCAAAACCCGCGCTGCCTATGCCCACATCGAACCTGAGCGGTTCTGTGGTTCTCGATACATTCAAACTCATGCCGCGCCTCCAATCTCTTGTGCCGCCCGCCACAACATATCGAACGCCATGTTCACAATCGGCAGCGTGACTTCGCGCTCCGGGATTCTTGCCGCCGCCACTGCCAAACCGTTTTTGGCGACGATTCCGGAGCGCAATCCCAGAGCGCCCGTGCGCCGGGGATTGGCCAATGCCAGCAGGCGGCGGATGGCCGCGCTCCCGCGTGGCACTCCGAATGTCATCGCCACCACCAATTCGTCGCCAGTATATTCGAACCTGAGCGAAAATCCGTTTGCGAAATTCAGCGCCGCCGCACCGGAAGCGTTGAGCGCAAACTTAGATACCCCGGCCGCATGGCCGAAGTCCGCTATCACCGCATTCAACCACGGCGGCACCGTCATGCAGCATCCCCTTCTTCCATCGTTTCGTTCTCTTCGGTTATGAGTTCGTCCAGATATTCCTGCGCGGCATCAAGCAGCCGCTGCCGATCGTCTTCGCGCGGGAACAGACGCGACGAAAGTTTCCGGAATAGTCGCGTGAGCTCGCGGGCGAAATCCATCCGCGCCAGAAGTTTGCGCACGCCGCACTCGCCGACGAACGCCGCAATGCCGGAAGCCAGCACGAACGACTGCTCGGTGAAGTCCATTACCCGCCCTGTCATCTGCTCGCCGTTCAATAGACATCTTTCGCCGAATTCCCGTCCCATCCGCGCTTCGAGCTGGTCGAGCGACTCCAATACCGTCTGCAATACCTGCACGCATCCGAGATCCGTCAATATGCGTCCGAGTGCCGCCTTGTCGATCGAAGGCATCGCCGACTTGAGATCGACTCCGCATCCGGCAATCAAGAACTCGATTGCCGCCTTCAACCCATCGGCGCCGCGAGCCGCCAGCAGCGACCGGAAGCATTCCTGAGGCTTGGTGAAACCCACCACCTCGCCGCGATACATGTCGCGCAGGCTCTGCATCTCCTCCGGCGTAGTCGCCCGGGCGTTGATTTCCTCGGCCAGATTGAGACCCGCCCTGATCTCAGGACCCTTCGCCTGGGCAAGTTGCGCCTTGGCTTGACGGACAATTTCGCGCAAATTCCCTTCGCCGTCGCCAAAAGCCTGCTCTAAAATGTCCAGCATTGCAAATTGGTGCGAGGGATCGGTCGATCCTCTCGCCAGCTCCTTGAGCAGTTCGCGCGGATCCGGCAACTGTCCTTCAGCAGCCATATTGCGCATGTTGCGCAGCATCTTGGTCAGGAAATCGCGCCCAGGCATGTCCGGCAACATCGCCAGCCATGTCTCGATGGACCGGATGAGCGCGGAACGCGAGCCTTGCATCTCTCCCATCTTCCGCTCGCCGACGCGCTTCGCCGTCTTCTCCTCGAACTGGAACGAAAGCTCCTCCATCGAATCCATCAGCTCGGCCATCGGATCTGCCTCTACCACAAACGCCGTACCCATCAGTTCGCCACTCTGCACCGCAGGTGCCGCCGTCTTCTGTGCGGCCGCAAGATCGCGGAACTGCGCAGCTTCCGCTCCGGCCGCATAGGTCTGCCTGAGTATCTGCGCCGCGTCAAACGCCATAACACCTCCGGTTGACGGTTGACGGTTTGAAAGACTGCGGCTCCGCAGCGCCTTCAATCCAAACTATAGCAGGACCATAGAATGTAAGCAGCAGATCTTTAGGACCGCGCGGCAACAATATGTCCAGCAAGCCGAGTCTCGGACAGAACCCGGTCGGGGCGGCACCCGTCCATGCTACCGCCGCCTCCGGACGGACGGAAAGCGTCTCACCCTCGGCCACTTGAATGCGCATCGTCCGTCCCTTGGTGGCCATTACCACCCATTCCGACTCGAATTTGGTGACGCAAATCGATTTTGCCAGACTCATGGGCACTGTTTTCACATTCTGCGCCCCGGTCCAAGCCGCAGCCGGTGCCACGAGCACCTTGGCCGACACGGCGGAAACCGGCGCCGCGCACGGAATGTGCGTTAGGAACGGACGCGTCTGGCAGGCGCACTTGGCATCGCCGCCAGTTTCCACGAGATCTAGGATTCCACGATCGCGAACCATCCAGCCCTTCCGGCGGCGGCGTACGGTTTTGCCGAAAAATGCGGCGGGCTGCCCGTGGCCTGTCAGCCACGAACCCGCACCGATTTCAGCAAAACCGCCAGTTATCGTCACTCTGCCGCCTCCTCGGATTTCTTATCCTGTTCCTCTTTCTCGGCCTTGGCCGCTCTCCGCGCTTTGCGCTCGGCCTTCAGCGACTCGCGAGCCGAATCCTCCTCCTGCCGCCATTCATGTTTGTCTTCCGTAAGGATATCGTCGATGCGTTCATGCTCGATCTTTCGCATCTCTCCAGCATGCTCGATCTCGGCCTTGCGGCGATCGTACTTGATCTTGGCCTGGTCGCGGCGGCGATCGCGCGTCTCGTTGCGCTCGAGATTGCGCTGACGGCGTTCAAGATCATAATCGTCGGCATAGTCCTGGACCTTCTCCGCATCCACCACATCGCGCAATCTCGTAGCCTGGAGCCGCATCAGCATTTCCGTGTCAAGATCGACGATATGCGGCGTGAGGATGAACATGCGCTGCACAGTCTCCTTTTTCGTCGACGAACCGCCGAACAGCCAGCCGAGAATTGGAATATCCCGGAGATACGGGATTCCCCAACCGGCCTCTTCCTCGATGTCGCGCAGATATCCGGCCAGCATGATGCTTTCATCCTCGAAAATCGCCGTCTGCGTCTGCAATGTGGAAGAACGGGTCATCGGCATGGAATCCACCGATATCGTCTCGAACCCGCCGTCGTCAAGCTCCAGCGTCAGCCATACCTGGTTGGCCACATTAGTGGACGGCGACATCACAATTCTCGGTTTGATCTGGAGCCGCGTGCCCGCGCTGACTTCCTGCAGCGTGGCCACCTCGGTGCCCACTACCTTGGCGTGGTAGCTCTGCGTATCGGTCATCTGCGCGGCAAGATTGTTCATGGTGATGAGCGAAGTGCGCGAGATCGACCGCGCCTTGCCTTTAGCCTTGAGCGCAGAGAGCGAAGCGGAAACGGTCATGTCATTGCCGAGATAGGTTAGCGCCCCGGCCAGCCCCTGTCCGCCAATCGCCGACGGTTCCACGAGATTGCCGGCATTCTGACCGATCGAGCCGGTCGTCTTCTTCTTGGTTCCCTCCGCTTTGAGAGAAAGCTGCCAGTCGAGCGAATCGTTCTTGGAAAGTTCCACCACCGTCACCCCGATTTCCACCAGTTTCTGCGGAACATCGAGTTGCTTGATCAGTTCTTCGTACATCGGCAGACGGGACTTCACATCGCGAACCAGAACGGCATTGAGCCGGTTCTCCGGTCTGATCATTGGCCGCACTGATGAACTGGCGATATCGTCCAGCGCACTCTTGGCATCAGCTACATAGTTGGTGCCTACATTTTCGCGCATCCTGACCGACCCCGTGTCCATCATGTCGTCCAGCAGATTAGCGATACCTCTTATGAACACCGTTGATTCCGGCGAGGATACGTTGAAACTCACATCGTCCGCCCAAGTGTTGACCAGCGGGAAAAGCCGGACCTCGACCTCGTTGAAGGTGCGCATTTCCTTGAGCCGGTCGGCTCTGGCCACCGTTTCGGCCACGAGCGCGACATAGCGCGGCGGACCTGAAACCATCATGAGTTCATCGTTGGAAGTCGTCTTGATCGGAAATCTGGCATCCTCAACGCCAAGTTCGCCCAGCATTTTCCGCACTTCGCCAGCCTTCATGTATTTTAAGTCCACGAGGATTGTGGAGATCTCGCCCGCCCCGTACACATAAAGCGCGGCACCGTCGTAATACCATATGAGATTGTGGGTTATCGCCATCTTGTCCAAAAATTCGTTCGGCGAGACATCCTTGAAATCTCCGGAAAAAGAACCGTGCACGGATTCGGACATCACTACGGAAAGCCCTTCCGCCACAGCAAATGTGTCGAACGCCACCCGTAGATCCATATCCCGCGCAACCAGCGTGTATGATGGCAGTTTCCACGGAATTTCCGCCGCGCCGGCACCCGCCAGCGCCACCGCCGCCAATATCACAGTCGCAAATCGTTTCACCGCTGTTTCGCCCTTCCTTAGTTATGGTCGCATTATCATTTCTTCAGCGCCGAACTGTGGCCGTTCGTCGCGAACCGACTCCACCCGCTCCCGCCACCAATCGCATGAGTTGACAAAAGTTTCGAAAAGCCGCAGAAGATTGTGCGCACTCGCGTTTGCGTCTGCCGCCTGCCAGAGAAAGAGGCCGCCGGAAGACGGTTCCGCCGAAAGTGCCGCATCCTCCTTCAGCATCCTCCCTGCCGCCAGTTCCGCCAGATGCTCGAAACGCCCCTCATCTTCGGTAAGCGAATGCTTTAGAATCAGTTTTGCGCCCGTGTCCTCAGCCAAGATCTCCATCCCGTCCACCCGCAGAACAAACGACGCCACGCCGCCCGGTATCTTGTCGGGATACCGGATAGCCTCGGCCAGTCTATGTATCGCCGTACCTGTCATCGCTTTGGCTTACTGCGCCTCCTCCTGCGTCTCCACCATTCTGAAGAACCGGCAATCCGCCTTATCGCCCAGCGGCACGACGAACGTCGCCGTTTCCGCGTCCACCACATCCAGTTCCGCATCCGTAAGGTCGAGATTGGCGTCGTCCGTATCGGGTATCGGCAATGTCGCGGAACCGCGGATCTTCAAGGTTTTGACAAAGCCGTTAAGCCAAGTGGCGGGACTCGCGGTGATCGCGATCAGCAAGTACCCGTCCTCAACCGCAAAGTCGTCGATTCTCAAGCTATTCAGTTCCAGTTTCTCGCCTCGCTCGGCCACGGCACCGCCATCCTCGGCATTTATCGTAACGGAGTAATTGTAGCCGTTGGCGGCAAACGTGTGCTGGGTTCCGGCGGATGCGCCCAACAGCTTGCGCGGCGATGCGGAGAGGAGCGGGTGCGGCTCGATCGTATGTTCCGTCTCCCAGTTCTCCGGCAGCCACAGATAGACGCAGCCGGCGTCGTCGGAGTAGATATCATTTTTGCCGTAATCGTCCGGCAGTCCGTCGAATGCGACCTTGATGTTCTCGTCGAGGCTCGATACCGTAACCGGGAACACTGCGGCGCTTCCGTCCGATGGTGCGGGGCTGATTCTGTCTAATTCGGCGTCGATCGAACCGCCGGTAAACCTGACTTCGCCAAAGCCTGTGCGCGTACTGCCGATGCTCTTCGAGGTGGCGTACGTGTAGGGTACGGCCACGACCGTTCCGCCGGAGATGTAAACATAGCCCGTGCTGTTGTTGCCGCCGCCGCCGATGGCCGCGCCGGTCCCGTTGCTCCTGGCCTTGACTCTTCCGCCGTATATGTAAACGTTAGCGTCGCTTTCGGCGCCGCTGCCGATGCCTGCTCCGTTGTACGTACCGCTCGCCGCATCCACTACGCCGCCCATTATGTTGACGCGGCCCGAAGCGTTACTGCCGCCGCCGATGCCGGTGCCGTATTGTCCGCCCGTGGCCGTAATCTCGCCGCCGTAGATGTTCACCGTGGCGTTGCCTTCGGCGCCGCCGCCGATGCCGGAGCCTCGCAAGCCGCCGGTAGCCTCGATCCTTCCGCCATAGATGTCGATATATACGTGATTGACGCCGGCCGCGCCGCGGCCGCCTATCCCAGCGGCGCCGGCACCGCCTTTCGCTATGATGGAGGCGTTCTGCTCGAGATTCGTCAGCGTCAGCGACGCCGGCGTATATGTGCTGTGGCCAGCCTGGATGCCGGCGTAGCCTTGACTGGTCGACTGGGTCGCATCCAGCGTGTTCGTCCCGGCGAACGCCACGGTGGAGTCTCCGCTCTGCACGGCGATCGGCGCGTTGTTGGAAGTCGCGATGCAGAGGTCGGCAATCTTGAAGTATACGCCGTTGGTCGCGGCGATGTGCACATAGCTGTCGGTGTTGGTTCCGGCAATCGTGACGCAGTCGGCCAGCGACGAGCCGGAGAGTACGTAGAGAATCCTCTCGGACGCTTTGTAGTTCCACTTGCCGCTGCCGTCGCCCATGTACGCGACATCCGTGCCGTCTACGGTCACGCCGGAGAGCCACGGTTCCGCGATGGCGCCGGAAGTCGTCACAGTGGCGAGATATGGCACGCCGCCGATCATGAATATGTAGTCGCTTTCCCAAAGCCAGGGATATATATTGCCCGCCGAATCGGCATAGATGTCGTACGTGCCGTAGCCGTCGATCGACAGCTCCACCTTGGCGTTCGGCTCGAAACCGGAAAGCTCGACGCGGTAGACCGGGGTACCGTCGTCGTTTGCCGGGGACGTGCCCCCGTGGATGCTTGCGGAATCGGTTACGATAGATCCGCCGGCGAATACGATTTTCGCGCTCCCGAAGATATGGCCGTAGGTCGCGCCGTATCCGATTGCTGCCGCACCCGTCCCGGCGACAGGTCTGACGGTGCCGCCGCGGATGACGACTCCGACGTAGCCGTAATTGTTTCCGCCGCCGATGCCGGCGCCGTTCGCGCCGCCGGTCGCCTCGACGATTCCGCCTCTGATCTCGATGTTGCCCGCCAAGTCCGTGTTGTCGGCGCCGATGCCCGCGGCGTTCGATCCGCCCGTGGCGACGAGCTTCGCGCCGTCATAGAGATTGGTGATCACGAGGCCTTCGTACCTGCCGGCAACGTGCAGCCCGGGGTATCCCGCCGCATCCGCCGCGTCAAGGATGTTCGTGCCGGCGAGGCACAGCGTGTTCGTGCCGGCGACAATCTTTATCGGCGATCCGCTTGTCGCCTTCAGATACAGATTGGAAATCGTAATCGGCATTTCTCCCGTCGCATCGACCGATATGTTGACCTTGCCCTCGGTGTTCGTACCCGAGATCACGCAGGCGTTTGTTACGGAGAGCTTTTGCGCAAACACCTCGTACTTCCACCCTTCGCCGTAGAGCTCGGCCACGTCCACGCCGTCAATCTCCACGCCGTAGGCATCGGGGATCTCCACCGTCGTGACGGTTTCGCCCTCTATCTTCGTCGCAAAGCGGCGTCCGCCGACGGCGTACTGGTAGGTGCCGTTCGCCAGCCAGAGGTAGATCTCGCCAGACACGTCGGCGTAAATGTCGTTGGCGCCATAGCCTGGCAACACCAGCTCGGCCGCCGCATTCGGCGTGAAGCCCGCGAGCGTCACCTTGTACACCTCGTGCCCGTTGCTGTCGGCGGGATAGGTATAATCAAAGTCGGTTTTGCTTTGATTGAACTCCCGCCCCGCTTTGCTGAGCGGCTTGATGCTTCCACCGGTGATTCTGACGGTATAGCCGTCATTTCCGCTATATCCATTGCCAATGTCGGCGGCGTATTTGCTTGCACCGTAATCGTAACAATCTCCGGATCCGGCAAAAATCGTGCCGCCCGAAATGGCGATACTGCAGTTGCTGGAGTTGGAGTCGTCGCCGCCACCGATGCCGGCACCGCAAAAAGTTTCCCATATGCTCTCGTCATAGCCACCATACGCCTGTATTCGCCCGCCAGAAATATTGATGTCGCCGCTCCTTCCATAGTATCCACTGCCAATACCGGCACCGCCTTGCGCACCGCCACGAGCCATTATTGATCCACCATTGATATTTATCGTGCCGACGTTGCCTTTGACCCCGCCACCAATACCGGCACCACCATTGTAACCGCCATAGGCAATTATGGACCCACCTTGGATGATTATAGTCTCGGTGTCGCCCTTGAAGCCGCCTCCAATGCCGGCACCGCCGCCGTCCATCCCGCCATTGGCGATTATCGTACCGCCCCAGATTTCCATTGTTCCAGCACTTTCCTGGCGGTTGCCGCCGATGCCGGCTGCGTAATCCCCGCCAAACGCTTCAATCCCGGCATTTTCCTCGAGATTGGTCAAGATAAGCGTTGCGCCTTGCTCCACTTTCAGTCCGGCGCAAGATGTGGTCGACCGCGCATCGAGCGTGTTCGCACCGGCGAGGCAAACAGTAACCGCGCCATTCGTGATAACAATCGGCGAGGCGCTGGTGGCCTTGAGATTCAGGTTCGATATCGAGAAATAAAGCTCGTTCGTCGTCGCGGCCACGATATTCACCATGCCAGCAGTGTTCGTGCCGGAAACCACGCAGTTGGTGAGGGCGTTGCCGGAGACGATGTTTAGCGTCTTCGTGCTGTAGTCGTAGTTCCACCGCCTGCCCTTGGCCTCGGCAAACGCAACGTCTACGCCATCGGCCGTAACGCCGGTATACCAAGTCGTCGCCGTCGTATCGCCATTGTCGACCGTCGCCGTAAAGGGCAACCCGCCCACATAGAATATATACGTGCCGTTGGGGAGCCACAAATACACCTTGCCCGCGTCGTCGGTGTAGATATCGGAGTCCTCGTCCGTGCCGGCAAAACCGTCAAGATACGCCACCTCCACATTTTGGTTCATCACTCCCACATCGACCGTCACGCACCAGACGCGCGTCGTATCGTTCGAGGCGGCCGGCGCAACATATTCTGCCGCACCGGTGCGGTGCGTAGCATGCACCGACGCCCCCTTTATGGTCAGCTTCGCCGCCGCCTTTACGGAAGAAGAATACGAACCGGTGCCGATGTCGTCGGGCGTGGTCGAAGCCGTCATCGCGCCGCCGGTGGCGAGCACCGTTCCGCCTGCTATGTTCACGATAGCGCACTGGTTGTCCATGTGTCCGGCGCCAATACCCGCGCTGCCGGCCCCCGCAACCGCATAGACACGCCCGCCGGATATCGAAATCTGGCAGAATTCGGTGTTGGCGGCCGAGCTGCCGCCAGCCAAACTGCCGCCGCCGATGCCTGCACCCCTGCCGCCGCTTGTCGCCGAAACGACACCGCCGGCAATAGTTATGGTATGCCCGCGCGCACGGGTGCCGCCGCCGATACCGGCGCCGCCGGCATCATCGCCACCGCCACCGTTTGCGGTCACCGTTCCGCCGGATATCGTCACCTTGCCGCCCGAGTGGTTTCTGCCGCCGCCGAGGCCGGCGCCGGCCTCGCCGCCCGTGGCCAGCACCTTGCCGCCCGAGATGTTAATCGCGCCTTGGCGCAATAGCGTGGCGTTGCCTGCACCGTCGCCGCTGTCGGCGAAGTATCCGCTGCCGATGCCCGCGCCGCTTGTGCCGCCGGTCGCACGGATGTCTCCGCCAACTATTTCAATCGTTCCGTAGCTCTCGTGGAATCCACCGCCTATGCCTGCTGCCTCGTAGCCGCCGTATGCCGACAAGATGGGCGAGGTCAGCACATAGTCGTAGTTCGTGACGACTGTCACGATGTCCACATAGTTCGTCACGATGGCGACGCCGCCATGCCCGTCATCTACTTCCTCTATGTTCTCGACCGTGTTAGTGTAGTACTTGATGTCGTCGAGGTCGGGGACGGCCACGTAGGTGTCGCTCCCCGTTATCGTGAGCGTCGCAGAGTATGGAACTTTGATCGCAGGAGTGCCCGACCACGGGCTGGTGAGCGTGTTCTCGCCACAAAGCGCGACGTTAGCCGTGACGTTGGGCGCAATCTCGATCGGGGCATAACTCGCCGAGGACGTGGTCAGGACGAGGTTCGAGACAGTCACCGCGATGTCGCGCGAGCAGTCGAGATACACCTCGCCCGATGTGTTCGTGCCGCTCACGACGCAGTCGGCGCCGGTTATGGAAAGCGCATAGCTGGTTGGATCATACGTCCAGCCCGCACCTGACTGGAGCGCGACATCCTCTCCGTTCACTGTAACGCCGGTGGACCACGTCTCCGCTTCGGTGTCGGCTCCATTGACAACAGCCCTGTATGGAACGCCGCCGATGTTCATGTAGTAGGTTCCGTCGGGAAGCCAGATGTAGATCTTGCCCTCGTCGTCCGTCTTCACGCCCGAGAGCAGGTAGCCGTTATAGTCGGACATAACCGCGCCGACGTCGAAGTTAGGCCGAGTTGTGTTGATGGTCACGCAGTAAACGTTCTTCCTGTCGGCGTCCTTCGCCTGCACGGTGATGTTAGCGGTGGAGGAATCCAACGAGCCGCCGGTGATCGTGGTGTAGGTAGAAGTGCCGCTGCCGCCATTCGCCCCGGCGCCGATGTCGGCTCCTCCGTTCGTCCCCCTCGCAATGACCGTGCCGCCGCTCTGGCTGTAGCTCCCAGCGTCGCCGTAGCTTTCGCCGGGATTCCCGCCGCCTCCGTTCTTGCCGCCGCCGATGCCGGCCGCCCCGTCGCCGCCCATCGCGTGCACAATGCCGTTTGTAATCGTCACCTTTCCGCCGGACTGGTAATATCCGCCGCCGATGCCCGCGGCACAGCTGCCGCCTGTCGCCGTCACATCGCCCCCGTAGATGTTGACCGTGAAGCCTCCCTGGCCGCCCAACCCGCCGATGCCCGCGGCGCCCTCGCCGGTCGCGACAATTTCGCCTGAAAGGATGGTGAGCGCAACTTGATTTCCAGTTCCGCTTCTATTCAACCCGATGCCGGCTTGAGCACTGATGCCGACGGCATCCATGCACCCGTCCCCGGATATGGTCAAGTTGACCCTGTCGCCCAGCTCGACAGCCGCCGAAGCATTCACTGATTTTGAACAATGTATGATGTTCGTGCCCGTCAGCACAAGATTGAAGTTCTTCACCGTGCCGCCCGCAAATGCAATCGGAGAGGCGAGCATCAGATCGTTCGTCATGACGAGGTCGTGGAGCGTGAGCGTCGCGCCTGACTTTTCGACCGAAAGTGTTACGGCTTCGCCATCGTTCGTGCCCGTCACCACGTAGTCCATCTCGGAATGAAGCCGCACCAGCCCGTCCTCGTTGCGCCAGCCGGGGCCAACAAGACGCGCCACGTCTCGACCGTCGACAACGACTCCTGTCGGCGAGTATTCCACCGCCGTCGCGTCATCCCCGTCAACCACTACGACCATCTCCTTCTCGCTTCCGCCGAACCTTACCCTGAAATAGTATTCGCCATTTGGCAGATAGAAGTGGACCGCTCCAAATCCATCCGAATAGATGCCGGACGTGTTGTAGCTGCCAAGGCCCTCGATGTTTTCAACCTCCACCTCGCTGTTGGGCGCAAGGCCGCCCACCGTCACGCGGTATGCGTTCGTGTACAAGTCCGCGCCCACCAGGGCAACCGCATTCAGAAGCCTGTTGTTGTACGTGCCGCCGGAAACAGTCACCCGCGTAGAGATGTCATCGGAGGTAAGTGTGCCGCTCGCGAACTCCAAGGTCGCGAACTCGTCCTCAAGGTAGAACGGGCCGTCGTCCGCCGCATTCAGGAACAGCCGATCGAAGCTTACCGTAACGTCCGCCGCCGCAACGCACGTCGACACACGCCTCTCAAGGTTGGTGCCTGAAAGAGTGTACGAGAACTTGCCTCTCTCAAGTCTCAGCTTCTCCTCTGTTCCGTTGTAGGTCCATCCCGGGCCCGTTCCCGTGCCGATGTCAACGCCGTTTATGCATATGCCGACTACAAACGTGGCGACAGTCGCCGCGCCGGCAACCGTTGCATGGTACGAATAGCCGCCGACCTTGAAGTCGTACTCGCCGTCGGGCAGGTAGAGGTATAACTTTCCGGTAGAGTCCGAGATAACCGTGCCTTGCACGTACGGAGGACCGATTCCTTCCACGCTCATGCGCGTTCTCACCGGAAGAGCGTGCACTTCCACGCGCCAGCACGTATTGCCGTCGATTTGGCGCGAATCGAGCGCACCGGTGGCAGTGACCGAGTGAACCGTGTTGCTATCCGCGATTATGTCGAACTGGGCCGAGCCGCCGTCGATGCCTGCGCTCTGAATCGTCACGGAACGCACCGCGTTGGTCTTCTCTCCCCAGATGCATATCGCCCCGTCTTCGTCGGTGTAAAGGTCAACCTCGTTGTACTGCGGCCACAGAGTGTCGACAACCCTGACAGAGTCGAACTCGTCCATGCCCACGCCTTCAAAGATCGCATACACCAGCTGCACGCCATTCGAGTTGACTGGGTTCGGATACGGATCGGCGTTACCGTGGAAACTCTTCGGGCGCACGCTGCCGCCGCCATCGATGACGATGGACCTGCTTCCCGTCGGGGATATCACGCTTCCGCACGCCGTGTCGAAGTCGCTGAACGAACCATCACCCTTCTCAACGAGTACGGTTCCGCCAGTCACTCGAAACGCACTGTCGGCCAGCAGGGGGCCGTCGTAGCCCGTTCCGATGCCGCAAGCGCCCTTTCCGCCAATCGCATGCACATAGCCGCCCGTGACGAGGACGGACTCAACCCCGCCGCCATAGCCACCTCCTATGCCAGCGCCGCCGCCGGTTGCATACTGGTTCCAGCCGCCTGTCGCGTAGATGTATCCGCCGTTGACCGTGATGGAACCGGCGTTAAGATAACTGCCGTTCTGCTTTACGCCGCGAGAGCCGATACCCGCGCCGGATATGCCGCCGTTCGCTATGAGCGTTCCATCTCCGTCGATTGTCAGCGACGCACCTTCCGGAACCTCGATGCCCGCAGCGTACTGCGAGCCCTTCTTGCTCACCAATTTTGCGCTCGTGCTGCTGATGCACGCGATGGTGTTGTTGCCGGAGAGCGTCAGGGTGCAGCTGTTGGAGACAACGAACGGCGACTGGTGGCTGTTCGGCGTCTTCAAAGTCAGGTCCTCCATCGTGACGGAGATGTCGCCGCCCGTCACGACGACGTTGATCGTTCCGTTCGTCGACACGCCAGTGATTTTATGGTCGCCGGACGAAATCGTAAGCATCAAGGAACTGGGGTTGTATTCCCAGCCGGTGCCGGAGGCCGACTTGCGGCCAAAGACCGGGCTGCCGTCAATCGTCAGCATGTCGGACGAAAACTCGGAATTGCCGTTGTCGTCCATCTGGAAGCCCCAGGACTTCGTGAACGAATCGCCGTCCGCGTCAACGGCTGTAATCGTTATTGCGTACTGCTTGCCGTTTGTCGGCTCCAGCCAGAGCGTAAGCTTGCCGGCTGCATCAGTCCAAAGGTCCTTGCACGTCTTCACTTCGTCTTCGACGACGACGTTCGTGACGTTGCAGTTAGCAAGCCCCATGTCGAAGGAAATGGGGAACACCGCTTTGCCGTTGCCGTTTTTCGCAGCGGGGGAAACCGCGTCCTTGGCAGTGAATATCGCCGCGAAGCCGAAGGTGTTGGCGCCCGAACGTGTTGCATCGTATCCGGCGCCGATTGCGTTCGCCTTCGTGCCCGCCGTCGGGAACACCGTGCCGCCTGTTATCGTCACGTCGGCGTACCCGGTGTAGCCGCCGCCGATGCCGGCGGCGTACTGCCCGCCGCGCGCCGTGACGATGCCGCCGGAGATCGTTACGGCGCCGGACTTGGCGGTCGTCTGTCCGCCGCCTATGCCAGCTGCGTTCGAGCCGCCGATGGACGTGATTCGCCCGCCGAAGATGTTGATCTGCCCGCTGTCGGGGCCATACTTTCCGCCGCCGATGCCGGCCGAGTTCCTGCCGCCCTGGGCGGTGAGCAAGGCGCTGTCGTCGCCGTAGATGTTGATCGTTCTGCCTGAGTACACTGCTATGCCGGGGGTGTCCGAGGCGCTCGTCAAAGTGTTCGTGCCCTTTAACGTCAGATCAAGCCTCACTCCGTCCGAAAGCCACATCGCACACTTGCCCGAGCGCGACTCCACGTCCAGATTGAGGTTCGAGACGGTTAGGGACATGTCGCACATCAAATCGAAGTTCACGTTGCCGGATCCGCTTACGACGTGCGGACCTGCATTCGTGATTACAAGCGAGACCTTGTTTGTGTCGCCGTTTTCAAACTTCGTGTACCAGCCGGGGCCGGAGTGATGCGCTATGTCCTCGCCGTTTATCTTGATGTCGAGCGGCATGAAGGCCGTCGCCGCAGTGTGTTCGCCGTTCACCACCGCAGTCCAGATCTTGTCGTCGTCTTCAAAAGAGGCGTTTACTTTCTCGGCCCATTCGTAGTCGGCGGAGGGCATCCAGAGCCAGACGTGTCCGTCGCTATCGGGCTTGACCGTATCCTTCACCTCTCCCAGTATGCGCTGGCGGTAGATCGTCTTTTCGCCGCCGGCCACGCCGGAGAACGACATCCTCACGCTGTACACCATTTTGCCCGTCGCCTGCGAATAGAATCGCGCGCCACGGCCTTTGTTGTTGACAAGCCCGTTCTTGTCGCTCACCCCGTGGCCGGGCCTGATGTTCGCGAACCAGTTGTCGTAGGTCTCCACATAGATCTTGCCGCAGTCAGCAATGACGTCGCCGGCGCGCAGGCCGATGTCCGCCGCGTTGTCGCCGCCCGTCACGTCCAACGCGCCCTTCGCCTTGATCACGAGGGTGTTGTCGGGCCCCATGAAGACGTCTGAGGGTGCCACGTAAATCGCCGGGCAGCCGCTGGCGCCGGTCAGACTGCAATGGGCGCCTTCTTCGACCTCTAAGGTGGCTTCCGCACTAGAATAGGAGGAGGAACTTTTGACGGAGAACGGAATGTAGTTTTTGCGCGAGCCTGGGGACATTTCGAGCCGGTCTGAAATCTTGACCGTGCAGTTCTTCTCGGCCACGATCTGCGCGAAGCCATCCGCGTCGCATCCGTGTATCTCGTACGTCTCGTCCTTGCGGGTGAGTCTTATCTTGCCGGTGCGGGCGTTGTACGACCAGCCGTCGCCGCTCTTGTTCTTGCCGTCCACGACCTCGGTGCCGTTTATGTACAGCGTGACCGCCGAAAGGTCGTCTGTGTTGCGCTCGTATTTGGGATAGAGCGTCAGGTCGCCGGCGACCGTCCATATCTCCCTGCCCTCGACGGGGCTGCCGTCCGCTTCGTAGAACTGCGTTCCGGCGCCATCCTCGAGCGTATACCAGCCTTTGAACGTATGGCCGTAGCGGTGCGTCGTCGGGGCGGCGGGGACGGCATAGCCGAACTTCACCACCATGTTCGTAGTAAAGCGTGCGCCGTCGTCGAAAGTAAGCGTATATTCGATAGCGGAATGCGTTTCGGCCGTGCCGTCGATCGCAAGGGGCTTGGTCTCACCCGAGAACGTTGCGTTCGATGACTTGTAGACCGTGCCGCCGGCGACAATCGCGCCGGCGCTACCGCCGTAGCCGCCGTCGCCGCCGTTGCCGACGCCGCCCCACGAATTGCCGCCGGTGGATCTCGAGCCGCCGCCGTTGTTGTAGCCGCCTTCGCCATTGCCGCCCCGCGCATTGCGGTCGGATTTTCCCTGGGTCGTCCAGTAGGTGCCTCCGGCGCCGCCGCCGCCGCCCGCGCCGCCGCCGCCGCCGCCGCCGCCGAAATCGCTACCCTTGCTGCCGCCGCCGCCGCCGCCTCCGCCACCGCCGCCGCCAGCGCGGTAGGAGTAGGTCCAGTGTTCGACGGCAAACTTTCCGTTCGATCCCTGGCTGCCGCCGGCGCCGCCGGCGCCACCGACCGCTTTCGCGTTCACAGTGCCCAGCAAATAGAGGGTGCCGCAGCCTCCGCCCTCGCCGCCGCCATTGCCGCTGTAGCCGTTGTAGCCACGATAATCGTACGAACCGTCGGTATCCACCCAGCTGGTTTCAGGTTCGGTCTGGCTGGCGCCGCCGGTGCCGCCGTTGCCGCCGATGCCCGCACCGCCGCCGCCGCCGCCCGCGCCGCCGGAGCCGCCCTTGCCGGCCTTGCCGTATTCGTCATTGGGATCGTCGTCGTCGTCGATTACCTGTCCGTCCCCGCCGGGGCCGCCGTCATCGCCGTCTTCGCCCTTGCCGCCGTACGCCTCGAGCGTACCGCCGCCGGTGACGATCAGCGTAGAGGATGGCGGTATTTCGATGCCGGCGCCGGCGCCGGTCCTGTCCGAAGCCGAGCCGCCGGTAACCTTGAGCGTCATCCCGGCGGGGATATACAGAACCGCCGTCGAATTGGCGTCCAGATATAGACCGCTCCAGCCGGAACTGCCCTTCACGGAGAGCTCGTCCTGCGCCACGGTATAGACGGTCCCGTTCTCGAGCCGCTTGCGTGCGTTGCCGGTAATCTTGCCTGTTTTGGTAAAGCCGGCCTCCGCCCCGCCCGTCATGAGCATGGCTACCGCCAGCGCGAGCGTCCATGCCCGCGCCATCGTCCGGCGATATCCGGCGGTTTTGGCTTTATTCCTTAACAATTGTTGGCTATTCCGACGAGAACCGTATTCATGCTCTTGAGGACATTCGAAATCATATCGTAACTCTGGTCGCGCTTGGCCGTCAGCGACTGCAGTTCGATCATCGCCTGCTGGCTGAAGGTGTTCTTTTCGTCCATCTTGGCCTCGATGGCCGTGATGAAATCGGTGGAGTCGGCGTTGACCGTGCCGGTCGGCACGTTGTCCATCTCCATCACTTCGGCGAGGAACGCGCAGTACGTGTACTGGGTGCCGTTGTACGTTACCTTCTTGGTGCTCATGTTCACGCTGCCGGCGAGGACGTTCGTCTCGATCTCGGTCATTAGCTCGAGCTGGCTGGTGGCCAGCTCCATGGCCGACATCTTGTCGATGATGCCGTCTTCCAGCGATGCCGCGCGCTGCAGGCAAATCGCCATCACCAATTGTCCGATCGACAGGATCCGCGGCGTCACGCCGTCGGCCTCGGTTACGCCGTCTACCGTGTAGACGTTGGCCGTCAAGTACTCGCCCGTATCCGGGCTCGTCATCGAAAGGTATATCTGATCTACTCCGATTGCCATATCCTGCCCTTTCTTGGATTACCTGAAATTGGCGGCGCCCGTATTCATTGAAGACCCGAACGCCCGGACGATGTTGGACGACGCGGAATAGGCCACGTCCCGCCGGTTCACGAGCGTCTGCAGGTCGATCATCTCCTGTTGCTGCTGCTGGACCATCGCGTCGACCTTGGCCTTGATGGCGGCGACCGCCGTCATGCGCTTGTCGTACGAATCCAGATTGTCGGGCAGCGTGCTCGCCTCGATCCCCAGCGTGCCGGTGCAGAACGCCTTGGCCACCGTCCAGTCGGCCGCTCCCGCCGCGATCGACTCCATCCATTTGGCGGCACCGTCCAGGACCGTAGAATCGGCGTTGATCGCGTTCATCTTGACTACGCTCTGCGCCTCGTACGCCGCCGCCGACCGGATCGACACGGCGATCACGAGCTGCCCGAGCGTCAGATTCGAGCCGCCCTCCAGCCCGGTCGCGTACAGATTTATCGCCTCGCTCCCGCTGGGCGCGTATCGGTTGGTCGCGATCTCGATCGTCGAAATCATTTATGTCCCTTCCTTCTACCTTACAGATTCCGGATGAGGTTGCCTCTCGTGTCGCTGATCGCGGTCATCAGATTGGTGGCCGTCGAGTACGACTCGTCGCGGCGGTCCACCAGCGACTGCAGGCGCGTCATGTCGGTCTGCGCCTGGTTGTTGAGTCCGTCGATCTTCGACTTGCACCGTTGTATCCACTCCTCCACTTCGCGCTTGAGCATCTTGCGGTTGTCGAAATTGATGCCGCCGATAATGTTGGATAACGTATCGTAAGTGGAGTTGGCGATCGAAATACCGCTCCTTTTGTCGCCCTTGGCGTCGCTGGCGAAATCGGCCTGGACTTTCGTCAAATCCGCCAGCGCCGACCCGAGCGCGTCGAGCTGGGTGTTGCGGTTGCGGATGCGCGTGGAAAGCGGCGCCACCTCGCCCTCCACCGTCACGGCGCGCTTTTCGGCTACCGCCACCATCAGATCCTGGAAATCCACCTGCTTGCCGTCGACCTTGTAGTCGCAGAAATTCGCGCCCCACGTTTGGCTGAGCTGCACCGGTTCCTGTCGTTCGATTGCCGTCATGACCTGCTCCTTTCCTTTTAATCGCCGATATTGCCGATCGTCTTCGACGCGGCCTTGTTGGCCTTGTCGACGATCCTCGCGGCCATCGAGTAGGCGTTGTCGCGCTTGGTGATGTACGACCTTAACGTGATCAGATCCTGCTGGAGGGTGTTGTCCTCCTTGTCGATCGCGTACTGCACGTTGGTCTGGGCGGTTTGCGCGTTCTTGAACGTGATCTTGTTGCCGTCCGTGAGGCTGAGCGAGAGGCCGTATTTCGCGCAGACGGACTGGGCCGTGACGAGCCGGCTGTCGCCGTCGCTCTTCTTGTCGGTGTTGTTGGACTTGGGGTCCATGGTGGATACGGCCTTGGCCAGAACCGCCAAAACGTCGCCGAGTTCGCTTACCTTCTTCTCCCTCTGGCGCACCACTTCCATATAAGCCGAGGCCGACGCTTCGATGGCGACCGACTCCTTGAACGCCGCCGCCGCGATCGACGATCCGTAATCCTGCCCGGAAACGCCATCGACGGTGTAAGACATTTGCCTTACACCGTAGACGGCTCCTCCCGCGATTTCGGTCGGTATTATCAGTTCTGCCATCGGCACCGCCTTTCCTTACGCCTGGATCGCGTCGCGGATCGAGGCGGTTTCCGCCTGCAGCACGGCCTGCATCAGCTGCACCACGGCGTCGATCACCTTCTGGTCCTGCGCGAACAGGTCCTTGGTCTGGTCGAGCATTTCGTTCTCGCGCTGCTGTTCGGCGCCCTCGCGGGTCGCCTCCGCCTGCTGGAGCGCGGAAAGGTTCTGGCTCATCGACTGGAGCGTGCCGCCGATCGCCTGGACGATTCCGTTCATGCCCATCAGGTACTGGATGCGCAATCCCGCCTGCTTGTAGTCCTCGCTCGAGTTGAGACGTTGCAGCGAGAGGTCGTTCTCCGCCTTGGCGGCGCTAACGAGCTGCTTCTGCTCGGCAGGCGAGAGGAGCCCCGGCTCGGAAAGCGCCTTGGCCTCGAGCGCCCGGGCCATCATCATCTCGTTCTTGGCGGTCTTGACTTCGGCGGCAAGCGTAGACTTGCTCACGCCCTCCGGCGGGTTTTTCTGGCGGTCGAGCGCCACTTGGTACTTCTCTGCGTACTCGTCGCCCACGCTCTTGAGCGTCGTGATGTAGTCGTTCTTTGCCTTCGCGAGGTCGGCCTTGGCGGTGTCGATGGCCGACTTGGCGAGGGTAACGTCGTTCTGGGCGTTGGCCACGTTGCCCTGCGCGTCTGCGACCTCGAGCTTGGCGTTGGCGAGCCGCGTCTCGAACGGCTGGAGCGTCTGCTTCGCCTCGTCAAGCGTGGCCTTGGCCTGCACGGTGGCGTTGTCGAGTTCCGTGAGCCGCTCCTGCGACGGCGATCTGCCCGCGCTCATCTCCTCGCGGATGTACCTCTGCTTGGCTCCTACTGCCTGGTCGAACGCCGCCTGCTTGTCGGCGAGACCAACCTCGGCGGCCTTGGCGTCGTACGCCTGCTGGGCGGTGTTCTGGACGCCGACTTTCTCGCCATGCACGGCTCTGGCGCCTTCGAGATTGAGGTTCTTGGCCTCGAGCGTCAGCTTGGCGGCCTCCAGCTTCTGGGTCGCCTCGTCGAACTTGCCCTTGAGACTGCCCGCCTCGCCGCCGTTGACCTTGGTGTTGAACTCGTTCATGACCCGGTTGGACGTCTCCCCGCCCACCTTGTTCTGGATTGTCGCCAGCTGCTGGTCGGCGTGGATCGTCGTATCGCTCATCTTGAGCATGTCCACCTTGGTGCTCGTGACTTCGAGTCCGGCGTTGTTCGCGAGATTCGACTGCTTGGTGGCGGCGCTCGATTGGCCTACCATCATGCCGAGCGAGATGCCCGCGGAGATGAGCCCGCAGGTCACGCCGACGACCAGCCCCAGCCACGCCGCGTCGCGCTGCTGGTCGGCCTGGTTCTGGATCGCCTTCTGGATGAGCTGGTTCTCGGTGTTGCGCATCTCGCGCTGCGCGTCGCGCTGCTTCTGCGCCACCTCGACCATCAGCTTCATGAGGGCGTAGAGGTCGAACATCGTGTTGCCCTTGGAGTTCGCCTTGACGTCGGCGAGCGCCTTGGTCGCCGCGGAATACACCTGGGCGGCGGCATCCTTGAAGGCGGCGACCTCTTCGGGCGTCATTTCGAGCCCAAGGCCCGCCAACTTGGCGACGAGCGAGTCGAGCGCGGCGGAATCGGCCGTCGCCGGCAGCTCCAGGTCGTCAGGAACCATGGTTACGGTCCGTGCAGACTCGCCCTCGCCGATGGTGATGGTGAGAGCGTCCTTGCCCTCCGCGGTCGTGGTCTTCTGGACGTCGCCGACCGAAGCGAGGACCGTCTCCCACATCTTCATCGCGTCGACGGGATTGTTGTTTACTTGCATGCTCATTTCACACCTCCCGTTCCTTTTAGGCCATCTGGCCGATGTTGTAGGCGATTTCCGCGCTCTGGTCGGTCGCGGACGAGATCAGGTCGGCGATGCCGCCGATGGCGCTCTGGATCTGCTCGATGATGATCTGCAATTCCTCCTCGCTCTCCTCGAGCCGCTGCTGGAGCATCGCGATGAACTTCTGGAGCTCCGAAACGTCGGCCTTGGCGTCTTCCGAGCGATAGGTGAATGCCGAGGTTGCCGCGCCCGAAGCGAGCCCGCCCACGCCAACCGCGGTATTGGCGATCGTCGAGATGTTCTGCACCGTCTTCATCGTGGCGGAGACCGTGTCCGCCACCGCCTTGGCCGCGCCGACGGCCGATCCGATCGAACAGCCGAGCTGCGCCACCATGATCGAAATGTTGATGATGAGCGAGGCCGCCAGCTGCGCCTGCGACTTGCTCATGCCGTACTTTTCCTGCAGATGCTCCGACAGCTTGGTGGTCAGCGCCTCCATCGCGCCAGTCTCGTTCATGATGAGCGCCGAAACCGCCAGCGCCGCGCCCGCGATGGCGAATCCCGCCGCCGCGCCGCCGGTCACGATCGTAACGACTACCGCCGCGACCACCGCCGCGATTGCGCCGAGCCAGCCGAAGATCCGGCTCGCCAGCCGCGACTTTTCGGCGTCCTCCATCTTCTTGAACGACTTTTCGAGCTCCTTCATGCGGCCCTGGTGCTCGGTCTCGAGATTGTCCTTCTGGATCTCGATGCGCTCCTTGGCCATCTGCGTCTGGCGCTCTTCGTTATCGAGCTGCAGATAGGCGAGGAGCTTCTCGAGATTGGCCTCGAGCTGCTTGACGTCGCCGGGATTGTCGAGCGCGGGCACGTTGGTCGCGCCGGTCGTCTTTTTCTCCCCGACTCCCGTAACCGAAGTGTCGTCGCTGCGCGTGACCTTGACATTGGCCCCGGCCAGGATTTCCAGCGCCTTGCCGACAATCTCGTTGGCCTTGGTCGAATCGCCCGCGATCTTCGCCGCCTGTTCGAACGCCGGATTCTGGATTTGCGTCCGGGTCGTGTTGATGTTGATTTCGTTTGCCATGGTGTTTCCCTCCTTCGCCCTGTATACACGCGAACCGGAAAAAGGTTACGCCTTTTTTTCGTCTTCCTTGGCAAGCGCCTCGAACGCCTCCTCGCCGATGGCCTCGCGGAGCTTCGCGGCCTTGGCGCGATACTCGCGGCCGACCTCGGTGCCGGCGGGGCAATACGCCTCGAGGGCGTAGATCGCACTGGCGGCGCTGCGCTTGTCGCCCAGCGCGAGGAAGCACTCCGCCGCGTGGAGCTGCGGCTTGGGATTCTCGAGATTCAAGAACGAGCAGTAGCCGTAGGATACGGTTGCGTTCTGGAAATCCTTGAGCGCCTGCTGCACCGCTCCGAGCCCGAACCAGAACTTCGCGTTCAGGTGGTCGAAGAGCACGAGGAACTGGAACAATTTGTGCGCTTCTTCGAACTTGCCAGTCTGGTAGTAGCCGAACGCCAGCGAATAGACGGCTTCGAGTTCGTCGTTGGTCACGCCTTTGAGCTGCTTGAGCGTCGCCTGGTCCTGAATGAGCGTTTTGACGTTCTCCGCAATCTTGGCCGTATCGATCTTCTGCATGGTTGGTTCTCCTTGGATTGTTGTTTGAAATTTCACCCTTCGACCTTCATCTGGGTCTCGTCGAGCGCCTGGCGGATCTGGGCGTCGATCTTGTCCAGCGACTCGCGGATGCACTTGGCGATGTCGGTTGCCTCGATCTTCGCTTCGGCTTTCTTGCGCTCGGCGTCGCTTTCGGGACGTTCGACTTCAGGATTGTATTCGCTGGCGGCCGCACGCAACGCCGCCGAAACCTCGCTTAGCGTGACCGCGCCGATCGTATCGGTGCACTTGGCGATCTTGCCGTCGACCTCGGCGATCTTCGCGGCCGTCGAATCGATCGCGACGTTTATCTGATCGAGCTTCGCCTGCTCCTCGGCCCGCTGCGCCTTGAGCTTGGCCACCTGCTCGCGATGGTCGGCGCCATCCTCCACGGCCTGTTCGATCTGCTTTTCGAGCGCGGCGATCTGCTCGTCGAGCAAGGCGATACGCCCTTCGCCGGCCGTCTTGGCAGCGTTCAAATCGACCAGCCCCCGATCCAGCTCCGCCTTCTCGGCGTTGAGGGTCTCGATATCCAAAATCGCATTGCGCTGGGCTTCGGTGATGCGGTTGTTCATCGAGTCGAGCACCGTCTGCAGAATGGAGATCCGGCGCTGGGAGACGGACATCTTCGCGTTTTCGTTCTCGTTCTTGAGCATTGCGACTAGTTTTTCGAGGTCGGTCATCGCGCCGTCGGTGACGGTCAGGGATTTGCCGCCCAGAATGGGCGCCTGCGTCTTCTGCGTCTGTGCATCCGCGAGCGTGAGGCCTACGCCCTGCTCGGCGATCTGCTGACCTTGTATCTTGCTGGTTACGCTTTCAATTGCCATGTTGGTGTTCCTTTCTTCCGCCTTGTATACACCTCAGATCTGAAAAGGTTTCATCATCATGCCAAATTTTCTCTGCCGGTATGCAACTTCGTCGTCCATCCCGGAGGCGGGTTCGAGATTCACCGTGCGTGGCGTTTCGAAGGCGTGCGCGTCTCCCGCGCGCGCACGCTCCAATTCATCCCAGCGCTCCAGCGGATCGAGTCCGCGACGCTTCAACTCCGCGTCCACGGCCTCCAGCTGCGCCTCGGTGAAGTGCATACTCATCACCTGTTCGCGCGTAAGACCCTGTTTTTCCAGCATTCTGTCGGTCTCCGCCATGCGCAATTGCGCCTGCGAGACAACACTCTTGCTGTCCGCAATCGTCTTGCGGATTCGCGCTAGATATGACTGAATATCTTTTTCGTCTCCGTTCATACTCTAGTATTCTGCCATTTTCACTATGATTATATCATTTTTTCGTCTGTCTGTCTACTGGAAATGAAATTTTTCCGCTTTCCGCCAGAGAGAAGGGAGGTGGGCAAAAGTATGAGAGAAGCGGCAGGGCGCTTATGCCCTATTCAGAGCAACTTCCCTGATGGCGTTTTCCCAGTTATCTAAAATGTGTTCGCGGGAATAGTGCTCCGCGCAAAATTCCCGCGCTCGCTCGCCCAGCCGCCGACGCAACTCCGCATCCGCCATCAGCCGCTTCAGTCCATCCGCATACGCGCCGACCGTCGGCGGCGTCACGATTCCGCCGCCCGACGCGGCGGTGCCGATCCAGTCCTCGACCATCACGCACGGCTTCCCGAACGCCGCCGCATCGGCAATGACGAGTCCAAAGCCCTCGTCGAGCGACGGAAACGCCACAAATGCGCACTGCGCGTATTCACTTGCCATGTCATTCGAATATCCGGCGAATTCAATCCGGCCTTCGGTGCCTGCCACACTGGTAGGGCGGCATGCCCCCATGCCGCCGCATGCCGCCGCGAGACGCCTGCATTCGTCGGCATACGATCCTTCAGCACGACCGAGCAAGCGCAGTTTCCAATCGGGGAAATCGTTGGCAACCACGCCGAATGCCCTTATCAGCAGAGACTGGTTCTTTCCCTTCGCAAACGCCGCCGGATAAATTATCGTCTTTTTCCATTCCCCGTTCCCCATTCCCGCATTCCCATACGCGCTCCAATTGCCGATGATATGCACTTTTGCGCCGTATTTCGCAACTTGCGGCGCAAAGCGTTCGTTCAACACCTGGATGGCGCTCACATGGCGCAACGCCCGCCTTATCTTCCAGTTCCGCACCAGCCGCTTCCACTTGAACTGGCTTTGCGGGTTCGTGTGGAACTGCTGGATGACGGGCCATGGCAGGGCGGCATGACCCCATGCCGCCGTAATGTCCAAGAGTTCGTTTGTGCCGGTGGAGATTACAACATCCCACGGCTCCTTGATGCGCTTCTCGAAATCCTTCTTTTCGAAAAGAACGGCATCGTGCCCGCGTTCGCGCAAGCCCTCCGCAAGCGCGATTACCGCCTTGTCAGCCCCGCGCATGTTCGCAAGCGTATCCTTGTATATCCCGATTCTCATTATGCGGACTCTGAATCCCCGCCGTGTATATTCACTTCTTGATTCGCTTTGTGCGTGTAATTTTTCCGCCTATTCTGGCAAGGAGCCCCGTCTGCTCCGGGCTGCCGTCCTTCTTGGTCTGAAGCGCTTCCATATCGCTTACCATTGCACGCAATTTTGCATAAGCCTCGATTATGGCAAGCGTGGCCCGCGTGGCAACCGCACCTTTCAGTATCGTCGCAAGCATGTACAAACCCCGCTCGGTGAATGCGTATGGCGCATGACGCACACCCATCTTTACTCGCTGCTTCTCGTCATCCGGCAAATTGGAAGTCAAAATTTTTGATCTCCAATCTCTGAACTCGTCATTGCTCAGTTGGATGACATACCCTTCCGGGAACTTGTCAGGATTGTTGCGCACGGCCTGATTTATCTCACGTGTCTCGACTTGATACGCCGCAGCGACATCCCGGTCGAGCAATACGGCTTGATTGCGCAGGACTAGCATGCGCGATTTGATGTCGCTAGGATCGATCGGCTCTATATTGCACTTGTTTCTCATTTTTCTGCCTTGGAATGGCGGCGAATTCCCTGATGGCGGCAATAACTTCCTCGACCGGCAACTCGTAATACATAGGCAGCCGGAGCAATGTGTCCGAGTAGCGGTCGCTCTCCGGCAGCGCACGGCCATCGTGCTTCTCCGCGTAAAACGGCGAGGAATGCAGCGAAAGATAATGGAAAACGCACAGTATACTGCGTTCGCGCATGAACTCCACAAACTTGGTGCGGTGCTCGAGCGAATCGAAAACCACATAAAACATGTGCGCATTGTTGCACTGCGGAATGTCCGGGAGCCGGCAATGGAGCTTTTCCTGCAAAGGCTCGATGGCCGCACGGTATTTGTTCCAATGCTCGATGCGCTTGCTCTGGATGCGCTCGATATTCTCGATTTGCGCCCAGAGAAACGCCGACTGCAATTCTGAAGGCAAGAACGACGACCCGATGTCGACCCAGCCGTATTTATTCACCTCGCCGCGGAAGAATTGCGACCGGTTGGTGCCTTTTTCCCAGATGATCTCAGAACGGGCCATGAAGCGCTCGTCGTTGATTGTGAGCATTCCGCCCTCGCCTGCGATGATGTTTTTCGTCTCGTGGAACGAGAAGCATCCAAGATGGCCAATAGAGCCGAGCGGACGCCGCACACCGTCTTTGCCGGTGTAATAGGAATCTATGGCCTGGGCCGCATCCTCGACAACCAGAAGATTGTGGCGCTTGGCGATGTCCATTATCTCGTCCATCTCGCATGCGACACCGGCATAATGCACCGGCACGATCACTTTGGTGCGCGGAGTGACGAGCGCCTCGATTTTCGCCGTGTCGATATTGGGATTGTCGGCTCGGGAATCGGCAAAGACGATTGTCGCGCCTTGGCGCACGAAAGCAAGCGCCGTGGAAACGAACGTGTATGACGGGATGATTACTTCATCCCCGGGACCAACGCCGGTCAATATTGCCGCCATCTCCAGCGCGTCGGTGCACGAAGATGTCAAAAGCGCTTTCTTGAAACCATACTTCTTCTCGAAAAACGCCTGGCATTTTTTGGTGAATATGCCATTGCCGCAAATCTTGCCGCTCGCCACCGCCTCGGCGATGTACTCGGTCTCCCGACCGGACATATATGGTTTATTGAAAGGAATTCTGCTCTCGCCCATGATTTTACCCTTTCGGATTGCCTGCGATTTCAATATTCTTTCCACACCCTGAAGCGCATGTTGGCGCAACCGGCATTTGCCGCCTCCAGCCTGTTTCCCAGCCAACGCCAGAGTTTGTACATCCATTTTATCTTGAGATTTTTCTTGCGCACTTCGCGCACCGGCAATACGCCCTTGACTGTGATGCCGTCCATGAAACTCCACTCATGCGTAGTGAGCTGGTTGTCATAGACCTGGTTTAGCTGCCGTTCGAATTTCGCCACGTGCACTTGTCCGCCGCAGATATCGTACATCGCACAGTGATCGGAAGCGAACTGGATATTTACGATTTCGATATCCGTCTTCGGGAAAACCTCAGTGAACGCGCGGTATATCGCCTCTATGTCCTTGTCTTCGCAAGTGAATCCGGTCGCCAGCACCAGCAAAACGTGTTCGGCATTTTCAATCGCCTTGTACATTCTGTCGATTCTGCGCCTGATGACTTTGTTTCCCCGTTCAAAGGTCGCACGGTCCGAGAAAGGCGGATTGAACGAATGGATATGCCGGTATCCTGTGGCCTTATCTTCAAGATTGAGCATCCATTCCTTGTATTCCGGATGCGGCGGCGCAAATTCAAACATGTTTTCATACCGGCAATGGTTCGCAAAACGCGTCCGCACAAGTTCCGGCAGCGCCAGCACCGGGCGAGTGTCCGTCATCCAAGTCCAATCAAGCGGATACGAGCATTTCCGCTTCCCGCGATGTTTCAGTTGCGACGCGGCGCTGCACGAACCGCCAAGGCTGATTACTTCATCATAATCCTTACGGTTGATCTTTATGACTTTATCGATCATTTCGCCCCGCCTCCGAAAAATACGGCAAAGAAGAGATATTCGATGTAATGCTTTGTGCCGATTATCTTTGCAGGCACCTTGCGGCAAAAGAGAAAATCACGGGCCATGTCGCCAAACTCCCGCCACACCGCACGGCGCGTCTTCCGGTCGTTAAGTTTGTTCAGCCGCTTGATCATGTGGAAAATGACTTTGATATGCGGCACGATCTGTTTCTCGAGAATCCGGGAAAATATCGCTTGTCCGCGCGCATCAACGGCTTTGCCGGCATACAAATCATAGACCTTGTCCCAACCGGCGTGCAATTCGTCTATCCATCCTTTGGGAATCGCTCTATGGATCATGGATCCTGCGATGTCGCCGTGGTAATAATAAAGCGGAACTTCCTCCACGCCCCACCGCTTTGCTTTATTTACGAGATGGAAAACCCTTGAAACGTCATAGACGGTGCAGGGATACTCCCGCAGCAACTCGCGCTTGCCGAATTGCGCCCATGCATCCGTATGGAGCTTCCCGGCCGCATCTCCAATCTCCGCGCCGGAATTTGTCTCGTTGTCGATCACCACGAGCGGCACGGAAGCAAAATCGCCAAGCGGCGCCAAACGCTCTTTGGCGTTTATCGAACCAAACTCGTGGAGTATCTTGAGATAGTCGAGGTTGTGCGTCTTGCACGCCCAAAGTGCATACTCCAGAAATTGCGGATGCAGATAATCGTCCTGGTCGCATACGTAAACATACTCGCCTTGAGCCTGCTCAATACCGACTTCGCGCGTTTTCATCACGCCTTGGTTGGCCTTGTGGATTACCCTTATGCGCTTGTCGGCGGCGGCATATTCGTCAGCCAATCTCGCAGTGACTCCCCCATCGGTAGAACCGTCGTCCATGAGAATCAACTCGAAATCCTTCTCGGTTTGGGCGAGTATCGAGTCCACGGCTATCCGCAACAATTCTCCGGCATTGTAGACCGGGATGACAATCGAAACCTTAGGCATGGATACCTCCATTTCCTGTTATATTGTTGATGTCGTCATCATTGAGCTGCGAAACCGACATATTGGTTCCATCCCGGTCCAGCACCTTGATGCGGCTGTATACAAATTCACAGAACGCGCGAACATCTTTCCTTTCCGGAACAAGCGCGACGAATTCTGCAACCCGTTGGCGGATATCGCCGGTCGCGGGAATCTCATCTCCTTCTTTGTGAATTTTGGTCGACGAGACAACGCGCGGGTCGGCCGCAACTTCGTCGAACCCTTCAAAGGTTGCAATCGTCCCCGGATGCGATGCGATCGAAAGTATGACGCATGTTTTTCCGGCATAATCGTACACTTTCTCTGGCGATGAAAAAGTTGTTGCGGCATCGCCGGTAAGGGCAAAACGAATGCAAGAGGAAATACTGTCGAATCCAGTCGCTTTCTCGAGCGCCAAGTCAAAATCGCTGCCGGGGAAGCGAAGACCGGGGTCGTAAAGATAAATTCTTCCATCCTCCCAAAAGCCCTGGCAAAAGACGGCCCCAAAACGTATCCCAAGTGTTTTGATCATCGCCTTGATCTTTATATCGGAATACGTCAGGAATTTCCCGGTGTTGACCGAAGGCAAGACGGTTGATATTTGCTGCCGGTCGAGATTGTCGCAAGCCTTGCCCAGATACCTATCGCCGATTTTGACAAGATACGGTTCGCCAGCAACAACAATATATGCTAGCGCCATATCCTGACAACCTCCCATGTGACGCTCTATGATGATGTTGCCGTCAACCGATGTCTCCCTCGCCAACGGAATGGCGGCAAGGACTTCGTCTTTGTTCCGGCAAACGCTCTGTCCGCGCGATCCGCGACTCATCGACGGTTTTACCACAACGGGGTAGCGCACCTTGCCGCTTTCCAAGTCTTCCTTGGTGTATTCTGGGATTACGTCCACATCGCACTTGCGGCAAAAATCCTTGAACTTGCGCTTGTCCGTGAGTATCTCGAATTGTTCGCGCGTTCCGAAGCACGGCAATCCCAGACTCTCGGCTACTTGTTGATATGGATGCTGCGCGGTATCTATGCAATAGTTGAGAACGCCATCTATATGCTCTGCTTTGCATTTCTCCACCACGGCGTCAATATCCATCGTACTGACCATCCACGCCTCGTCGGCGATTTTCTTGGCTGGAGCGTCATCAAACGAAAGAAAGTCCGTAACGATTGCGTGCACACCCAATTTCCTTGCGGCACGAACAACCTTTTGATGCAAAGCGACCCCGGAGATTATCAAAAGCCGCTTGCCGGTCAAATCCATAGGGCATGGCGTTGTCGCATCGCCCATTCCCATTTCCTTTTCCAGATTGCAAATGCGATGGTCTGCTTTGTAGATGACATACCCGTCGCGATCGGCAGAGCAGAGCAACTCAGGCTTTATTTCGTTTCCGGTTATTTCCGCACGCACGCACCAAGGCTCCTTCTCCGCCTTGCCGGACTCCAGAATCTTGCGCACTTCCGGCGTGACGACCGAGGAGAAAAGCACGCCCGAACATCCGGCATCTCTTAGAATCGGCTCATCGAATTCGCCCAGCGCACACTGGATCACACCATGCACAAAATCATATCCTGTAGAAAGTTTCACCAAATCAGAACCGATAAAATCGCCGCCCATTCGCGCACCTACTTCCGTAATGAACAATCTTCCTTCCCGGTCGATCATCATTTCTGTATGGGTAGCCCCGATCGTCACGCCCAACGCCGATACCGCTCTGCGTGCGCAGTCGATCGCCCTAGTCTTCATCTCCCCGTCCCAATCCGCCGGTTCATGGTGCGCCAATTCCACAAAATGCGGGTTTCTGGTAGTAACTTTGTCAGTAATGGCCAACGGGTAATACTTACCGGCGAAAGAAATCCCTTCTACAGAAATTTCCCTCGCATCTTCTATGAACTCTTCCACCACCGCCGAACCTGAAAGAGAGCACTCCAGCGCCGTTTTTATTGCCGCTTCAAGTTCCGCCCGGGTTTCGCATTTGGTCACGCCAAGGCTGCCGGATCTGTCGCTCGGTTTGGCGATCAAGGGAAACCGCATTCTAGACAGTTTTCTTTTTATCGCCTCTACATCGTCGCTCAAACATATCTCCGCCGACGCCGGAATATCCAGCCCGCCAACTTTCAGCGCCTGGCGCATCGCATTTTTGTTGGTGCACCTGAAGGCCGTTTCCTCCGTATTGCCCGGCAATCCCATTGCCTTGGCCACATAGGCGATGGTAGGAACCGCAACATCCGAAGCGATCGAGGTTATGCCGTCAATCTTCTCAGCTTGGCATGCCGCCAGGATTTTTTCTTTCTCGACAATCGAAAAAGGATAAAACCTGTCGCAAACATCCTTGCATACCGCCCCTTCCGGCCATGAAAAACAGACCGTGCGGAGACCCATCGCTTTCGCCCGCTTCACCAGCGGCAGTTGCAGATAACTGGCGCCGACTATCGCCAATGTCCGCTTTTCCTTATCACTTTCCTTCATGGAAAACAATCTCTTTGCGCTTCCACACCCTTATCCCGCATACAAGAAATCTGCATGTTTCCGCTCGCCCTCTCCCGCGGCTCATTTTGCCGCCCGGCCAAATTCGCTTTTCAATTCTTCGGTCAGGTATCCGTCGCTCATGCCTAGACACTCCGCTCCGAATCATGACGCACGCGCCTTTTATGCATCACCCAGACACCGAGGATCTTCACCCGGAAAAACCGCTTCGAGAATTCGAAATGAAAGAGCCGTCCAAAGGCATAGGGGGCGAGGTCCGCCGCCACGATCTTTCTCGGCAGGTAGGGCCGCACCACGCCGCCTGCGATCCTAGCCCTTATTGCCGCTATCGCGCCTTTCGCGTCGCTCCAATCGACTTTGCCGAAGTCTGCAATATCGTACCGCCACCACCGAAGATCAAGAAGTTCTTTTACCGTCTCTTCGTCGAAACGGTATTTGATGATGCGTGCGGGTACGCCGCCCACGATTGCATATGGTGGCACGTCTTTCACGACCACCGCCCCCGCCGCGACAATGGCGCCGTCGCCGATCTTTACGCCCGACATAATGATTGTGCGGTCGCCCACCCATACGTCATTGCCAATCTCGACATGGCCGGATTCGCCTGTCCAAGGGATGGTAGAAACTCCTTTTCCGTTCCCGGCAAAATATTTTGGAAAATACTGGCGCGGCGTAATTGAAAGCCAATTGATCGGGTGGTTGGGCAGGCCTATGTCAACATGCTTCGCAATTGAACAATATCGGCCGACTGTCGCATTTCTAATCCGCCCATCGCCTATATCGCCGTCGAATGAAGTGAACGCACCGACCTTTATCTCCGTTTTGCAGTTGACGGCCCCGGTGATCTTGCATGGCGGCTCGAACTCGCATGACTTGGATATGCGCGTCTTGCCTTTAGGAAACCATACGCCAAGACCGCGCTTCAACAAATCGACGGCCCTGCCGCTCAACCGCAATACAACATATTTGCTCATTTTGCCGCCCGGCCAAAGGCGAATTCCAGTTCTCTATTGCTATCTACCACCTTGCCTCGCGCTTTTGCGTCAGGCAAGTGCATGTTGGCATCAATCCCAGAACCCGCTTGCAATTTACTCATTCCACCCGCGCATTATACCATATTTTCAACTGTTTTGTCTACACAAAAAACCAGCCCGAAAGGGAAAGTCAAGCCGCTTTGCGCTTCCACACCCTTATCCCGCACACAAGATACCTTGTCATGCGGTTTTTAGTGTATTTGAAAAAGAAAAAGCCTTTGATGTGCCCCCAGACAAAGCGCAGAGCGTTTCCTTTGTAGGGCGTCTTCAGGAGATACTTCAGATATGGAATCCAGGTGATGTTTTTCCAGAGGTTGCACCACGGTTTCTGCGTCTGGCATACAAAATGCCATATCCTCACATCCCGGCGCAGCGGATTGTAGCCGGTCACACCGTTCCAGATTTCGCTTATCTCCTTGATCCGCCCCTCGCACACCAGATTTATGACATCCAGATCCGGGAAAGCAAGCTTGCCGCCGGTCGCCAATGTCGTTTCCCGGCACTTGCGGACGAAATCGAATTCTCTCAGGCCTTCCAGATCCATCACCAAAAAGCCGTTGAAGTAGTATGGCGAGGAAGGATTGAAGCCAAATTGCGCAAGCACCTCCTCACGATACGCGGTTTTTTCGCCTGCGTAGTTGCGCACCATCCCGATCAACTTGCCATCAAGATCAAGTTCTTTGAGACCTTTAAGCGGCATCCGGCAGAGAACATCCACATCCGAATAGACGGTGCGCTTTTCATCCTTCAAAATATCCGGCAGGAAATACCTGAGAAACGCATCCACCGTGACATGCGCCAAAGTGGGCGGCATCTTGAATCCGGCAATCGCCGACTCGTCGACCTTGTGAAAGACAAGGCGGTGATTCTTGTACATCTGCTCCAAACGGCGCAATCTCGCCTCGGTCCCGGACGTTATATTGCGGTGGACGACATGAAAGACGAACTTTTCATCGGGATTGTTGACGAGTATCGACGCGATCACCACCGCCAAATGCTGCGCGTAGTTGTCGGAAATGCAGAAAGAGAACGAGAACTCGCCGTTCATTGCCATCCCTTCATACCTTGCCTGTCCGCCTTGAAAGCCGCCCCAGGCGGCGGTTTATGGTCTCGCGCTTCGCGCCACCGGCGAAAAGCCGCTGAATGCGCAAACTCGCCTTGTAGCATCCCAGCGTCAGCCGCTCGCGCAAATCCGGCGGCAGCCGCGCCACCGTCTTTCCGCGCATCTCCGCCAGCCGCTGCTCCGCGCAGTCGCGCTCCGGCGACGGCGGCAAACACGCAAGCGCCTTCAAAAACGCCCCCGCATCGTCCCAGGCGCCAAGCCCGGCTTCGTCCTCAATGCCGAATGTGCAATAGTGGTATTTGGGATTGTTCTTCAAATACTTGTCCCGCTGCGGTCTTGCGGCATCTACGGCAAACTGGAAATCGAAAAGCCGCAAATGTCCGTCCGCCCCGCAAGTCATGTTCCAGATGCTCACGTCGCGATGCGCAATCCCGGCTTTCCCCAGGGCTTCCGCCATGCGAACCATGTCGGCGGCAAACCATGGCCGCGATTTTCCCTCCGGAAGCAGCTGTTTAAGCTCCGGTCCCGGCAGCAGTTCCTGTATCTGGAAAGCTTTTGTCCCGTCTGGCGACATCCAGAATCCCAGCGGCCTCGGACAGACATCCGGATCTGCGGCACGGCACCGCTCCAGCATCTTATGCTCGTTTACCAGCGAATCCGGCGCGACCGATGAACACTTCACCAGCACCGCCACGCCATTCTGCTTGCCAACGTAGAAGGCGTCGTTTATGAGTTTGTTGAAGTCCTGCCAGCGCAAATCCGCAAGCCCGAATTTCCCGCCCTCGCGCGCCAGAATCGCGTCCCATCCGTCTTTGGACATGCGCCGGGTCATGCGAGGTCCTATTCCCGTTCAATGCCGCAATCGCGCATGAAGCGGAGGAAGCGGCGGCGGACCTTGGATCTGGTGAACGCGGGAATCGAGTCGATCGGGATGAGCATTCGGGTCGCCGGCTCGAAATCGGTGATGCGCAGCCGGAAATCGCCGTCCGGCAGATCCTGCACGAGCACATTCTGGGGATCGAAGAATCTGACGGTATTCTCCACCAGCGCATCCACGAGAGAGTTCAAGGCGGCGAAAAGCCGCTCGCGCTTTGCACCGTCCGAGACCATCCACTCTTCGGCGAATCTGCGCGGCGCCGAGCCGTCGGCGTTGACCACCGCTTCTTCGATTGTCGCCCAGCCGCGCGAAGGCAGATCCACCATCTCCATCGTCGAAGGAAACGCCGCCATCAACTCTCCGGGCAGACGCGCCTTGAGCTTGAGATAGTAGCGGTATTCCTGACAGCCGGTGTTGCGCTTTTCATCGGACCGGCAACGCCGTATTTCATTCACGACCGTGGGCAAAAGCGGCTTGCTGCGCACCGTGCCCGGATATTTGCCTTCGGCTATTTCCGCTTCGCTGCGGTAGCATTTGAGGCAAAGTCCGCCGCCCGGCAGGATATAGCAAGCCCTCCGCGTACCGATCCCGATCCGCTTCAGCCCGCCCGCCGCGAGCATGCGCTCTATCGCTTCGCTATCCGGCGTCTCCATGAAACTGGCGGTCCTGGCGGGACTCGAACCCACTACCCGCTGCTTAGAAGGCAGCTGCTCTGTCCAGATGAGCTACAGGACCATAAAGAACTCTGCCGCCGGAAAGTGGCGGCAGAGTATTGCTGCAAGCTGCTTACTTGTTCTTGTGGCGCTGCGCCTTCATACGCTTGTCGTATTTGTGCTTGGACATTTTTTTGCGCCGTTTCTTCTTGATGGATCCCATTTTGTTTTTTCCTTGTTGTGTATTGCCAGGTTAGCTAGACCTGTTTTCCGATCAGAAAATTATCTTGTTGAGCGGCAGTTCGATTATCCCGGTCGCGCCGGCGGCGGTGAGCGCGGGAATTATGTCGCGCACCGTCTTCTCCTCGACAACCGCCTCCACCGCATACCACCCCTCGCCATGGAGCTTGTTGACGGTAGGCGCGTGCAGCCCGGGCAGCACCTTCGTCACCTTGGCGAGCGACTTCTCCGGCGCATTGCACTTCAAAAGTACGCGGCGCTGCGCCTCCAGCGCCCCGACAAGCAGCATCTTGAGCTGCTCGAGCTTGGCGCGCTTGGCCTTGTCCTTCCAGCTCGCCTTGTTGGCGATGAAACGCGTGGTGGAGGTGAGGATCGTATCGACGATGCGCAGGTTGTTGGCTCTGAGCGAACTGCCAGTCTCCGTGAGATCGACAATCGCATCCACGAGTTCCGGCGCCTTCACTTCCGTCGCGCCCCAGCTGAACTCCACTTCCGCCTTGACGCCGTTCTTCTTGAGATAGCGCTTCACGAGACCCACCGCCTCCGTGGAAATGCGCTTGCCCTCGAGATCCTTCACCGTCTTGATCTTGGAGTCGTTCGGCACCGCAAGCACCCAGCGCACCGGATTGGACGTGGCCTTGGAGTAGTTGAGCTCGCAGATTTCATGCACGTCCGACCCGTTTTCATACACCCAGTCGTAGCCGCATATCCCCGCGTCGAGCAGCCCCAGCTCCACATAGCGGCTCATCTCCTGCGGCCGCAAAAGACGGCACTTTATCTCCTCGTCGTCGATCGACGGAATATAGCTGCGCGAAGAGCACGATACGTTGAACCCGGCGCGCTTGAAGAGCGCGAAGGTGGAATCCTGCAGCGAGCCTTTGGGCAGACCTAGAACAATTGCCATTTCGAAATCACCCTGTTTTTATACATTAGGCGCGTATTATATCATTTTTCCCGCGGATTTGCAAGACCGCCGCCCAAAGTTTTGTAAAGCTCGATGAGGTTGAGCGTGATCTGGCCGCGGCTCACCACAAACTGCTCCTCCAGCGACAGGCGGCTGCGCTGCGCATCAAGCACGTTGTTGAAGTCCCGGAGCCCGTTGCGGTAGAGATCCCGCGAAATGGACACCGCGTCGTTCGCCGCCCTGACCGCATCCTCGAGCGCACTGTAGGTGTGGTATTCATGCGAGTAGGCGCTGTAGGCGTTGCGCACCTCGGCGTAGGCCTGGTCGATCGCAAGTTCGTATTCAAGCGCCGCCTGCTCGGTGCGGGCTTCCTCCGCCTTCACCGTGGAATAGATCGCCCCCGCGCTGAAGATCGACCACGTGGCGCTCGGCCCGAAGCTCGACATGAGCGCACCCTTGGTGATGAGACGGCTCGTCTGCACCGACTGATAACCGACCGACCCGGTGATGTGGAGCTTGGGATACCAGGCCGACTTGGCAACGCCGATCCTCGCGCACTGCGCGGCGAGTTTGCGCTCCGCGCTCTGGACGTCCGGGCGCGAACGGATCATGTCGAGCGGCAGCTCGCCCAGTTTCTGCGGCGCCAGCAGCCAGTCGCGCTTCAATTCCACCGGCGCGAGTTTGTCGTGCAAGGCTCCGGGCATCTCGCCCGCGAGAATCGCAAGCGCGTTCTTGAGCTCCTCTTCCTGCGTCTTGAGCGCCGGAATCCGCGCGCGCGTCTGCTCCACGACATACGCGCACTGGTTCACGGCAAGCTCGTCGCCGATGCCGGAATCGAGACGCGACTTCAAGATGTCGTAGGTCTCGGTCTGCAGCATGAGATTCGCCTCCGCCACGGCGATGCGCTCCTGGCAGGTGCGCAGCGAAATGTACTGCTCGCCGATCTGGGCGGAAAGCTGCAGCCACGCATTGTCCAGATCGCTCGCCGCCCCTTCCATGAGCGCGAGCGCGGCTTCGGTGGCGCGGCGGCTGCCGCCGAAAATATCGATCTCCCAGTCCGCCCCGACCCCGAGATCCGCAATCTGGCTGTGGCGCTTCTTGTTGCCGGTCTGCCGGTAGACCGACGCCAAAGACGAATTGCGGCGGCGGTTTACATTGTCGTACCAGTCGCCGCTGGCATTCACCTTGGGCAGGAACTCGGAATACGTTCCCATGAGCACCCAGCTTGCTTCCTCCAGACGCTTCTGCGCGACCTTGTAGGAGAGATTGCTCGCGAAGGCGCTCTCGATGAGCGAATCGAGCACGGGATCGTTGAACTGCTTCCACCAGAGATGCATCGTCTCTCCCGAAATCTCGACGCGCTCGTCGCCGTTCGTCATCTGCGGCGGTTCGCCGGCGTCGGGGAGCGAGGCGTCGATCGCCTTGACTTCCGGCTCGACATAGTCCGGTCCCACGCTGGGCAGATCCATGCATCCGCAAACCGCCGCCGCGGCGGCAAATCCGATGATCGCTTTCTTCATGTCACTTCTCCTTTGAGAAAATCCCTTTTACGTATTCGCGCCACGTCTGGAAGAGCGCGTAAAGCCCCGGCACCAGGAGAATGCCGAAAGCGACCGATGCGGCCATGCCGTAGAATTCCGTCGTCCCCAGATGGTTGCGGCTCGCGGCGCCGGCGCCGGTCGCAATCATCATCGGAAGCGTGCCCAGAAGCGTGGTCAACGCCGTCATCAACAGCGCGCGCAGGCGTTCGCCCGCCGCGAGACCCGCCGCCTCCGCAATCCCCATGCCCTCGATCTCGCGCTTGTCCTTCGCGAACTCCACGATCAAAATCGCGTTCTTGGAAGCGAGACCGATCAGCAGCACGAGCCCGAGCTGCGCATAGATCGAAAGCGAGAAACCATAGACTTTAAGCCCGAACAAGGCGCCGCACACCGCCACGAAAATCGACAGCATCACCGGCAGCGGAATCGTCCAGCTCTCATACTGCGCCACCAGGAAGAGATAGCCGAAGAGAATCGCCAGCGCAATGAGCGGCGCGGCCGATCCGGCGTTGCGCTCCTCCTGGTAGGTGAGACCCGACCACTCGAATCCATAGTCCTGCGGAAGCTCTTCCCTGAGCAGCCGCTTGATTTCCGCCATCACCTCGCCCGACGCGACGCCGGGCTTGGGCATGACCGTGATCGACGCGGCGAGGAACTGCTGGTAGCGGCTCACCGCGCGCGGCCCGATCTCGCGGGTGATCGTCCCCAACGACCCCATCGGCACCATGTCGCCGGTGGAACTGCGCACGTAAAGCCGCTCGATCGCCTCCGGCGTGGAACGCCCTTCCCAGTCGGACTGCACCGTAACGCGGTTGACCTGCGTGCCGAGGTTCACGTCGTTGACATAGCGCGAACCAAGGTAGTTCTGCAGCGTCGTGTAGACGGTGGAAACCGGCACGCGGTACATCTCCGCCTTGGTGCGGTCGAGATGGAACCTGAGGTGCGGCGTCTCGGCGGTGTAGCCGGAGAACGCGACCATGACGCCGGGCAGCGCGTTGAGCTTGCCCAGAATCTTTTTCTTCACGGCGTCCAGGCGCATGGCGTCGGTATCGCCCTTGGACTGCAGCCTGAGGTCGATGCCGCTGTTGGTGCCGAGACCCGGAATGGCCGGCGGCACGAACACCTTGACCGCAGGCTCGGGAATCTGCGCGAGCACCTTGGCGATCCTGGGAATCATCGCCACCGCATGCTGATCCGGACGCTTGCGCTCGTCCCACGGCTTGAGCATGATGATGACCATGTTCTGGTTCTCGCCGCGCCCGCCGACCATCGAAAATCCGCTCACCGTCAGGACGCTGTCGATCTCCGGCACCTGCTCGCGCAGCACCTTCGTGGCGCGCTCGATCATGTCCATGGAACGCTGGCGCGTCGAGCCTTCCGGCATCTCCAGCGACGCGAACACCACCTTCTGGTCTTCCTCCGGGAGGAAGCTCGACTGGGTGTCCAGATACATCTTCACCGTGAGGATCATCGTGAACACGAGGAGCATGAGCGCGATGAAAATGCGGCTCGCGAGCCACTTGGCGAGCATGATGAAGAAGCTCTTGAACTTGTCGAGCGCCCAGTTGAACCACGCGAACGGCCCGTGCCTGTAGGGATTGGCCTCGCGCAGCAGCAGCGAGCACAGCGCCGGCGCCAGCGTGAGCGCGCACACCGTCGAGAAGCACACCGCCGCCGACAGCGTGACCGAGAACTGCTGGTAGATGCGCCCGGTGATGCCGGTCAAAAACCCTACCGGCACGAAGATGCCCAGCAGGACGAGCGTCGTCGCGATGACCGCGCTCGTCACGTCCTTCATCGCCTGGATCGACGCCTCCTTGGAGTTGAGTCCGCGCGTCTCGATGAGATACTGCACGCGCTCGACGACGACGATGCAGTCGTCCACCACCACCCCGATCGCCAGCACCAGCCCGAAGAGCGTGAGGATGTTGATCGAGTAGTCCAGAATCGCCATCAGGATGAAGGTGGAGGTGAGCGACACCGGGATCGTGAGGCACGGGATCAACGTCGCGCGCCAGTCCTGCAGGAAGAGATAGCAGACGAACACCACGAGAAGGAAGGTGATGATCAGCGTCGCCACGATTTCGCGGATGCACATCCTCACATATTCCGTGGCGTCGTAGGCGAGGACATACTCCATGTCCTCCGGGAACGATTCGCTGAGCTCCTCGAACGCCCTGCGCACGGCGTTCATGGCGGCGATGGCATTGGCGCCGGGCTTCTGCTGCAGCGCGATCGAAACCGCGTTGGCGCCGTTGTAGAGGCCGGCGAAGGCGTAGCTCTGCTCGCCAACCTCCGTGCGAGCCACGTCCTTGAGCTTGACGATGCCGCCGTTCTCGTCGCGGCGGACGACGATTTCATCGAACTCCGCCGGCGTCATCAGCCGCCCCTTGGCCAGCAGCGAATAGCTGAACGCCGCATGTTCGCCGGTGGGCGACGCGCCCACCGTGCCCAGCGACGCCTGGATGTTCTGCTTGGAAATGGCGCCGATGACCTCTTCGGAGTTCATCCCCTGCGCCGCCATGCGCGCCGGATCGAGCCATACGCGCATCGAAAGCTTCGGCCCGTAGATCGTGCACTCGCCAACGCCCGCCACGCGCAAAAGCACCGGCTGGATGTTCGCATAGCAGTAGTCGCTCAACTCCATGCGCGAGAACGTGCCATTGGGGCTCCGGAGCGCGAAGAACCCGAGGAAGTCCGTGGACTGGGCGCGCACCCTGCCGCCAAGCTGCTTCACCTCCGAAGGCAGCTTCGCCTCCGCCTGCGAAAGGCGGTTCTGCACCTTCACGAGATCCATGTCGCGGTCGCTGCCCACCTCGAACGACACGGTGAGCGTATACTGCCCGTCGTCCGAGCACTGGCTCGTCATGTAGATCATGTCGTCCACGCCGTTGACTTCGTCTTCGATGGGCGTGGCGACGGTGTTGAGCACCTCCGAGGCGTTCGCGCCGGGATAGGAGTAGTTCACCTGGATTTCCGGCGGCGTGAGCTGCGGATACTGGGCGATCGGCAGCTTGGTGATGCTCAGCGCGCCCGCGAGCGTCAGCACGATTGCGATGACCATCGCGAAACGCGGACGCTCGATGAAGACCCTCGAAAAGGTCTTGATCTGGTCGATGCTTGCGCGGATCGAAAGTTTCACAGCTTGAATCCTTCGTAGTCGGCGGAGTTTTCTTCCGTCTTGGTGGGTTCCACTTCAATCACCTTGGCGCCGTCGGCAAGCTTGCGCGTCCCGGCGATCACATACTTCTGGCCCACCGAAAGCCCGCTCACCACCGGCACGAAGCCGTCATGCCCCGGCAAAGTCTCCACCGGCACCGCATGTGCGCAGCCGTCCTCGGTCACCGTCCACACCCCGAGCCCGCCGGAAGGCAGGTCGAAAATCGCCGACTGCTGGACCATGGGGTACTTCGGCGGCTGGGCGCGGTCGTAAAGGAGCGTCACGAAGCTGTTCGGAATGAGCATCCGGTCGGGATTCGGGAACAGCAGCCGCAGCATGATCGACGCCGTTTCGCGGCTCATCTGGTTGTCGTCGAAATCGAACTTGCCGTCGTATTCGTATTCCGAGCCGTCCGCGAGGATGATGCGCATGCGCTGCTCGTAGGTCTCGCCGCGCTTCTGGAGCTGGCGCCACTGGATGTAGAGGCGGTCCGGGAGCGGGAACGAAACGCGGATCGGATCCACCTGGACGATCCGCGCCAGCGCCCCCTTGGACGGCGCCACATAGTCGCCCACATACGCGTTGGACTTGCCGATCTGACCGCTTATCGGCGCGATTACGCGCGTTTTCTTGAGGTCGTACTGCGCCACGATGAGATTCGCCTCCGCCTGCAAGACCAGGGCTTTCGCCGTCTCCACCTGGGCTTCGGCGTTGTCGCGCTCAAGCTGGGTGATGCCGCGCTCGTCCACGCTGTTGAGACGCTGGAAGTGGCGGTTCGCGCGGCGCTGTTCGGCCTGCGCCGCCTCCAAGTCCGCCAGACGCTGGTTCACCACCGCCTGGTAGCGCTCGTCGTCGAGGATGTAGAGCACCTGCCCTACCGACACGATGTCGCCCTCCTTGAACTTGATTTCCTTTATATATCCGTCCACCTGCGGCAGCAGATCCACTTCCTGCGCGGCTTCCGCGTGCGCCACGTAGCGTTCAGGGAGATTGTATTCCATCTCCCTTACTTCATCGACGCCGATCGTCACCGGCGCCGCCTGCATCATCGCCGCCGCCGCGCCGCCCTTGCCGGCATGCGTCTTCTGCCAAATGCCGCAAAGCAGCCAGCCCGACACGATGCAAATCGCCGCCAATACGGTCGGCCCCACCGTTTTCTTCAGAAAATCCATTTTCCACGAATCCTTTCCGCCTTGTTTTGGGTATTGTCTTGTATTATACCAAAAATCGCCGGAAAAGGCAAGCCCGCCGCGGCCCCGCCCTTATCCGCCCCGCGTGTCAGTTTTCGGCGTTTGTGAGCACCGCCGTGCCGTAGAGCGGATACATTCGCATATCCTCGCCTTTGAATTCGGCCTTGCCGATGTAGCATCCGGCGAGCATTGCCGCCATCGCCGCGCCAATTGCGATTTTCACCATTCTTTGCTTCCTTCCTTTTTGCCGGATTGTCCGCACAATGACCCGCGCAAAGTCCGCGAAGGGATTTCCTTGCGGACCTTGCGCAGGCACGGTTATCCGCTCGTTATGGAGCCACGATCGACACGACCTTGCTGTTCACCTGCGCGTAGTTGCCGTCGATGCCGGCGCGGGAGGTGATGACCACCTTCGCCTCCGCTCCCGCCTCCGGTGCGCGCTCGGGCCACGCGAACTTCATATGATTGTAGTCGCTCTCGGTGCAGGTCAGCGCCTGGGACTGCATAGTCCCGCTGCCGTCCTCCCACTCCATGACCGCGGAGTCGCCGAGCGCGGCGGCATACTGCATGTTGGTGCCGTAGGCCGCGAACGGCTCGCCCACCTTGAGCACGTTGCCGTCGTCGGCGCCGATCCAGCTGATGCGGTCGAGCCGCACTCTCGTTCCCGTATGTTCGTTCACGAACGTCACTTTGTCCATGTCGATCGTGCTCGGGATGCCGGAAAGAATGCGCGCGGTGATATGCGTGCCGTTGTTCTTTCCGGTGCCGAACGCGCTGTAGGGACCGTCGATCTTGCCGTGCAGACGCGGCACGAACTGGATGTAGTTGCCGATCTTGCGCGCATTGCAGTCGGTGGCGATTTTCTTCGCGACCGTCCTCAAAACGCACTTGAACGCGAATTCGAGCATCTCCGCCGTGAACGGCAGACGCTCGGAATCCACCACCTCGTCGAACACCGTCGCCTCGTCGTAGATTTGGCGGTCGGTGAGCTGCATGCGGCAGCCGCCCGACGGATCGACTTCCGGATTGACCGGGATTGCCTTGAACTTGGCCAGTACTTTAGCCATTGTCTTGTTCCTTTTTGTTCCGGCGCTGCCTTATTCAAAAGACGCGTCCCGCCAACCGCCGGTGGAAGGTTTTCCGCGTACCGGAGGCGCTTGCCGCCGGCAGCGGGTTTATTCATTCATTCAAGGCGAAATTGTGTGGAGAAATTTTTCTATCCGGAAAAACTGCGGCTATTCCACGGCGATATATCGCTCGCCGCAGAAGGTGCAGACCGCTCCCGGATGAAGCAATGCGCCGCAATTCGGACACTTTCTCTCCAGTATCTCGCCGCAAAGCGCACAAAATCTGCCGCCGGCAGGATCGCACTTTTCCGGAACCGGACGCAAAAACCGCCGCCCCTCCACAAAATACTCCTCGTTCCCCGGACACGCCGGATTGGGACAAAAAGCCGAAATCCCCGCCACACGGTCTCTGCCCGGTTCACCGCCGCCTGCCGCACCGCCGCCCTGCAATGTCGCAGCCGGATTTTCCTTCTCCCTGGGCGCCAAATCCACATTCAACCGGCGCGAGAGCTTTTCCACCACCTCGTCATTGAGCTTCGTCGGATCGCCCTGCTCGAACATCGACAGCGCCGACTGCTTGCAGCCAACCTCGGCCGCCAGCTCGCTCTGCGATATCCCCAGCCCCCGACGGGCCTCTTTCATCAACAGACAAATCGATCTATCAAGGTTTTTCATGGCTTTATCAACTCTATTATCAACAAATGTTCATAAAATCAACACACAAAATGAAAATTTATCAACATTTGTTGATATTCTTGTTTATATTAGTAGGTCCTGTTTATAATTTCGTCGAGGAGCAGGTTTTGTCCGCCTTCCCGATAGGTTATGCCATACTTTTCCAGTTCTGCAATCACCTCGCCGGTCAGCACGTTATGGTGCTCGTCCATGAATTTCAGGAAGGTATCGCGTTTTTTCTGGAGATTGCCGGACGGTTCGTTGGCCTTGAGCACGCTTTCGAGCAGCTGGGCGCGGCGGCGGCGGCCTTGCTGTTCGGCCACGTCGCGCGCTTCGGCGATTATCTCCAGAATATGGTCGCGCGTCTCGCCCGGAAAGCGGTCGGGCAGTTCCGTGTCGCGGTCGAGGAGCGCAAGCTGATTGGGATTGCGCGCCTGGATATCGCTTTCCTGCAATTCGTAGGCGGCGATTTTCCGCTCGAGTTCCGCCTCGCGCGCCTTGCCGGAGGCAATGCAATTTTCAAGCTCGGCAATCCTGCCGTTGGCGGCGGCAAGCTTTCCGCTCAAATCCGCCGCCTCGCTCTGCAGCCCGGCAAGCCGCTCCTCCAGTGCGCCCGCCTTCAGCTCCAACGCCGCTTTTTCGGCGGCGAGTTCCTCCACCACCACCTTCTGGACGTCAAGCTCGATGTCCGCGGGAACAGCCTCTTCCGCGGCTTCCGCATTCTCCGCAGCTTCTTCCACGTTCCCCATCATTTCTTCCACACTGACGCTGTTTTCATTCATGTTTTGCATACTCCTTGAGTTTGCAGCCATCGTAGATGAAGAGCCGGCAATCGATCGGCCCGTTGAAAAACGGCACCCGGTTGCGGTAGACAAGCGGAATCTCCTGCGCAAGTTTGGGATTGCCGGTGATGACTCCTCCCATATAGCCCGCGCATTTCTCCGCCATGAATTCTCCCATCCGGCGATATACGGGAGCGAGTTCCTCCTCGGTTCCCAGACGGATTCCATACTCCGGATTGAAGAAAATCATGCCTTTTTCTTCCGGAATCTTCGTTTCCGCAAAATCGCAGGCGGCAAAATCGATGTATGGCGCCACTCCGGCGGCGATGGCGTTGGTGTGCGCGTTTTCGATCGCATCGGGCGAAATGTCGGTCGCGATGATTTTGGGGAGATTCTCCGTCTTCTCCTGCTCGCGCGCCTCGATCAGCTTCTCTCTCCACAACTGCTCGGGCGAGGCGCCCGCCGTCTGGCGCGGCGCGATGCGCGGCGCCTTCCTGCCGGGGATTATCCGCGTATAGCCCTTGATCGACTGGAACGCAAAATGCCCCTTCAAAAGTCCAGGCGCACGGTTCATGGCCATCATCACCGCCTCGATCGCCGGCGTCCCGGAGCCGCACATCGGAAATACGAACGGACTTTTCCCGTCCCATCCCATCGCCATGATGCAGGCCGCCGCCAGCGTCTCTTGCATTGGCGCGCTCCCGGGTATCTTGCGGTAGCCGCGCTTAGACAAGGGTTCGCCGGTGGTATCGATATACACGATTATCTCATTTCGTTCCCAATACACGAAAACCGCCGCCCCGATGTTCATCCCGCCGGAGTCCGGACGGCGCTGACACTTGTCGCGCATGCGGTCGGCAATCGCGTCTTTCGCGTAAAGCGACGGAATGCGCGTGTCGCGGATCGTATCGTTGTGGACAATCGAACTCACGCTGAAATAGCCGTCGGCATCGAGTATGTTCTCCCAGTCGATGGAATACACGAGCTCGTACAAATCCTTGATTTTGCGGCAATCCGCCCGCAAAAGCGGCACGAGCACGCGATGCGCGGTGCGGAGATTGAGATTCAGACGCATTACGTCGTCGAACTCTCCCCTCACCACGACCGTGTTCTCGGTCCGCTCCACAATCTTGTACCCCATCGCTTTGAGCTCAATCTCGGTCCAGCGCGAAAGTTCCTTCGCGCAGCTGACGATTATGGGGTAGTTTTTATCGGTGAAAAGTTTCATCTTCAGCCAATCGTCCTGAGCGGCATGATCACGTAAATGAACGGAATGCTGCAGGTTATCACGGCGGCGGTGCTGCCATCGAGCATCTTGATCGTGATTTCATCGTCGTCGATCGCCTTGAGCGGATCGAGCAGATAGGCGGGATCGAAACTCACCTCGATCTTCTCGCCGAGATACTTGATCGGCAGTTCGTCGTTCAGTTCCCCGATGTCGCTCGAGGACGAGCGCACGAAGAGCGTGTTGCCTTCAAATGTAAGCGACGCCGAGCGGTCGTTTCCGAATACGCTCACGCGCTCGATCGCGCTGATGAACTCCTGGCGGTCGAGCTTTACTTCATTGGGGAGGTTGGTCGGAATTACGAGGCGGTAGTTGGGGTATTTGTCGTCGATGAGTTTGGAATAGATCGTTATGCCTTCAAGTTCGAAGGCGATGTTCGTGTTGCGCAGCACGATCTTCACCTCGCCTTCTCCCTCAAGCGACTTGTTGATCTCGTTGATCGCCTTGGACGGAACGATCACATCGCGGTCGGTTCCCGCCGGAAATTCGAGTTCCTGCTCCACCATCGCCATGCGCTTGCCGTTGGTGGCGACCATCGTGAGCTTCTGATCCTTGAAACTGAAGAGCACTCCGCGGAGCGGACGGCGGGTCTCATCCTGGGAAACGGCGTAGGCGACCTTGCGGATCATTTCGTGGAGAACCGCCTTTTCCACCGTGTATTGATAGTTTTCATCCTCAAGCGCGATGCGCGGAAAGTTCACCATGGGCTTGCCGGTGAATCTGTAGCGCGACCGGGCGGCGTTCACTACCGCAATGTCGTTTTCATCCACGCTCACGTTTACGATTCCATCCGTGGCTTTTGCAATCGCGGAAAAGAGCGTCTTGGCGGGAAGCGTGGTCGCGCCCGGCTCCTCTACTTCGCACTTCACCTCGCGCCGCACGGTCATGTCCAGATCCGTGGTGGTCAAAACGAGCTTCCCGTCAGCCGCTTCAAGCAGCACGTTCTGCATCATCTGGTTTACCGCCTTCGCGGGAATGACGCTCTGTACATCCTTAAGTCCGTCGAGAAATGTTCCTTTGGTGATTGAAAGTTTCATTGTTTACATTCCTTCTATTTTTTATTTGTTTTTCTCTTTAAATCATATTAGTATTATCAGGACGGTTGAGAAGTTGACAATTCGCTTTTCTCCAATGTTTTCAGGCATGAAGACAGCATTTTTATCAACTTTAGAATGTCTGCAAATTGTAGAGTGCTGTTCATATTTTTTACAATTGGCCGGATGTCTACAAGTTGTCAGTCCCTCATGTCCTTCATCGAGAAGCCAAGTTTGTTGATAACTTCATTGAGTTTCTCCACAATCTGCGGTTCGGTGTCCAGATGGTTCTTGAACTTCTTTACGCCGCTGAGAATGGTGGCATGGGTCTTCTTGAAGTGCATTTCAAGCTGCTTGTAGCCAAGCTGGGTGAAGTTGTAGGAGATGAACATCGCCATCTGGCGCGGCAAAACAAGTTCCTGCGTCCGCTCCGACGACTGGATCTGTTCAAGCGTGATGTTGAAATGGCTGCAAACGGTGTCGATTATATCCTGGCAGGTTATCGCCTTTATCTTCTTTTCCTTGTCGATCTGGTCTTTCAGGATTATATTCAGAACCGTATTTGAAATATTGTCCTTGAAGTTGGGATCGTTTTCGGCGAGGACTTTGATCTTATTGAGAGCCCCTTCCATCGCGCGCACCTGGCTGCGGATGTTTTCGGCAATAAAGACGAGCGCCATTTCCGGAATGAGCGAAGCAAAGCTTTCCGCTTTCTTCTTCAAAATGGCGAGGCGGGTCTCGAATTGCGGAGCTTCAATCGACTGGACGATGCCGCCTTCGAAGCGGCTCATCAGTCTAGGCTCCAGCGCCGGCAGATTCTTTGGCGCGACATCGCTCGTCATCACAATCTGCTTGCCGTTGTTCTGGAGCGTGTAGAAAGTATTGAAAAATTCTTCCTGAAGATTGTTTTTCGACGCCATGAACTGCACATCGTCCATCAAGAGAACATCCAAAGTGCGGTAGCGCTGTCGGAAATTGTCCAGCGTATGCTTTTGCAGCGCATTCATGTATTCGTTCATGAACGCTTCGGCATTGATGTAGCAAATCTTCAGATCTGGCCGGTTGGCCTTGAGTTCGTTGCCGATCGCCTGCATGAGGTGGGTCTTGCCAAGCCCCGTGCCGCCATGGATGAAAAACGGATTGTAGGCCTTGTTGCCGGGGTCTTTCGATATGCCCTTCGCGGTGTTCAACGCCCAGCGGTTGGACATGCCCTCGACAAACTCCGAAAATACATACTCCGGCTTCAGGCTGAGTCCCAGCGGCTCCTCGGCGGCGGCGGCGCTATCCTGAAATTGAGAATGAAGCGGCTGCGCTTTCGGCGGCGCAATGGTAATATGCTTAGGCTCGGCAACGACATATTTGAGCGAAAATGATTCCGGCGCCCCGGCAAGACGCAAAGCGTCCAAAAGTCTGTCCGACATCTTGTTTTCGAAAATCGACTTCGTTTGCTCGCTGTTGAGCGAAACCACCAAAGTGTCGCCATCCGTGCGCAAGTCCTCGACATTTGAAAAATGCCTCTCCGCCAGAGAACGATCCGCCTCCGAGTTCGTAAGCCTCAGATATACTTCCCTCGCCCGCTTCCAGAGGTTATTCATCTCTTTGTCTTCCATTGCTGCCGCCTTTTCTGCTTGCCGTTTGCCGCCATTGCCCTTTTTTTCTGCTTGCCGTTTGCCGCCGTTGCGTTTGCTCTTTGCTGTTGTTCTGTTTTGCGCTTGCCGCCGTTGTGCTTGCTGTTGTTCTGTTGTTGCGCTTGCCTGCCGTTGCGCTTTTTGTTGCTACCGTTGTGCTCTTTGCTGTTGTTCTGTTTTGCTTGTCTGCCGTTGAGTTGCGTTCAGTTGCTCTCTTGTCTGTTTTAGTCTTGCGTTGCCATTACTGTAGTTCTGCGGCAGCCTTTACTGCTCGCGTTATCGCCTTTCATCCTCTGCTTGCGCTGTTTGTTGCTGCATTGTTGCTGGCATTGCCGTTCTTGTAGTTTATTGGTTTTCGTTGCTTTTGCTGCCGCACTGCTTTGAGTTGCTCTTTTCAACTGTAGACAGTGCGCCCTTTCAGCGTGTATAATATCATATTTTGTCGCAATAAATCAATGAAATCTTATGATAAGTTATAAACGGTTATCAACAAATTTTGTTGATAACTCTGGTTGACAATGCTGTGGCATCTTCTAGCCTAGCAGGGCTAGCTGGGCTAGACGGGCTAGCTTTCTAGCTTTGCTAGCTTTTCTAGCCCTGCTAGCCCCTCTAGCTCTGCTAGCTTTTCTAGCCCCGCTAGACTAGCTAGCCCTTCTAGCTCCTCTAGCCCTTCTAGCCCCTCTAGCTGCGCTAGCCCCGCTAGCTTTTCTAGCTCTTCTAGCTTTTCTAGCTCTTCTGGCCCTGCTAGCTCTGCTAGTTCCTCTAGCCCTTCTGGCCCCGCTAGCTTTTCTAGCTCTTCTAGCTTTTCTAGCTCTTCTGGCCCTGCTAGCTCTTCTAGCCCTGCTAGCTTTTCTAGATCTCCTAGCCCCGCTAGCCCTGCTAGCTCTGCTAGTTTCTCTAGCTCTTCTAGCTCTTCTAGCCCCGCTAGACTAGCTAGCCCCGCTAGAAGTCTAGCCTTCTAGACTACGAAGTCCAGCCTTCTAGACTACGAAGTCCAGCATCCTGGACTACGAAGTCTAGCCCCTTAGACTGCGAAGTCCAGACTTCTAGACTACGAAGTCCAGCCTTCTAGGCTACTAGGCGGACGGGCTTTTAGATATGACCGCGCTTGATGATGATTGCCAATACCGCGACGTCGGCCGGGTTGACGCCGGGGATCCGGGCGGCTTGGGCGAGAGTTTCGGGGCGGTGCTTTTTAAGCTTTTCCCGCGATTCATAACGCACCATATTGAGTTTGTCGTAATCAAGCCACCGCGGAATCGCGATCTGCTCGTCCTTCTTCGCCCGCTCCGACGCCTTTTTCTCCTGCTCGATATAAGGTAGATAATGACGCATAATAGAAACCTGTTTTGCCGCCTCGTTGTGGATATATCCGCCATCACCGGATTCGACCGCTTCGCCCGATTCCATCATCCGCGCAATCTCCGAGATTATGGCGCGGGTTTCGGTGCGGAATTGCTCCGATTTGATTTTCGCGGCGTCCGCGGCGTCCGCCAAGCGGTATCTGGCGTTGTCCTGTCGCAGGATAAGCCGGCGCTCGGCGCGGCTGGTGAACATCCGGTAGGGTTCATCGGTGCCCTTGGTGACCAGGTCGTCGATCATTACCCCAATGTAGGCGTCTTGTCGGCTCAACACGAGCGGCGGCAGGTTGTCGGCTTTTCTGGCGGCATTGATGCCGGCCATGATTCCTTGTGCCGCCGCTTCCTCGTATCCGGTCGTGCCGTTGATTTGTCCGGCAAAGAAGAGATTGTCGATCCGTTTTGCCTCCAATGAATGCTTGAGTTCGCGGGAATCGATAGCGTCATACTCGATGGCATACGCATATGCCAGGAACTCCGCGTGTTCGAGCCCCGGAACCGAGCGCACCATTTTTTCCTGCACTTCGCGTGGCAGCGAGCAGCTTAGACCGTTAGGGTAGATGATTTTGCCGTCGGAGTCCTCCGGCTCCAGCATGACATGATGGCCTTGGGCATCGGGGAAGCGGACGATTTTATCTTCGATGCTGGGGCAATATCTGACCCCAGTCCCTACAATTGCGCCGCCATAGAGCGAGGATTTTGCCAGATTTTGGCGGATTATGGCGTGCGTTTCGGGGGTCGTGTGGGTGAGATAACAGGGCAATTCTTTAAAAATGTTCCACGTGGAACAGTCGGGTGGGGGCGGCAGTCCGGGACTTTTTACCCCAACCTCTGGACTTTGCGCCGCACTTTCCAGCTCTTGCGCCGCACTTTCCAGCTTTTGCGCCGCGCCTTCTGGCTTTTGCACCGTGCCTTCCGCCGCATTTACCGCGCTTTCCGCCGCATTTACCGCGCTTTCCGGCTTTTGCACCGTGCCTTCCGGCGCATTTACCGCACTCTCCGGCGCATTTACCGCGCCTTCCGGCCGATTGCCACCCTCTGTGGCAGTCGACCCGAAAGTCTCTCTGCGCACTCTGCGACTCTGCGACTCTGCGTTTAAAAAGCCAATGGCAGGCGCAAGCGCGTCTGGCGGTTCGCAATCCGGCCATTGATGTTCCACGTGGAACAATGTGGTTTGTGGATTGCAAGACCGGGGGTTGTTAGCCGGGAGATTGCGGTGTTCCACGTGGAACAATGGGCGCGGTTGCTCGCCGGACTGTGGGTTGGTAGCCGGGAGACTACGGTGTTCCACGTGGAACAATGGGCGCGGTTGCTCGCCCGGCTGGGGCTCGCACTTTGCGAAATCGCAGGATGCGGCGGTGAGCCGGGGCGGAGTGCCGGTCTTGAGTCGGATCAGTTCAAACCCAAGATCCGACAATGATTTGCTGAGTTCATTGACGGCCGGGCGTCCATCGCCGCCCGATTCGATACACTCTTGCCCTATCCATACCCTGCCGCGCAGGCTGGTTCCGGCGGTGATGACAATCGATTTTGCATGGATTTCGCCGTTTTTCGCGGTCAGAATCCCGGCAGCGACCGGATTTTCCGGTGTCATTTCCGGCTCTGCGGCGCAGGCGGCGAGGCTTGCGGCGTTGGTTTCGGGACTGGAAACTTGGGTTTCATTTGATGTTGCGGCGCAGGATCCGCCGGTGCTTGCGCGGGTTTCCGGGGCTGGAACTTGCGGCGGATTGGCGTCAAAACCGGTGATGCCGCCGCTCTCGGTGGCGGTCGACTCGTCACCCGGAAGCGGGAATTCCCGATCCTTCTGTCCGTTTGGGCTGCCGGAGGTCAGGATCGCGATGGCGGCGTCTTCAAGGACGGTGAGGTTCGGTTCGGCGTCGATTACCGCCTGCATGCGCTTGGCGTAGGCAAGCTTGTCGCACTGGGTGCGGGTGGCGTGGACGGCACAGCCTTTGGAGCGGTTCAGAATCTTGCTCTGGAGCGCGGTCGCGTCGGCGTTTTTCCCCATTTCGCCGCCCAAGGCATCGAGCTCGTGGACGAGGTGGCTTTTGGCGAGTCCGCCGATCGACGGGTTGCACGGCATCCTGCCGATTGCGTCGCGTCTGGCGGTGACGAGCAGGGTCTTTTTGCCCATTCTGGCCGACGCCAGGGACGCTTCGCACCCCGCGTGGCCGCCGCCAACCACAATAACATCAAAATCTGTCGCTTTCATTCGTTTATCTACAATTTTTTCTCTGTGTGTTATGCGATATTACAAAATGTGAAATATTCAAAAATCCCAATAAATACGCATATTTCACACACATTTTGCAGTTGTCAAGATGAAAAATATTAACGGATGTAAACATTTGTCAACGAGTTGTCAACGGGGTTGAAAAGCGCTTTTCGGGCGGCAAAAAATGCTCATTTGCCGTCGAAAATCCGCAGAATCGCCGGGGTGACGTCGGCGAGGGAGGCTACTTGGTCGCGGAGCTCCTGTTCCTTGGGCCCGAAGGCGATAAAAGGAACCTCATTCAGGGTATGGCTTCGCGAGAGCATATCCTCGATATTGCCGTGGTCGGCGGTCATTACCAGGGTAATGCCGGAGACGGCGACGTAGCGCACGAGGGTGGTGAGGAACTGGTCGTAGACTCTCAAGACCTCGCAGGCGCGGGCGTAGTCCATGGAGTGGCCGCAGACGTCGGTCTGGAAAAACTCGAACAGGGTGAAGTCGTTTTCCTGGGCGATGGCGATAAGGTTTTCGGCGGCGCGCTGGGGGGAGACGACGGGGATGTCCGGGAAGCGGTCCTGGATGGTCTCGCGCGTGAGGTCCTGGTAGACGGCCTTGCCGGCGGCCAGATCGTCGGAGGTGGCGATGGACTTAGGCAGCGTGAGGGCCATGACGGTAGTCACGCTTTTGAAGCGGTGGAGGGCGAGTTCGTCTACCGAGCTCACGAGATAGCCGTCGGCGAAGCGGACTTTTTTGCCGCGCCGGTCGAGTTGGAGGAAGATGTTGTTCTGCTCCACGATATCGCGCAGGGCGGGACCCGGGAAGCCTTCGCAGTGTTTGCCCATTGCGGCGGCGCAATTGACGCCGGTGAACATGGTGGCCTGGCCGGTTGCGCTTTGGGGGATGCCGTCGACGCCGAGGCATGCGTCGATGGGCTTGGAGTGCGCCGCGATCAGCCGGCACAGCGCAGGGCAGACCTCCGGGTTCACGGGGTTGTCGGCGGACGCTGGGGCGAGCCCCACGCCGTCGATGAACAGAAATATCATCCTCATTAAGAGGTATTATACCAAAAATTGCGCTGAAAGACAAGAGGCGGCGGGCGGGGTGCGGGCGGTGTGCGCGGCCTGGCGGGACGGCTGGCGGCGGGAACTGGCGGCGGGAAATCGCTTGCAATCAAAGGTGATTTTTGCTATAATACAATCAAACTTGTCAATAAGGTGGACACAAAATGGCGACATTCCAATATATCGCGAAGGATGCATCTGGACAGGAGACCCGCGGGGTGGTGGAGGCTGGCGACCGCGCCGGGGCGATTGCGTCGGTTCGCGCGATGGGGCTTATTCCGACCGCGCTTGGCGAAGTGAAGGGCGGCGGCGCACCGGCGCCGGCGAAGAAGGGCGCGAAGGCGCCGGCTCCCGCGAAGAAGAAGGGCAGTGCGCTCAACAAGGACATCAAGATCAACATCAAGATGCCCAAGTTCCTTCAGGGCAAGATCAAGACTCCGGTGCTGACGCAGTTTACGCGCCAGCTGGCGACGCTGGTGAACGCGGGGCTGCCGCTGATGCGCGGCATCGACGTCTTGAAGCGCCAGATGAAAGATCCGCAGATGCTCGACGCGCTGGGCGGCATTTCCGAGAATATCGCCGCCGGCGGCACGTTCTCGGAAGCGCTCACGCTCTATCCGAAGATTTTCGACAAGCTCTACGTCAACATGGTGAAGGCGGGCGAAGCGGGCGGCGTTCTGGAAGTGGTGCTCGGCCGCCTTGCCGAATTCGCCGAAAAGAGCGAGAAGATCAAGAACAAGGTCAAGGGCGCGATGATCTATCCGATCGTCGTCTTGTTCGCCGCCGTGGGCATTACCGGGTTTTTGCTGGTCGCGGTCATCCCGAAGTTCAAGCAGGTGTTCGCGGACATGCTCGGCGGCGCGTCGCTCCCGGCGATCACCGAGGCGGTGATCCAGGCTTCGGAGTGGGTGCAGCACAACGGGCTTACGATCGTCGTCGCGGTCGTGGCGCTCACCGTCATCAAGAAGGTGATCGGCAAGACCGAGAAGGGCGCCTACCTCTACGACGTGTTGGCGCTCAAGATGCCGGTCACGGGAACTTTGGTGCAGCGCACGGCGGTTTCGCGGGTGACGCGCACTCTGGGCACGCTCCTTTCCTCCGGCGTGCCGATCCTCCAGTCGCTCGTGATCGTGCGCGACACGACGGGCAACCGCGTCGTCTCCAAGGCCTTGCAGGACGTGCATGACGCGGTGAAGGAAGGCGAAGGCATGACCGGTCCGCTCTCGCAGTGCAAGGTGTTTCCGCCGATGGTCGTTTCGATGGTGGAGGTCGGCGAAGAGACGGGTGCGCTGGCGGACATGCTCACGCGCATCGCCAATACCTACGACGACGAGGTGGACAACGCCGTCGCGGGCATGACGGCGGCGATCGAGCCGGCGCTCATCATCGTCCTCGCGGTGGTCGTGGGCACGATCGTGATCGCCATGTTCCTGCCGATGATCAAGATCATTTCGTCCGTATCGGGAGCCGGCGCCTAAGATGAAAAAAGGCTTTACGCTCATCGAGATGCTCATCGTCGTGGCCGTCCTCGTGACGCTCATGACGATGGTGTTCCGCTTGAGTTCGGTGGGCAGCACGTCGGCCGCGAAGAATACGACGATCGCGCGGCTGCAGCGTCTGGAGAACTGCCTTTCCGGGTATTACGCGGCGTTCGGGTCGTATCCGCCGGTGAAGCTGCACGGTACGCGCAACATTTATGCGAAGACGAGCACCCACGGCATCCAGTCGATGAACGAAGGCGACCAGGACAACTCGTCGATCTGGGGGTGGGATCCGGACAAGATGAGGGCGGGCACGGCGAGCGCGTCCGACCAGACGGCCGAGGCGGCGGCGTGGCGGCAGGTGAATGCGGCGTGCAGATCCCAGCCGGTGGACATGGCCTTCCCCTGCACCAGTCAGATGGCCGAGATCTTCGAGGCGCTTTCGGACGGACTCAAGGAGCTGGCCAACAGCGACGAATACCGCGAGACTTTGGAGCGGCAGGGTCTTTACGAGATGTTCAACGCCGGCTTCACCGATTCCGGCAACAGCGACATCATCGGCCGCTTCAATCCCTACCGCGACGAGGCGGAGTGGTCGGACGTGCAGATTTTCAAGTTCGGGCTCATGAGCTATCTGCTGCCCCGTTATCTGGTGATGGTCAACGGCCACGACTCGTTCTACCGCTCGTATGCGCAGTGGACCGAAAACAACTCTGCCCCGCGCAGCCCGATGGACGGGCGAACCAGGCTCGATTGGGTGTCTGACGTGAAGAACCAGGTTGAGAAATACAATCGCTCGGACAATCCCAATCCTTCCGACATCATCGAGGTCGCGAACCTGCCTTCCCAGGCGGTGTGCGCCAGGTGGATCCCGAATCTGGAATCGATGTGCGCGGTCGGCAGCGGCATGGAACTCAAGCTCTTCGGCATCAATGTGACCGACTACAGCCAGAGCGTGCTTGCGTATGTAGGCCAGGGTGAATGCCTGTGGATGATGAAGGATTTGATTTTCTCGCCTGGTTCCTACGACGACGACTCCACCTCCTACCAATACGTGCTGGACAACGTGACGGTGAAGGACGGGTGGTGGAACACCGTCTACTACTATTCGCCGCCGCCCTACCAGAGCTACGTCTTGTGGTCCGCCGGTCCCAACGGGCGGACGTTCCCGCCGTGGGTGCCGCTAGATTCTTCGGACCTCTCGTCCTCGGCGCGCAAGTGCATCGGATACTGGATCGAGGATGATATCGTCAACCTTTCCAACTAAAGGAGCAGACATGCAAAAAGGATTTACTCTTGTCGAGATGCTGGTGGTGATCGGGATCATCGCGGTTCTGACCGGTGCGTCGATCGCGGGCTTTTCGAAGATGCGCGCGACGGCGGAGCGCGCCAAGGCGCAGGAGTTGGTTTCGAACACCGCGACGGCGCTCTCGGCGATTTTGCAGGAGAAGGGTTTCTGGCCCAAGCGGCTTTTGGAGGAGGCGGCGAGCGGCGACGGCCGGCTCGAGGCGACGGCGGCGTTCGCGCTCAGAAACCATTTGTCGCTCAACAACAACGGCTCGGTGTTGATCGGACTCGACCGGCTCGGGGTTTTCGACAGCTGGGGGGCGGCGACCATAAAGGCGCGCGGCAGTTCAGCATCGCTTTCGAGCCCGGTGGGCACCGGCGGCACGCTCGAGGACCATATTCTCCATTTTGCAATCGACCTTGACGACGATGGCTTCACCGAGGCGAGCGTGGGCGGCGAAAGTCTGAAGATCCGCGCGACGGCGGCCGTGTGGTGCGCCGGCAAGGACGGCAAGCTGTCCGGCTACAAAGCGGGGCTCAAGGGCGACGACATCTATTCATGGTCGAGGGGGCAGGTGGCCAATGACTAAGCGGACGCGAGCGGGCTTCACGATCGTGGAGCTGATGATGGTCGTCGGGATCATAGCGGTCCTGATGACGATCGTCACCACGGCGGCGGGCGGCGCGATCAAGTCGGCGCGCGCCCACAAGGGCGATGCGCTCGTCGCCATGATCCAGGTGGGGCTCAACACCTACTACGCCCAGAAGGAAGAATGGCCGGGAAGCTTCGGGAACAAGGTCGCCGGCGGCATCACGAGCAACATCAACGGCGACGACGACAACTATCTGCTATCGACTTCCGAGGCCGACGAATGCATCGCGGAGATGGTGAGGGAGTCGGTGCACGGCAATCCGCTTCTGGACGTCACCGGGCTTTTCGTGTGCCGGAGTTCGATGGCGAATTCCGACAAGGCGGTGGGGATGGACTTCATGGACGCGGTGCACGGCACGAAGCGCAGCCCCAAGAAGATGAAGCTGGCGGAGATGGCCTTCGGGTATCCGCGCGCGAGCGACGGCAGATTCCGCAGGTTCAGGATCACCTATTCGATTCCGGCGGACACGATAACGGTGGCGAAGCAAGACAACTGAACGGAAAATGAAACGCGCATTCACACTACTTGAACTTCTGGTCGTGATCGGCATCATGGGTCTCTTGGGCACGGTGTCGATCGGCGGATACAGGGCGGTGACGCGGGGCATGGAGGAGCGCGGCGCGGTGGACAATGCCAGCCGCTTCATCCATGCGGCGTTCCAGCGCGCGATGATCGACCGCGCGCCGGTGATCGTGTTCTACTGGAACGAGACGATCAAGGAAGAGGACGATGAAAATCCCGCGGTGGTCGTGGGCAAGGCGATTGCGGTCAGGCGCGCGGGCAGGATTTCGCTCGCCCGGCCGCCGTATCTCTACGACGAATTTGCGGATTTGAACCTCACCTACGCCGTCCAAGGCGAGGAGGGAGCCTCGGCCAATGCATCGACCGGCATGTACCTTTATCAGATGAGCGACATTTCCGACACCGCCAAGAAGCGCTCGCGCGTGAAAGACAGTGTATACGCGCAGGAAGTGGACGAGGTATATCTCCAGGATCCCTACGGCAACCAGGAGGCGGAGACGGCGCAGGCGAACGGGCTGCCGGTGCCGACCGATCCTGCAATCCACATGTATGGATTCGAGATCGTCGATCGCGGCGGCGTGGATTGGCGGAACGGCGATGCGTACGGATTCGAGTTCCAGACGCTCACCTTGCCGCACAACTATATCTTCGGGTCTGAGTTCAGCCGGACGATGTCCAATCCCGTGACCGGCGAAAACAAGATTGTGTTCGGCGGCGGCGCCGGCGGCTACGCCAACCGCGGCGCGAACTCCAGCAGCGGGCGCGTCCAGATAAACGTCCTGAGGCCAAACGCGACCGGCGCGCTCACTCCCAAGGCGGTTGGCCAGACGGAAGATCCAACGAGGGGAGAGAACTGAAATGCGGCGCGGCTTTACATTGATGGAGGTGAATCTGGCGATTCTGGTGATGGCCGGCGGCATTCTCGCCATGGTTTCGCTCTATTCGTTCGGCTATCGCGAAAACCGCCAGAGCCGCGAGGATGTCGGCGGCGCGGCTCTGGCCGACGCCGTCCTCTCGCCCATGATCATGGCCGCAAGCGCCACCAACCTCAAGTGGTCGGTCTTCAAGAATGAATTCCACTATCCGTCGTCAAGCGGCTGGCTGGATTATGTGGATCAATCGAAGGGCACGGTATCGACCGACCCCAAGGGCAAGGCAGGCGGCGTGTTCAGCGACTTCATGTCCAAGATGTCAGGCGCGGCGGCCGGCGCATTGGATGTCAACACCGCCTTCCCGTCTTCGGCGTTGAACGGCACGGGGCTGACCTACGGGCTGGTCGTCAGCCATGACCAGGATTCGCCGGTCGTCTACATCGCGTTCCGCGCCACCCAGCAGGCAGGTCAGCTCCTCTCTATGCCGGTGTATGTGACGGCGGTGCGCTTTCAGGGAGACCCCGACCAATGAGAAAAGGCTTTACCATACTCGAACTCCTGGTGGCGAGCCTCCTGCTGGGGATGCTCGTGACGATTCTCACCATGATTTTCAACCAGTCGTCGATCGCCTGGCGCACCGGCGTCGCCGGCGTCTCGCAGATGGATGAAGTGCGCGACAACATTGCCGAAGTCCGCGAGGAGGCGGACAACCTCATCGTGAGCGGCAATCTCGTCGGGCGCATCACCTCGCTTTGGGACAAAAACGGGCAGCTCAGGGAACGCGCGGTGAGCGTGAAGGGGCAGGAGGATGAAACCGAAGACCAGATCGTGCTCTTGACGACGGTTTCCGCCACCACCGCCGGGCAGGACATCCAGAGCGTTCTGGTGGGTTCGGGCGAGAGCGGCAGGAGCATGAAGACCTATACGATCGGCGTCACTTCGCTCGGTCCCGATCCCTCCCCCGATGTTGATTACGACGACATAACCTCATGGCCGGACGAAATCGAATGAAAAAAGGATTTACTTTGGTCGAACTACTGGTGGTGGTGGGCATGATCGCCCTCCTCACGGGGGCGGTGGGCAATTCGGTGAACGAGGCCCGCAAGCGGGCGAGAGTCGCCAAGGCCCATGCGGAAGTCAAGGAAATGACGAACGCCATTCTCGCCTACGAGAATTACAATCCCGGCAACCTCCCGACGATGGAGAGCACCGATGCGACCCGCGCGAATCTGGGGTTCATTCTGGGCGAAAACGCGACGGACGCCGACGGCAACGAGATACCCGTCCTCTTCAACGCCAACGTGTCGCACGACGGCAAGATCCGCGATCCGTGGGGGCGGCCATACCGGGTGACAATCCGCGAGGGCAACGCGGCATTGAACTTCAAGTCCGCTTCCAGCAATATGCAGACCGGCTACTTCCTGCCCAACTTCTACAGGCTTTCGGTAGGGGAGCGCGAATAAATGAAAACGATGAAAGCACATAAAGGCTCCGCGCTGCTGATAGTCCTCGGCATGCTCTCGTTCATGGTGGTGAGCGCCGTGGCGTTCTCGGCGTACATGCGCAGTGCGCGGCTGCCCAGTTCCTATCTCCGGCGCACCGTATCCTCGCGACTGCTGGTGAAGGCGGCGCTGGCGGAGGCCATGGAGCGGCTGGACTTCGCGATCGCCGACAACCCCTACCCCGGCGCGGGCGATAAATACTGCACTTCGGAAACCCGCCGCGAAGCCTTGGATCCGGATATCGAACGGCGCAACCGCAATATCTTCTACCACAATGTATTCGTCGGCGACAACAGCTGGATGGACGCGGAGGACACCGTCTCCACCCTGACGCTCGAAGGACTCGCATACATTCCGCCGCCGCTGGTGAACGACGTGCGCCATATTTCGCGCCTGACGCCCACCGCGACCTGGCACCAGATGTATTTCGATTCCGGCCGCTATGCATATACGGCTATCGATGTTTCCGACTGCTTTGACGTCAATCGCATCAAGGCGAACAACCGGCGCAATTCCGCGAATGATCGCATTTCGCTCGCGTATCTTTTTGAAAACGCCGACCATACCGGCTATGCCGTCCAGCCGTCGGTTTGGGATACCTTCATGAACGATTATCTCAAGGCCGACCGCAGCGAGGTAAGTCTCGCCGCCAGTCCCGGCATGGTGGATCCAGCCAAAATGCCGCTCGTGTCGGTGGCGGATCTCAACCTCGCGATTGGCCCAAGCGGCAGTTCGTTCTCGAGCCCGTTCTGCAAGTATATCGAAAACAATCTCGCCAATTTCTACGGCGTTTCCAGCAAGGATGCCACCGAAGCGGCGAAAATCCGCAACATGATGTTCGTGACGGACAGCTGGTATCCGGGCGATGCCGCGGGCGGCACTTCCGGCTCGGCCGCGGTGCTGTCGCAAAAAAGCGGCTCGAACGCCGGACAGCCGTTCACGAGCTATCCGTCGTCGGGCAGCGATATCAGCCAGTTGGACAGCAGGGGCACGGACGGGAAGGCGAAGCTCCTCAATCGTTTGAGTGTAGTGGATATGGCGACGCTCTACGACTATCTGGATGCGGACAGCGTCCCTTCGGCGCTCGCGCTGCCCACGGTCGAGGCCGCGCCGATGATCTGCGGCATCGCGCCGGAAGTGAATCTCAATATCTCCACGCGCTCGCAGGTAATCTCCACCGAGACTACCGAAGAGAAATCGACTCGCGTGACCGGCTATTACCTCGATGATCCGGGGCTTGTTGGCGGCTTGATCAAGGTTGCCTACGTCTATCCGTTCGCCGAGCGTCCGGGCAGCTACGAACTTGACGCCCGTATCTGCTTCTTTTTCACCGATGACGGCAACAAGAGTTTCCGCGATTGGTCGGCCTTAAAGCCCGCTAACGACGGCGACTTCTCTAGGACTGAATACGCAAACGGAATTTTCTACATTGCGAACACACAAAATCTGCCGGTTTCCGTGAATAATCCCGGTGACGATTCCCCCGCAGTGAATGAAGTCAACATCCAGCTTCAGGGCGCGTCCTCGTTCGCGGATAAATTCACCCAGCCGGTCTTCACGGTCACCGAGGAGATGGAAATAGATCCGGAGAGCGGAGATCCAATCCCCGATACCGCAAAAATTATTGCCGCCCATTGCAACATCTGTCCGGTGGATGCGGCAGGAAATGTTATTGAGCAATATGCCACCGACGCCCAATTCAAAGGCTTGATCGAAGGCAATTCCGGCGGACAGTTTGCGCTAAAGATGGCGGTCTGCCTCCGGATCAAGGATGGCGGCAAAACGGTGGATCTCGTTCCGGCCACGATGGCAGACGATTCGTTCAACGGTCTCAATAATACGATGTGGGAGCAGGTATATGACGGTGCGTCCGGCGCGGCAATGCGCTTTGATTCCGGCGCGGCGATAAAGTATACGCGCGACGATTTCAAGGACAACACGACCGCTGGCGCCTCCACCATCGCACCGGCGGCGATCATCTGCCCCGATCCGCGCTACAACTATGCGCCGGAGAACTGGATGGAGACGTCGACCGGCGGAGCGTCCGCGTGGAAGAGCTATGTGGACGGAATCCTGGGCCAAGGCGGACGCGATGCCGACATCTGGATGGCGGTCTCCGACCAGGAGCAGCTGCAGTCGATATACGAAATTGCGATGCTCCCGCGCGTCACCACCCAGCTTGACGGCAACCGCGACCTGATGCACGGCAATTTGGAAGCCGCCGCCGATTCGCGCACCGCGTATGCTACCGGCATCGGCGGCTTGAGGCATGGCGACAAGATGTGGACCACCTACCGCGCGTTTGCGAACAATGGCGCCACACGCGACAACCTGCTTTTCGACTATCTTGAGGAAAATTTCGTTTCCGGCGATACCTCGGCGCGGGTGAATCCATACGCATCTTCGCTCACCTCGCTGCTGGCGGCGTTTGCGAACACTCCCGCCGGCTGGAGGTATGCGTGCACGAACGTAGTGCAGAACTCGACGCTTTCCGATTCCGACATCGAGGCGCGGACGTTCAACGAAAAATATGCCTACAATTCGCTTGCCGGCAATACCAACTACAACTTCGAGTGGGCGGATCTCGAGGAAATCGCGCTCAACTTCCAGGAGGCGGCGCGGGAGCGCGCACGCGCCGGCGAAGTCTGGGAAGATGCATGGGACGGACTCGGCTGGGATGCGGGCGCTGGCGGCGCAAACGATTTCTGCGGAGTGCCGCTTTCCGGCAACACCAAGAAATTGAGCACGGTGGAGCGCAAGTTCCTCTATGGCTTCTGGCGCGAATCGTTTGCGAACCGCCAGCAGCTCTTCCTGATTTTCGTCCGCGCCGAGCCCGCGATGATGGGCGGCGGCGCGGTCGGTGCGACGCCGCCGCAACTCGGCGCCCGCGCCGTCGCGCTCGTCTGGCGCGACCCCGAAACCGCAACCCCAAACAACCCGCACCGCATGAGGGTGCTATTCTACCGTCAATTGGACTAAAGAAAAATGAAACGCGCATTTACTCTCGTCGAACTGCTCGTCGTCATCGGCATCCTCGGAGTGCTCATGGGCACGCTCATCGTTTCCGTCGCCGGCTCCACGGAGTCCGCGCGCTCGGCAAAGTGCCTCTCCAACATGCGTTCGCTGGCGACCGGCTGCTACAACCGCGCGATGGAGGGCGGACACTATCCGCTCGCCGCCTCGTCCGAGACGCTGTCGATCGACGCCCACAAGCTTCGCCAGGGCAAGGCTTCGACCTACAAGCAGCACCAGCCCGGATGGATCAGCCGCACCGAATCCGGCTCGCGGCCTTCCGCCTACGGCGAAAACTTCGAGGAGCAGTACTACTGCATCACCAACGGCTCGATCTGGAAGGCGGTGGGCGAGAATACCGAGGTCTACGTCTGTCCGTCGCATATCAAGGCCGGCGGCAGGCGTCCCTCGTGGAGCTATCAGATGAACGGCTTTTTCGGCGGCGACGTCAATTGGGACGGCAAGCACGCAAGCTCCAAGAGCATGGGCAACAAGGGCGTCCGGCCCGACAAGCGGTTGCTGTTCGCCGAGATGCCGTTCGGAGATACGAACCAGCCGTATGACGATACCGCCATCCAGTACAAGGATTTGGCGAATGCCTCCGCAAGCGAAGAGCTCGCCTTCAACCACAAAAGCGGCAAGCGCGCCTGCGCCCATGTCGTCTTCGCCGATTGCCATGTCGAGAAACTCCTCGCCCCGCGCGGCGGCGACGGCGACCTGGCCGAAATCATGAGCTGGCTTTGTCAGGGACTCGATATCTCATTCAACGGGAGCGACTATGAAAAGCTTGACAACTAGTCTTTTGCCGATCGTGTCGCTGTGCGCGTCGGTGGCGCTCGCCGCGGACGAATTCACTAAGCCCGTCAGTTTCGAGACGGAGAGCGAGCAGGCGGTCTCCGACACGATCAACACCGAAGGCGCCGCCTGGTGGTCCACCTCCGGCGGCGAAAACATTGGCGTCGGCGAGGCCAAGGAGTACACTACCGACGAACTGAACGCCCTTGCCGCGCTCACCCGTTCCGACGCCTTCACCGGCGGCAACGCCGTCCATTTCGCCGTCGACGCCGGAAATGAAATCGTGTTTCGCTCCATTCTTCCGCTCGTTGCGGACGGCGATACGATGGTGATGCAGGGCTATGCGCTCTCCAACGGCACGGTCTATGCCGACGCGCTTGTCAAGTTCGTCCCCTCGACCGCGCCCTACACCGACGGCAACGAAGAGGACAAGATCATTCTCTGGATGAACGCCGCGAGCAATATTTGCGTGGAGGCCGGGTACTTCGAGAAGTCGCTCGGCAAGAGCGGTCTCGTCACCAAGACCTACACGACCGGGAAACAGATTCTTGACGGCTCGTGGCATCGCATCGTCTTCGAGGTTTCGATTCCGCTCGAGATGCAAACCTACAATGCCGCCTGCCGGATCTGGATCGATGGCGAAGTCCTCGCCGTTGCCGACGGCGACACGATCGTGAACGACGAGCTCAAATCGCTCTTCGAGAGCTACCTGACCGGCGAGGCGAAGAATGCGTATCTTTTGGGGACGCTCTTTCCGGCGCGCGCCTCCAAGCCGGCGACGGCGCTTTTCCGCGGCCTCGGCTTCAGCGGCGCGGACGGCGCGATCGACGATATCGCCTATCAGACCGCGGAGCCCAATGGCATACCAGCCGATCCAGGCAGCCGCTATTTCACGATCGCCGTCGATCCGGGGATCGAATCGCTTGAATATTCGGTCGATGGCGCCGAAGCGTTCGCCGTCGACCTTGGCGGCAAGCGCGCGGATATCGCGATAAAGATTCCCACCAATTATGGAACCGGCAATCAGGTCGATGTGACGATTACCAATGTCGTGCTGGCATCCGACTATGGTTCGTGGGATATATCGCTTTCCGCCGATGACGGCGGCACATCGACATCGACGAGCGGTGATGCCAAGACTTTCTCGATCAAAGAAGGCGTGGAACTCGTGAGCGGCGCGATCTACACTGGCGAGGAAGTAGGATATTCGGTGTGCAAGGTTTCCTGCGCGTCCATGGAGGACCCCCAGACGATGGTCACGCTCAAGGCGGCGCTTGAGGCGATCGACAAAGCCGACGATCCTTCCGATGCGCTCATCCGGCTTACGCGCGATGTCAATGAAAATATCGTCATCGTTGGCGGCATTGCCGTGACGCTCGATCTCGCCGGGCGGACGATGGTTTGCGAGCATGGCGACAAACCTGCATCCGCCATTACCGTCATGCCGGACGGCATCCTTACGGTTATCGACAGTCAATCCACCGGCGTGATTGAAGTGGAATCGGATTCGGATGATTGGGCGGTCGAGGTGCGCACGGGCGCGAATGTCGAGATTCAGGCCGGATTGTTCAAGGGGAAAGTCGATGTCATCGATTCTGGCGATGCGTCCGTTTCCGGCGGCAGATTCTACGCCAACGGCACCGCCGAAAAATTCGATGGGCTTGCGGATTGCGTCGCGGACGGCTATGCGGCGACATGGGATTCGTCGGAAAGATGCTGGCGCGTGCGCAGCGCAGCGCTCACCTCGGCGCGACTCTCCGCAATCTCGCTCGCAAGCACGGCGATCGGCCTTTCCGCGTCCAGCACCGAGCAGCTCGAGGACAGCGCGTCGCTGCCGGTCATCAATATCCTCGATATGCAGACCGCGTTTGGCGACGAAACTTCGTCGATAAGCTGTTTCGTGCAGGTGACCGACTCCGAAGGCGCGGTCATGGAGGCGAGCGCACTGTCGCTCTCGTCGCTGGTGCTGGTGAGCAAGGATCTTTCCAAGTGGGAGAAGCCTTCCAAGATCACCTACGCCAACACTGAAGAGTTCGGCGTCTATGAAGTGGAGATGACGATGCCGTCCAATGGCGCATACTTCATCAAGCTGTCCACGGGAGAATGACGATGAAGAGCGGCAAATTCCTTTTCGCGCCGGTGCTGTGGTTTCTTTGCGTCTTCGCGCTCCTTGCGACCTGGGCGATCATGGAGCCCGACGCGCTCGTCCGGGCGTTCGATGCCGACGGCCGTTCGCCGTTCGAGCTGGCGACGCTGCCGTTCTACGCGGCGATAGTCCCGGCGGTGTGGATATTCTGTCCGTTCGCGGGCTCGCGCAGGCGCCGCATCGTCCTTCAGCTGATGGTCACCATCGTCGCATTGATGGCGATCGTCAAGGAGCTCGATCTCCACTATCTGGCGCTCGAATACTTCTATCCGGACTTTGTCACCGGCGAGGGCTTGAAGCCCGGCGTGCTGGTGCGTCCCGACGGGCGGCCGCTGTCGGGCACGCCGTTCAAACTGCGCGTCCTCACCAATGCCGCCGCGCCGCTCGGCATGAAGGCGATCATCGTCGCCTACTTCACACTCTTCTTCGGGCTCTTCGCCGCCGGCTTTGCGTATCTTGGCTTCGGCTGGATCAAAGGCGTCTTTACGCTCGATCCCGCGGCGTGGGCGTTCGGGTGCTTTGGCGCGAGCGGCGTGATGGTGCAGTGCGCCGACCGCCTGCCGTCGTGGCTTGGGCATCGCTTCGGCCTCTCGCACGGTCCGGGCGTGACGCCGCTCAAGTCGTTGATGACGGCGGTGGAAGAGGGCGGCGAAATGATGATCGCGATCTTCGCGATCCTCACCATCATCCTCGCCTGGCGCCGCCTCAAGGTCTCGCGCCGATGAACCGGCTGTTCATCATCGACCTCATGCCCTTTCTCTACCGGGGGCATTTCGTCTTTCTGCATTCGCCGCGGATGACCAAGTCGGGCATCAACACCTCCGCGCTCATCGGGCTGGTCTCCGGCATCCAGTCCATCTTCAAGCGCGGCAAGCCCACCCATGCCGTCTTCGCGATGGATCCCGCCGGGCCAACCTTCCGCCACTTGGCCTATCCCGCCTACAAGGCGCAGCGCGAAAAGATGCCCGAGGACATCGCCGCATCGATCGGCTACGCGCAGGAACTCGCGGCGGCGATGAAGATCCCCGTGCTCCGGCGGGAGGGATTCGAGGCCGACGACATAATGGGCACTTTGGCGGTCAAGGGCGCCGCGGCCGGATTCGACGTCTACATGGTCACGCCCGACAAAGACGCCGCCCAGCTCGTGCGCGAGCGCATCCATCTCTTCCGGCCCGGTAAAAACGGAGCCGAGGCGGATGTCTTCGGCGTCAAGGAAGTGTGCGAGCATTGGAAGCTCGCTTCGCCCGGACAGATGATCGACTACCTCGCGCTTGCCGGCGACACCGCCGACAACATTCCCGGCATCCGCGGCGTGGGTGAAAAGACCGCCCAGCAGCTCCTCGCGCAATTCGGATCGGTGGAAGGCATCATCGCCGGACAGGCGCAGCTCAAAGGCAAGCTGGCCGAGAAAGTCGCCGCCGGCGCCGAGGATGCGAAAATCTCCAAGTTCCTCACCGCCATCAAGACGGACGTCCCGATGGAGGTGGATTTCGATTCCTTCCAACTCGGCGAGGTCGACCGCGAGGCGTTCACCGCAGCGTGCATGAAGTTCGAGCTCAACCGGTTTTGCGCGCAGGTTCTGGGATCGCCGGTTTTGGGCGGGCAGGGAACGGGGAGCGGCGAACCGTTGACGGCCCCTGATCCCGCGCCGGCGGCTTCAAGCCCCGATCGGCAGCTCGCAACCATCCGCACCGTTCCGCACGAATATACGCTCGTGAAGACCGTGGCGGCGGCGGAAGCGCTGCTCGCTGAACTTAAAGCCGCGCCGCTCATCGCCTTCGACACCGAGACCAGCGGACTCGACCAGCGCACCTGCCGGCTGGTGGGCTTTTCCTTCGCCACGCGGCCCGGCAGCGCCTGGTATGTTGCCGGAGATTTGATCGACATCTTCCGCCCGCTCTTCAACGATCCCGGAAAGACGTTCGTCGGCCACAACGTGAAGTTCGACTGCTCGGTGCTGCGGCGCTACGGGATAGGCTTCGCCAAGCCTCCGCACGATACGATGCTCGCGCACTATTGCATCGACGCCGCCGCGCGCCATGGCATGGATGCGCTCGCCGAACGGTATCTAGGCTACTCCCCCATCCCGATCACCGCGCTCATCGGAGTGAAAGCGCGCGGCAAAAGCCAGCTCTCCATGGAGTCGCTGAGGCCCGAGGAAATCTGCGACTACGCGGCCGAAGATGCAGATGTCACGCTCCGGCTCTACGAGGCGCTCATGCCGGAGGTGGACCGGCTGGGCGTCCGCAAGGTCTTGGAGGAAGTGGAAGAGCCGCTCGCCCAGATATTGATTTCCATGGAAGAAGAGGGCGTCAAGCTCGACACCAAGGCGCTCAAGGATTTCGGCTGGGAACTCGACGGCGAGATCCTCAAACTCCTGCAGACCATAAACCGGTATTCAGATCCCGGACTCAATGTGGACAGTCCCCGCCAGCTGGGCGAGCTGCTTTTCGACAAACTGAAGCTCGACACCTCCGTCACCAAGCGCACCATTTCCGGGCAGTGGTCGACCGGCGAAGAAGTCCTCCAGCGACTCGTCGACGCCCATCCCGTGGTGGCGGCGATTCTCGAGTATCGCGCGTGCGCCAAGTTGAAGTCCACCTATGCCGACAAGCTGCCCGCGCTTATCGATCGCGAATCGCGCGTCCACACGACCTACGCCCAGAGCCTCACCGAGACCGGGCGGCTGTCGTCGTCGGATCCCAATCTCCAGAACATCCCCATCCGCACCGAGCGCGGCAAGATGATCCGCAAGGCATTTGTCGCGCGCGATGAAAACCATGTGATCGTCTCCGCCGACTACTCACAGATCGAGCTTAGGCTAATGGCGGCGTTTTCGCAGGACGAGGCGATGCTGGGCGCATTCCGGCGCGGCGAGGACATCCATCGCGACACGGCGTCGCGCGTCTACGATTGCATGCCGGCGCTGGTCACGCCGGAAATGCGCTCCAGATGCAAGATGGTGAACTTCGGGATCATCTACGGAATTTCGTCGTTCGGGCTGTCGCAGCGGCTCAAAGTCCCGCGCCGCGAGGCGGCGGAGCTCATCGATACCTACTTCCGGCTCTATCCGCGCGTCAAGGATTTCATGAACCAGGCGATTGCCGAAGCCCGCGCCGCCGGCGGCGCCAAGACGGCAACCAACCGCCGCCGGACGCTGCGCGACATCAATTCGCGCAACGCCACCGCGCGCCAGGCCGCCGAGCGCGACGCCATCAACACCCCGATCCAAGGCTCCGCCGCCGACCTCATCAAGGTCGCGATGGTCAAAGTCGACCGCGCTCTCCGCGCCGAAGGGCTCAAAACGCGCATGGTCCTCCAGATTCACGACGAACTTGTCTTCGACGCTCCCAGGGAAGAGGCGGAGAGGGTTTGCGAAATCGTCCGGAGGGAAATGGCGAACGCGATGGACTTCGGCGTTCCGCTGGAAGTCTCGGTGGGCGTCGGCGACAACTGGCTCGCAGCGCACTGACGGCGTGATGTCAGGGGTGCGCTCCTTGGTGCGGCATTTTTGAGGAAGAAGACAAATTGCGAGCCGCCGACGGCGGTTGCGCGGCGGCCGCCCGCCCTTGCTTTTCACTGGGATTTTTGGTATAATACGAACTGATTTCCAATTAATAAGACAGGAAAAACCCGCAAAATGAACACAGTGCTTGTTGGCGCCCAGTGGGGCGACGAAGGAAAAGGCAAGGTTATAGATTTTCTGACCGAAGAGTCGGATGTGGTGGTGAGATTCCAGGGCGGCTCCAACGCCGGTCACACCGTTGTCGTCGGCGACAAAAAGTATGTGCTCCATCTGGTGCCGTCGGGCGTGCTGCACGAAGGCAAGCATTGCATCATCGGCAATGGCGTGGTGATGGATCCGTTCGATCTCATGAAGGAGCTCGATCAGGTCAAGAGCTGGGGTTTCAATCTTTTGGGACGATTCCATATCTCCGAGCGCGCGCAGATGGTGATGCAGTGGCACCGTGCGCTGGACAAGGCGGACGAGGCGGCAAGATCCGAAGGCAGGAAAATCGGCACCACCGGGCGCGGAATCGGTCCGGCGTATGCGGACAAGGTGGGGCGTTCCGGGGTGCGCGTAGGCGATATCCTCAAGCCCAATTTCGAGGACATAGTCCGCGAGCATGTCGAAGACGCGAACCGCAAATTGCGTTCGCTCGGGGCGCAGGAACTGGATCCGGAGGAGATGGTGCGCCTCTACATGCCGGTCAAGCCCGCGCTGATGCCTTATGTGACCGACACGATCCAGTTCATCCACGAGCAGCTGGAAAGCGACAAATCGATTCTTTTCGAGGGCGCCCAGGCGACGATGCTCGATATCGATTTCGGCACCTATCCCTTCGTGACGAGCTCCAATCCCACGGCTGGCGGCGCGTGCACGGGATCGGGCGTGAGCCCCCGTTGCATCGACCGCGTGATCGGCGTGCTCAAGCTCTACACGACGCGCGTTGGCGAAGGGCCGTTCCCGACGGAACTTTTCGATGAGGACGGCGAGACGCTGCGCAAGCGCGGCGGCGAATATGGCGCCACGACCGGGCGTCCGCGCCGGTGCGGCTGGTTCGACGCATGCGTAGCGCGTTTTGCACGGCGCATCAATGGCGTCGATTTCTGGGCCATGACCAAGCTCGACGTGCTCGACACTTTCCCGGTCGTCAAGATCTGCACCGGCTACCGCCGCCCCGACGGTTTCGTCTACCAGACGTTTCCGATGGATCTCGACGCGCTTGCGACATGCGAACCGGTGTATGAGGAAATGCCCGGCTGGATGTGCGATACGAGCCACACGACCGATTACGCCGAGCTTCCTGAGAACGCCAAGCGCTACATCGAGCGCATACTCGAAATCTGCGGCGGCAAACTGGGGGTCTTGTCGGTTGGTCCGGCGCGCGAGACGACGCTGCGCATCAACATCTGATGGAGCACCTCGCGGTTATCATGGACGGAAACGGCAGGTGGGCCGAAAGGCGCCATCTGCCGCGGTTGATGGGTCATCGCGCGGGCGCTGAAGCACTTGACCGCTGCATGCACTATTGCAAGGCGGCGGGCGTCAAATATCTCACGGTATACGCATTTTCTACGGAAAACTGGAAACGCAGCGAAGAGGAAGTTTCAGGGCTCATGAAGCTCTTGTCGTCGTTCATCGCATCGAAGGAAAAGACGCTTGTCAAAGAGGGCGTCAGATTCCGGGTAATCGGGCGGCGGACGGATTTGAGCGAGAAGCTCCAGAGCGAGATTGCGGCGCTGGAGGAGAAGACCAAAGACGGCGATTTCACGCTGGTGGTGGCGCTTTCGTACGGCGGTCGCGATGAAATCGTGCGCGCCGCGATGAAGTTCAAAGGCGCGACGGAAGAAGAGTTCGCCGCGTGTCTGGACACTGCGGGCATCCCCGACCCGGACTTGATCGTCCGCACCTCGGGCGAACAGCGCACGAGCAATTTCCTTTTGTGGCAAAGCGCCTACAGCGAGTATTATTTCACGCCGGTATTGTGGCCGGATTTCGACCAGGCGGAATTCGACAAGGCGCTCGACGCCTTCGCGCACCGGGAAAGAAGAATGGGGGGAAGACTCAAATGAATCCAATCGCCAAGCGGACCATAGTCGCGCTTTCGGTGGCGGCATTGGTGGTCGCGGGGCTCGTTTACGCTCCGCTTTGCGCAGTGAAGCCGGTCGTCATCGCGCTCATCATTCTCGCGCAGCTTGAACTCCTGCAGATCGTCTCGCGCAAGTATCCGGCGATGGTCGTGCCCGGCGTTCTCGCCGGTGCGGCGTATCTCGTCTCTCGGTTCTATTTTCCGAGCTCGGCGATTTCGCTCATAATCTTCGCGCTTGCGGCCTTCGCCGCCTTTCGCGTCAAGGAACGCCCGGTGGCGGCGCTGGCGACGACCGTCTTCTCGCTCGTGTATCTCCCGGTGATGCTGGGCGCGATAATCGACATCGCGCGTCTCCAGAGCGCGACGGGAACCCTGTATCTCCTTTACACGATCGCGATCGTGAAGATTTCCGACATGGGCGGCTTTGCCTTCGGGCTGGCGTTCGGGAAGCACAAGATGTGTCCCGCGATCAGTCCCAACAAGAGTTGGGAGGGGCTAGCCGGAAGCGTCTTCGCGAGCTGTGTGATCAGCTGCTCGCTGATGGCGCTCACCGGCTTTGGCTGGGGCAAGTCGCTCGCGCTGGGCGTGGTGGCGGCATTGGTCGGCACGGCCGGCGACCTCGTCGAAAGCCGCATCAAACGCGAATGCGAAGTGAAGGATTCGGCGACCTTCATGCCCGCCGGAATGGGCGGCTTTCTCGACATGCTCGATTCGCTCGTCTTCGCTCCCGCGCTCCTCTATCCGCTTTTGACCGCATGAAGCGAAAAATAAAGACCCTGGCTCTCGCGGCGCTGATCGCGGCGCTTTCCGGCGGCGCGTGGTATGTCTGCAACCGCGGTGTCACCAACGAAGATCTGCGCGAAGACATCCATGGCGCGGAAAACCGGCTGGAGCTGCGCTTCGACTATTCCGACGCGAAAATGGAGGGCGTCGAGGCGAGGCTTTCGGAGATGGACGGCAAGCTCGACCGCATCGAAGCGAAGCTCGACCGGATTCTTGACATCGCCACGCGCCCCATGCCCGACGACATGACTTTGAAATAAAAACGAAACAACAACCACCTAAAGAACTGGAAAAGAAATGAGACCTGTAGTTTTCATCATCCGCGACGGCTGGGGCGTCAATCCCCGCAAGGAAGGCAACTCCGTATACGGCGCCAAGACGCCGGTCATCGACCAGATCCGCGCGCGCTATCCGCATTGTCTTCTGGATTGCTGCGGCGAGGCCGTCGGCCTCCCCGACGGCTACCAGGGCAGCTCGGAAGTGGGCCACCTCAACATGGGCGCCGGCAGGATTGTAATCCAGGAATTGAAGCGCATCGACGACGGGCTTTCCTCCGGCGAGCTCTTCAAGAGCCCCAAATGGCAGAAGCTGGTCGCCGACTGGAAGGCGAACAATTCGCAGTTCCATTTCTTCGGTCTGCTGCAGGACGAGGGAGTGCATGCGCATCAGGAGCATCTCTTCAAGCTGATGCGCCGGGCGCGTGCGGAGTTCCCCGAAGGCCGCATCGTCGTGCATCCTTTCCTGGACGGGCGCGATACGCCGCCGCGATCCACGCTTGAATACATTGCGCGTCTCAAAACCGAGCTCGCCGCCGTCGGCAACGCGACGATCGGCACCGCGATGGGCCGCTACTACGGCATGGACCGCGTGAAAAACTGGAAGCTCACGAGCGAAGCCTACGACTGCATAGTCTCGGCGAAGGGCAAGAAGGCGGCGACGATCGAGGAGTGCGTCAAGGCCGAATACGAGACCGGCGTCACGCCCGACGGCACGCCCATGACCGACGAATACATTCCGTGCTACACGATCGGCGGCTACGACGGCATGAAAGACGGCGATGTCGTCATGCACACGAACTACCGTCAGGACCGTGCGATCCAGCTTACGCAGGCGTTCGTCTGCGACGACTATCCCGGCGAACGCAGCGCACGCCCGAAGGTGACGTATCTGGGCTTCACGCGCTATTGGGACGAGTTCGAGGATTATCTCCTTGGCGCCATGGGCGCAGGCGGCGGAATGGACAATCTCCTCGGCGAGGTCGTCTCCCGCGCCGGAATCCGTCAGCTCCGCCTCGCAGAGACACAGAAGTTCCGCCATGTCACGAGTTTCTTCAACGGCAAATCCACGACGCCCAGCGAAGGCGAGGATCAGGTGGAGGTCAAGAGCCGCTTCGACCCCGCGACGTTCGCTTCGCATCCAGAGATGGACGCCTACAACGTCACCGAAGAACTTTTGAAGCGTCTCGAGAACAATCCATACGGCTTCATCGTCGTCAACTACGCCAACTGCGACATGGTAGGCCACACTGGAGACGAGGCGGCGGCGACCAAGGCCGTGGAAGTGACCGACGAGTGCATCGGCAGAATCCTGCCGCGCCTCATGGAGCTTGACGCCCATGTGCTCATCTTCGCCGACCACGGCAACGCCGAGCAGATGGTGGACTACAAGAGCGGCTTGACCAAGACTTCGCACACGCTCAACCTCGTGGATTGCTTCTACGTGGCCAACGATGCCGCGGGCGTGAAGCTCACGCCGCTGGCGAAGCTTTCGGCCGTGGCGCCCACCGCGTTGCAGATGCTGGGCATTCCGGTGCCGCCGGAGATGACGACTCCTTCGCTCCTCGCGACGAAAGAGCCGTGGAGCAAGACTTCGCTAAACGTCTAAGGGACCTTCCGGAATCTCAAGATGTCGAAGGCGCTGGGTATCGCTTTGTTGGCGTGCCTCGCGCCTTTCGCTTTGCTGGCGCTGGACATTTCCAACCGCTACCGATCGCCGCGCAATCCGGAGCGCAAGGTGCGCAAATCGACCGAACTCATCGTCCTGCACACGACGGAGGCTCCCGCGCAATCTTCACTGAACAAACTCTCCGAGCGCGGCGAGGCGCATTTCTGCATTGCCGAGGACGGCTCCATCTACCGCATCGTCGACCGCGACCGCGAGGCCTTCCACGCCGGACGCTCGATGTGGAACGGCAAAGAGGATGTCGACAAGTTTTCAGTGGGGATCGAGTGCGTGGGCTATCACGACAAGCCCATGCCGCCGGCCCAGCTTAAGGCGATCGCGGCGCTCGTGGCCGAGCTCAAGAAGATGTACCGGCTCCAGGATGCACAGGTCGTCTGCCACAGTCACGTGGCGTACGGCGCGCCGAACAAATGGCAGAAGCGCAACCACCGCGGACGCAAACGATGCGGAATGCTTTTTGCGATGCCGAGCGTGCGCAGGGAACTGGGGCTCAAGGCGAAACCGAAGGTCGACCGCGACGTGCAGGCGCGGCGGCTTGCCGTGGGCGACGAATATCTGCGCAAGGTGCTCTACGGGAATGTGGACACGATGCGCTCGCACTACGCGAGTCTCGCAAAACCCCGGCAGGAGGCGAAGCCCAAGCAAGACTCCGGCGGCATATTCAGCTGGTTCAGATATTCGCAGGACAAGGGCGCGAAGACCGCCGCCAGGCCGTCTGCGACCGTCAAGAGCGCAAAGCTGCAACCGCCGCCGAAAGCCGTGATATCCGCGCAGGCGCCGCCGCAGTCGATCGCCGAGCTCAAGGCGCGCGGATACCGCATCGCCGGCTACGTCACGCCGGAAAAGAGTGCGTCGAAAATCGCCGGCGGACGGTGGAACAGCCCCGATACCTATTACACCATACGCAACAAAGTCATATCCGGCGACAAGGTGAACCCCGCAAAAATGGAAATAGGTATGGCAATTTGGCTGAAAATGTGATATAATATATACGATGGCCAAGATAAAACTCACCAAGACGGAGCTCAAAGCGCAGACCGACGCCCTTAAGCGGTTTCGGCGCTTTCTGCCTATGTTGCAGCTCAAGAAGCAGCAGCTTCAGAGCGAAATCGCAGGCATAACGGCTAAGGCCGAGGCGGTAGCCGCGAAGGAACGGGCTGTGCGTGACGCGCTCGACCGATGGGTCGGGCTCTTCGCGACTGACGAGCGGCTCGTCGAAGGGCTGGTGAAGGTCAAAAGCGTCAATACGGGTTCGGCGAACATTGCCGGTGTCGCCATCCCTACTTTCCTGTCGATTGAAACCGATGTCCGCAAGGTGGATCTGTGGGCTACTCCCGCGTGGGTGGACGATGCCGTGAAGGCGACGGTGGAGATTCTTTCGTTGCAGTGCGAGCGCGCCGTATACGAAGAACAGCGCAGGCTGGTGACAATCGAACTCCAGACAACTTCGCAGCGTGTCAACCTTTTCGAGAAGGTGAAGATTCCTGAGTGCAAAGAGGCGATCCGGGTCATTAAGATCGCGATCGGCGACGAGCAGACTTCGGCCGTGACGCGAGGCAAGATCGCCAAGGGGCGCAGCGTGAAGGAGGAAGAGGAATGATCGTCAAGATGAAACATCTCGACCTCCTGTGCCTCGCGGCCGAGGAGGAAGCGACGCTCAAGGCGCTGCGCGGGCTTGGCGCGGTGCATCTCGATTTCGCAGCCGCCGGCGGCGTTGCGGTTGCCGCCGCGAAGGGCGAAGCTGCCGATGCCGAAAAAGCGGTGAATCTCATCCTCAAGGCGCGCGAGGCTTCTGAAATGGTCGAGCGCAGGGCGCATTCGGCGAAGGAGGTGCTTGAATTCGATTCCGAGCGCACCGAAATCAGGAGCGAGCTCGAGGCGGTCGAAAAGGAAATCCGCGCCTACGAACCCTACGGAGATTTCGATCCCGCGCTCGCGCAGAAACTCATTGACAAGGGGATAGATCTCGCGTCGGTCGCGACGCTCCCGGAGAAGCTTCCCGCGCGTCGCCTGAGCGTCATGATGCGCGAGCGCGAGAGGTTAGTCAACCGCATCAATATTCTCACCGACCGCATCGCCGGCACTGATGAAAAGGCGATCTTGAAGAATTTTCCGAAGCTGGCCGACAAGATCGAATTCGAGTGCGCCAAGGAACTGATGCAACGCGCCGGCAAGATTGCCGTCGTTTCCGGATGGATTCCGGCCAAGGCGGCGGACGATTTGAAGGCGAAGGCAGCAGAATGCGGCTGGGGCACGCTTCTGCGCGATGCGGAAGACGGCGAAATGCCGCCCACGCTTATCGAGCCGCCGCGCCTTTTCCGGCCGGTGAAGGCGCTTTTCGCGGGGCTCGGCATCGCCCCGGCATACAACGAGGCGGATGTATCGGTGCCGTTCATGTGCTATTTCTCCGTCTTCTTCGCGATGCTCGTGGGCGACGGCGCTTACGGCGCCATCTTCCTCGCCGCCACGATTTTCGGATGGTGGAAGACGCGCGGCGTCCGCTCGCCGCTGGCCAAGAGCTGGCTTGTCATGCTCACGGTGTTTTCGTCGGCGACGGTCGTCTGGGGTGTTCTCTCCAATACCTGGTTCGGCGCGGGCATTCCGTGCTGCAAGTCGTGGCCCACGGTCGAGTGGCTTGCCGATCCCAGTTATCGCCACATGATGCTGCTCTGTTTCACGATCGGCGTTTCGCACCTCATGCTGGCGCGCATCTGGAACGGAATCTGCATGTTTCCGGATTCCACCGCCGTGGCGCAGTTCGGTTGGGCGGGCGTGCTCCTTTTCATGTATATGGTGACGAATTCCATAGTCGGCATCTTTTCCGGGATTCCGGTCTGGGGCTATGCGGTCTTCGGCGTGTCGCTAGTCGCGGTCTTCGGGTTCTCCGTGAAGCCGTCGGAGCTTAAAGTGAAGGGCGCGGAACTGGGGATGCTGCCCTTGAACATCATGTCGGCTCTGGGCGACATCATCTCATACGTGCGCCTTTTCGCGGTCGGCCTTGCGTCGGTGAAGGTGGCGGAGAACTTCAACTCCATGGCGACCGGGCTTTTGAGTTCTGAAAACGCCATTTGGGTCAACTGCATAATGGCGGTGGCGATGGTGCTCATTCTCGTGCTCGGCCATGCGCTCAACCTTGCGATGGCGGGGCTTTCGATTCTCGTGCACGCGGTGCGCCTCAATACGCTCGAGTTCTCCAACCACAAGGGCGTCTCGTGGTCTGGCTACGCGTTCAAACCTTTCCGTAAACATTAATCCACAAGGAGAAAAACAAATGAGTGATGCAGCAATGATTGTCGCGGGCGCGATCGCCTGCTTGGGTCTAGCCGGCGCCGGTAGCGCGTTCGGCACCGGTCTTGCCGCGGCGGCAGCCGTAGGCGCCTGGAAGAAGTGCTATGCGGCGGGCAAGCCTGCTCCCTTCCTCCTCCTCTCGTTTGTGGGCGCTCCGATTACCCAGACGCTTTATGGAATGATTTTGATGTTCATCATGCTCGGCAAGACCGAGGTCGCAGGCGCAGGCATCCCCTGCCTCGTCGCGGGTATCTTCGCGGGGCTCGCGATCGGTCTTTCCGCGCTCTTCCAGGGCCGCGCCGGAGCCGCCGCATGCGATGCGCAGGCCGAGACCAACCAGGGCTTCACCAACTACCTAGCCGCGCTCGGCATCGTCGAGACGGTCGCCATCTTCGCGATGGTGTTCGCCCTGATCGCGCTCTCCAGCGTCAAGTGATCGGGCTCAAGCCCAAAACGGCTTGGTTCCTCGCCTTTACCGCGGCCTTTGCGGTATTGGCGGGGTTCGTCTTTTGGGGAACATGGAGTTTGTCGGCGTGCCCCGTCATGCCGGACGCTCAAATGTATTTCCCCGTCCAGGGTTGTTTGCGCAAGTTTATATACGGATTTCTAAAGACCGGCAAGTTCAACCCCTATGAGCTTAAATACTTCCTCGGCAGTCCCTATTTTTGGCAGGAGCTTCAATATGTTTTAGGCGGGTATTGCGCCGCGCTCGGACTGGCGTATTATCTGCGCGGCAGGGGCGTCTCGAGGCCGGCGAGCTACGGCGCAGGATTGCTGCTCGGCTTTTGCGGATATTGGTTTTCGCTGTTTTCGGCAGGGCATGCCGGATGGTTCCACTGGATGCTTTACGGCGTCTTTGTCTTTGGTCTTGCCGACAGGGCCGTCAGAAAAAACAAGACGAAGAACTGGGTGCTGCTGGGCGCGTGTCTGGCGTGGGCGAGTCCGTTCCAGCCCGACCTTTTCCTCCTCTTTTCTATCCTTTCAGCCGCCTATTTCGCATGGTGCTGTTTTCGCGAGCGCAAGTTGCCGGACTGGAAAGGGTGTCTCATCGCCGCTGCGGCTTTGTTCGTCATCGGCACGCCTAGTTTTATAAATGCACTATTCGTGGATCTCGCCTTGCGCGACGCCCAGATCGAGGAATCGAAAGACTCGGCGCTTTCGGGCGGCGGACAACAGGACGACAGCGAGGCTAGATGGATATTCGTGACCAACTGGTCGCTGCCGCCGTCGGAGTCGCTGGAGTTTTTCATTCCCAGAATCAACGGGGACACGAGTTGCCGCATGGTGCTGGCGCTGGGAGGGCGGCAGAAAACCGGCGTCCGGCCTTATACTGGCGCATTGGGCCGACCCATAAACGCCAAGCGCGGCAACTATCGTCAGCACTCGCTCTATGTAGGATGGATTACCTGCCTGCTTGCGGTTTTTGCGGTCGGGCTTGCATTCGCACGTAGGCGCGGAGCTTCCGGTCATTCGCCCGGCAAGTCCGGGCCGTCGGATGTCTGGTTCTTTTCGTGCGCGGCCGTTATCTGCTGGCTGCTGTCGCTAGGCAGATATTGCGAGCCGGTCTACCGGGTCGTGTTCGCGCTGCCTTTCGGCGACTATCTGCGTGCGCCGGTCAAGTGGCATCACCTCACCGAATTGTGTCTGTGTGCGCTTGCGGGATATGGATTGGATGGCTTGCGCCGCCTTCTGTCCGCGCACAGGAATATTGGCGGCGGCATTGCGGTTGCGGTCGTCGCGGCGATCGCCGTAGTCGGTGCCGTGGATCTGGCTAGAATCGACAAGCTTTATTGCGCGGCGATTGACTTGCGCGCGGTCAAAGCCCGCAATCCGGCGGCAGAAGCAATCCTGCGGCAGGGGAAGGGCAAAGTGGCCGACCTCGTAGATGGCGGCAATGGATTGACCTCCTGGAGTTTCAGCGCGAGAGACCTTGAAATGACCGGCGATCCCGGCGAACAAGGAGTGCGGTTCGTCTGGATGCCATTGTCGGGTCTCGGGGACAAGGAGTTTTCGGGATGGCTCAAATCTCGAAACGCCAGACTGCTGGGCACTTACCTTATAACGGCAACAGGGATAAAAGAAGCGAACGGCAACAAGGCGAATGCCGCATTGTTCCTTTTCCCCGATGTCGCGCCGCAGCCCGATGGCGGACAGACAGTGCCGCCGTTCACCATCTTGACCTTGCTTGGCGTTGTTTCCGTATTCGGGTCTGCGGCGGCGCTTGCTTGCGCAATCAAGAAGGGGTGTGGATGAAAAAGTTTCTCGATGATGTGGCATCTGTTCTTGATGTCGAAACCGTGACGCCGGACATGCGCTTTCGCGATGTCGATGGCTGGTGCAGCCTCATGGCATTTGGTTTGTTGGTCATGATGGAAAACGATTACGGAGTTGCGCTGACAATCGAGGAATTCATGCGACTCGAGACGGTCGAAGACCTCTACCGGCTAGTCGCAAGGTAGAGCGCGACGAATTCCATCGAGCCAATTTCGCGGTGCGCAAAACGGTGGACTTTTCGCTCGGTTTTTGATATAATATATTGCGAAAATCGGCAAACGACAACAGCAGAAAGCAGTCAACGACAATGAATATCGATAAGAAGCTTGAGGGTGGCAAATTGATTCTCGCGCCGGCAGGCAGAATCGACACCAACACGTCGCCGGAATTGGAAGATGCGCTCGTCTATGACGGCGTGAATGAAATCGTGTTCGACTTCGCGGCGGTGGAGTATATTTCGTCGGCCGGTCTGCGCGTTCTTATGACGGCGCAGAAGGCGATGATGGCCGCTGGCGGCAAGATGACGGTGAAGAGTCCCAACACGATGGTCAGGAACGTGCTTGACATGACCGGGATGAGCTCCATCTTCACGATCGAGTAAAGCGCATCCGATGGCGGCGCGATCCTTCATCCTTGCTTGGCTTTTCACTTGTCAGGCTCTCATGGCGTCGGAACTGCCGCCGCTCGTGTTGCTGACAGCAGCGGAAACCCCGCCGTTTGCGTATGTAGACGAGCAGAACGGAGAGGTGGCAGGGCTGGAGATTGAGATCGCGCACGAGGCCGCGGAAAAGCTTGGCCGCACGCTTGAAGTGCGCAAAGCCGAGTTTTCGGAGCTTCTGCCAGCCGTAAGCGAAGGACGTGCGGACATGGCCGCGGGGATAACAATCACCGAAGGGCGGCAGAAGACGGTGGACTTTTCGATTCCCAGCAGCTGCGAAGGCGGCATGTTTTTGTATCGCTCTGGAGATCCGATGCCGACGATCGCATCGGCAGAGTTGATCAAGGTGGCCACGGCGGAGGCGTGCACCTACGATTTTTATCTCGTCGCCCATGACATCGACCCGATTCGCTACGAATCGTATTCTGCCGCGGTGGCGGATCTCAAGGCCGGGATTGTGGATGCCGTCTTCTATGTCAGCAGCGCGGTGCGCATTTCCGCCGGCGAATCGGGCGGGGAACTTTCGTGTTCGCGGATGGAATTTCGCGAGAACATCGCCTTCGCGGTGCAAAAGGGAGACCGCGCCCTCAAAGTCGCGCTTGACGAAGCAATAGCGGCAAGGAGCGGAAAATGAATTTTTTGGCGGCGGCATTGGTGCTTGTGACTACCGGCAGTACGCCGCCATTGTCGTATATCGACGAAACGACCGGAGAGATTGTCGGTACCGAAATCGAGATCGCGCGCGAAGCCGCCGAAAGTCTGGGGTGCACGCTCGAGGTGCGAAAAGAAACATTTCCGGAACTTTTGCCGATGGTCAGCGATGGCCATGCGGACATGGCGGCGTCTGGGATTACGATTACCGACGGTCGGCGGCAGACTGTAGATTTCACCATCCCTTATACGACCGAAGGCGGCATGTTCCTTTATCGCGCTTCGGAGGCGATGCCGTCTTTGGGCAAGAATATCAGGCGCTTTCGCATCGGCACGATGGATGCCTCGACCTACGACTTCTATCTCGTTGCGCATGGCGTCGATCCGGTGAGGTATGATGTTTACGGGAGTGCGGTTGACGATCTTCGCGCAGGGAAGCTCGATGCGGTTTTCTACGACAGCTGTTCCGTCCGCATCACGGCGGAGGAATCCGGCGGTGAATTTGTATTTTCGCCGCTTGAGACGCGCGAAAATTTCGGGATAGCGATCGCCAAGGGCAACAGCGCGTTGAAGGCGGCGTTGGACAATGCGATATTGCGCCGGATTTCCGCCCGCGGCACTAGACGTCATTCAGGCAAGAGGATCAAGCGATGAAAATGTCCGCACAGAAGAAATTGGTATGGCGGCTGATTGTGGCCGTTCTCGTCGCGTTTGCGGCGTCGATGGTGCTTACTTGGCTGTTGCACGAGAACATGAGCCGCAACGAAATGGACCGGCTGGTCGAAAACGTGTTCGATGACGTGGAAGTGAAAATCCGCGAGAAGGTTGATCAGCGTCTCATCCGCCAGGCGATGACCGTGCGCGACAGGCTCTACACGATGCGCACGAAAGCGTGGTGGAACGATCCCGACGAATCATCGCGCCAGCTGCGGGTGCTCGCGGATGAACTGGGCGTGGACGAGATATGCGTGGCCGATGCCAAAGGGATGCTGACGCACTCTGCGCGCCGCGAGGAAGTAGGGGCGCTCGATTTCGTGAAAGACGAAGGCCAGGCGCACGAGTTCGTCGCGCTCCTTACCGAAAAATCCGAATTGACCCAGCCGCTTTTGCCCAACTCGCTCCGCGGCGAGATGGTGAAATATGTCGGGGTATGGATTCCCGATGGCGGATTTTTGCAGATCGGATGCAGCCCGAAGTCTTTGCAGAATCTCGCCCGCACCGCCGTCACGGGGCTTACGCACGGCTGGCATGTGAGCGGCGACGACGGCGGCATTTACATAACAACCTCCAAAGGCACCATAATCTCCCATCCCGAAAATGGCGGCGAGGGCGGGCAGTGGCGGGATCCGGGCGAGGATTTCTATTGCCAGACGCGCGCGATAGAAGGCTTCCCTGTATACATCGCAATCCCCAAGAAGACGGCGATAGTCGAACGCCGCGTGCTCGTTGCGACATCGGCGTTCCTCAACGGCATGGCGCTTGTTCTCGCCGCGTTCCTCGTGGGTATTGTTATCGCGAGCTATGTCCGCGGTCAGATCGCCGCCCAGGTCGCCAAAGAGATGGCCATGGCGTCCGAGATTCAGGAAAGCGCCATTCCGCGCACCTTTCCTCCGTTTCCCGGTGAACACAGGATCGATATCTTCGCCTCTATGCTGACGGCGAAGGATGTCGGCGGCGATTTCTACGACTTCTATTTCTCCGGCCAGAAAAAGGTGACATTCCTTGTCGCCGATGTAAGCGGCAAGGGTATTCCCGCCGCGCTGTTCATGATGCGCGCCAAGGCCTCGATCAAAGGGATTGCCCAGACCGGCAAGCCGCTGGCGGAGGTTGTGACTGAGGCGAACGAGGTTTTGAGCCGCGACAATGGCGCCAACATGTTTGTCACTGCCTGGATCGGGGAGATAGATCTTGATTCCGGAATCGTCACTTATGTAAACGCCGGACACAATCCGCCGCTGTTGATTTCCTCGTCCGGCGAGACCGGCGGGTGCCATGCCAGTTACTTCCGCAGCCAGCCGGGGGTGGTGCTGGGCGTTATGCCGGGCATCGAATACAAGAGCGAAACGCTCGCGCTCAAGCCGGGCGACGCCCTTTATCTTTACACCGACGGCATAACCGAGCAGCCCGACCGGGGGAATGTGCTCTTCGGCGAAGAGCGGCTCGCGGATGCGATCAACGGCTTGCTTGCCGCCGGTACTCCGCTATTCTTCCAAGACTCCAAATCGCCGATTCTCGGCGCCGTGTTGGCTTGTATCAAGGCTCATGCGCTTGATGTCGAGCAGGCCGACGACTGCACGCAGCTTATCTTGCGCTACAACGGCTCTAAATATGCCCGCCGTTTCGCGCCCACGCAGCAAGGCATCGCCGAGGCTTCCGCCTTCTTGGATGCGACAATCGAAAGGCTTGGATGCGTAAATGGCGCGGAATCGGCAAAAATGCACATCGTGCTCGATGAAATCGCCTCGAATGTCGTCAAGCATTCCTGTGCCTCGCATTTCGAGATGGAATTGGAGTTGCTCCACGATCTGAGGCGCGTGAAAATGACCTTCGCTGACGACGGCAAGGCGTTCGATCCGCTTGCGCACACCGACCCCGATACCACCCTCCCGGCGAGCGACCGCGCCATTGGCGGACTTGGGATTATGATGGTAAAGCGCATGGCCGCGGCAATCGCGTACAACCGGCGTTCAGACCGCAATGTCCTGACCGTAGAGCTTGCAATTTAGCGCAACTTGCCAATTAAATGGCAGTGCGCTGCGGACAATCACTTTGGCGGGTGGCCAAATTCCCGGATTTTATAAAAAGCGCTTGCGGTTTTGCCCGATTTTTGGTATAATTCCCCACAATTCTGCATTCCGTCGTTGGAGGTTGGGGTTCCCGGCTTCCCGGTTTGCGGTCATATAAGAAAGAAGAATAAAGATGAACATCGACAAGTCTGCCATCAAGGCCGAGTTCCAGCGCCACGAGAACGACACGGGATCGAGCGAGGTCCAGATTGCGATTCTCACGAAGGAGATCGAGGCGCTTACCGCCCACCTCAAGGCGAACCACAAGGACCACAGCTCGCGCTACGGGCTTCTGCGTAAGGTCCAGAACCGCCGCAATCTTCTTGCGTATCTCAAGCGCGAGAACGAGGAGAGCTACAAGGAGCTCATCAAGAAGCTCGGTCTCCGCCGCTAAAAGAGTTTACAAACAGTAAACAAGAAAAAGTAAATGGAAAACACAAAGCAGTTCAAGGTCGACATTGCGGGGACGGACCTCGTGATCGAGACCGGGCTCCTGGCGCGGCAGGCGGCGGGAGCGGTCACCGTGAGTTACGGCGACAACACCGTCTTTACGGCGGTGACGAATACCGATACTCCGCGCGAAGGGATCGATTTCTTCCCTCTGCAGTGCGAGTATCGCGAGAAGTTCTACGCGGCGGGCAAGTTCCCTGGCGGCTTCTTCAAGCGCGAGGCGCGCCCCACGAGCAAGGAGATTCTCACGGCGCGCATGTGCGACCGTCCGATCCGTCCGCTCTTCCCTGACGGCTATTACAACGACGTCCAGGTCAATTCCACGCTTATCCAGTGCGACGGGACGCGCGAGGCGGACTTCCTTGCGGTGAACGCGGCTTCGGCGGCGCTCCACATCTCCGAGATTCCGTTCATGGGTCCGATTGGCTGCGTGCGCATCGGCCGCGTGGACGGCGAGTGGGTGATCAATCCCACGCACGAGCAGAAGGCCAAGAGCGACATCGATCTTCTTTACGCCGGTCTCCGCGGCAAGTTCCTCATGATGGAGGGTTCGGCGGCGGAAATCAGCGACGAGGATTTCATCGCGGCGCTCAAGCGCGCCCATGAGGAAGTCGAGAAGATAATCGATCTCCAGATCGAGATGCGCCGTGCGCTCGGTCTGCCCGACAAGGACATCAAGGATGTTCCGCAGCCGGCCGACAAGATGGACTTCATGCGCCAGGAAGGCGGCGAAGCGCTCGCGGCGGCATTGCTCATCAAGGGCAAGCTCGAGCGTCAGGGCAAGGTTTCGGCGATCAAGGAGGATCTTCTCAAGAAGGTTTCCGAGAAGTGGCCGGAAGTAGATGCGGTCGGTTTCGTGCATCTCTTCGATGCGCTCGAGATCGAGACCGTGCGCAAGAACGTGCTTGAGAAGGGGCTGCGCATCGACGGCCGCGCCCAGCACGAGATCCGTCCTTTGTCAGCGCAGGTGGGCGTCCTGCCGCGTCTGCACGGCAGCGCCATCTTCTCGCGCGGCGAGACCCAGTCGTTCGCGACCGTCACGCTCGGCACCAAGAAGGATGCGCAGGAACTGGACAGCGTCACCGGCGGCGATCCGTCCAAGCGCTTCATGCTCCACTACAACTTCCCGCCCTACTGCACGGGCGAAGTGGGCCGTCTCGGTTCCACCGGCCGTCGCGAGATCGGCCATGGTGCGCTCGCCGAGCGTTCCATCGCGGAGGTGCTCCCCGATGATTTCCCGTATTCGATCCGCGTGGTCTCCGAGATCATGGGGTCGAACGGTTCGTCGTCGATGGCTTCGATCTGCAACGGCTGTCTCGCGCTCATGGACGCCGGCGTTCCTCTGAAGCGCACGGTGGCTGGCATTTCGATCGGTCTTTTCACCAATGCGGACCAGAGCCAGAAGGTGCTCGTGACCGATATTCTCGGCGCGGAGGATCACTGCGGCGACATGGACTTCAAGGTTGGCGGCACCCGCAAGGGCATCACCGGCTTCCAGGTTGACCTCAAGCTCCGCGGTCTTACGTGGGATCTCGTGGAAGGCGCGGTCAAAGCCGCCCACGACGCCCGCCTCAAGATCATCGACTTCATGGAGACGGTAATCCCCGCTCCGCGCGCCGAGCTCAACAAGTATGCGCCGCGGATCGAGGAAATGCAGATTCCCGTCGACAAGATCGGTGCGCTCATCGGCCCCGGCGGGTCGAACATCCGCGCGATCGTGGAGACGACCGGCGCCCAGATCGACATCGACGACGACGGCAAGGTTTCGATCTTCGCCACTTCGCTCGAATCGATGAACGCCGCCAAGGAGGCGGTTGGCGCGGTGAGCGCGGTCGCCGAGCCCGGCAAGATCTACGAAGGCACGGTGACCGGCATCAAGGAATTCGGCGCGTTCGTGCAGATTCTGCCCGGACTCGACGGACTTTGCCACATCAGCGAGTTCTCCGACAAGTTCCTGAAGTCGATGGACGGCGTCTGCAAGGTTGGCGACAAGATCAAGGTCAAGTGCCTTGACGTCGACGATCGCGGCCGCATCAAGCTTTCGCGCAAGGCGGCCATGGCCGAGCTTGACGCAAAGGCCTGAACAACCCTGCCGTGAAGCGGCACCTGATAGGAATCGGCGGCGTCGGAATGTCCGCACTGGCGGTCGCCCTCATGGAAAAGGGCCATGAGGTGACCGGCGCCGACCGAGACCTGTCCACCCCCAATATCAAATTTCTGGAGTCGCTCGGGATCAAATGCTTCCCGGACGACGGCAGCGGAATCGACGGTGCCACCGAAGAGGTGATCGTCTCCACCGCCATCGAGCAGACGAATCCCGGCATCGCCAAGGCCCAGGATTCGGGAATCGAGATTACCCATCGCGCACGGGCCTTGGCGGAAGTGCTGTCGGACCATCGCCTGGTCGCGGTGGCCGGAACCTGCGGCAAGTCCACGGTCACGGCGATGCTTGGCCATGTGCTGGCCGAATGCGGGCTGGATCCTTTTTGCGTAAATGGCGCCAATGTTCCCGGCTGGCGCGGCGCGGTGCGTCCGGGGAAGGGCGAACTCGCCGTGGCGGAAGTCGACGAAAGCGACAAGTCGCTGACCGCGTTTTCGCCGTATGCGGCGATTATCACCAATGCGAGCGCAGACCACTATTCCAAAGAGGAGATGGACGAGGTTTTCGATGCGTTCGTCGCCGGGGTCAGAGGTCCGGTGGTCGACGGGCGCAGGGATTTCGGCGAGATGGACACGAGCGTTCCCGGTCGGCACAACCGCAATAACGCCTATCTCGCTTTCAAGATGGCCGTCGCCTTGGGGTGCGATGCGGAGAAAGCCAAGGCGGCGCTTTTGACTTTTGGCGGAGTGGAGCGCCGGTTGCAGCGTCACGGCGACAGGGTTTACGACGATTATGCCCACAACCCCGAAAAACTCCGGGCGATGCTTACGACCATCCAGGGCGAGCATGAAGACGGAGTTTGCGTTATCTGGCGTCCGCACGGCTATGCGCCGCTGCGCAAGATGCTGGAGGGCCTGGCCGCTATGTTCAACGAGACGCTCAGGGCGGTCGACAAATTGCTGGTCTTGCCGGTCTACGACGCCGGCGGCACCACCAAACGCGATGTGAACAATATCGACCTCGTGCGGCTCGTCGGTCGCGCGGAAACGATTGGCTCTTTGGACGAGGCGTTCGAGTGGGCCAAGGCGCACGAGTATGGCGCGTATGCCACTTGCGGCGCACGCGATCCGGAATTGCCCGCCCTCGCAAGGAGAATTGCCGATGCAAAAAGAACCTGACCAGAAGAAAATCGCCGCCCTTGTCCGCGAACTTATCGTGGAACTTGGCGAAGATCCGGAGCGCGAGGGGCTGAAGAAAACCCCGGATCGCGTCGCCAAATCGCTTGCTTTCCTTACCCGCGGATACCGCCAGAACCTCAAGAAGGTCGTAAATGGCGCCCACTTCAAGAGCGGCACCAACCACATGGTGATCTTGAAGGATATCGAGCTTTATTCCCTTTGCGAACACCACATGCTGCCGTTTTACGGCAAATGCGCGATCGGCTACATCTCCGCCGGCAAGGTGCTGGGCGTCAGCAAACTCGCGCGCATTGTCGACATGTATGCCCGGCGTCTCCAGATACAGGAGCGCATGACCGAAGAAATCGCCGCCGCGGTGATGGCTGAAACCGGCGCCGAAGGCGTGGGGGTGGTGATCCGCGCCAAGCACCTCTGCATGATGATGCGCGGCGTGGAAAAGCAGAACAGCGAAATGACCACTTCCGCCGTGCTCGGAACTTTCCGGTCCGACGCCAAAGTGCGCGAGGAATTCCTTTCGCTCCTGGCGCAATGACGCAGGCAAAGGAACCATCAATCCGATTTTTGTGTGCGGCGGCGAAAATACTGCCGGAATTTGCCGCCTTTGCGGTCGCAGTTGCCGTGATTTTCCTTGATGTCATCGTTTTAAGGCAAAGGTGCTCGGAATCCTGCCTCGTCGAATGGTGCCAGTTTGCCGCCATTTTATCGTCCGGCCTCATATTGCTTGCCGCGGCGGTGCGCGATCGGGAAAATGACGCCGGTTTGATGCTTGCGGCGATCCTTTTTCTCGATATGGCAATTCGCGAGCAGGATGCGACGCTCGATTGCATATTTCACGGATTTTGGACGATTCCAGTGGGAATTCTGACGGTTTTTGCGCTTTTTATGCTTATTTTCGTCGCAATGCCGCCATCTCCGGTCTGGAGAAAATCTCCTCCAGCGCCAATTTTGCCGAACTTGCGATCGGCCTGTTGATTATCTTGTTTTTCTCGCGCATGATCGGCTACAAGATGCTTTGGCGGGCGTTCGGCGCTGGCGATACCATCCAGTTTTGCAAACGTTTTGTTGAAGAATCACTGGAACTTCTCGGCTATTTGCTTATTTTAGTCTGGTCGCTCCGGTTCTTTTTTGTTTCATCAAAGCCGCGGCGCGACTAGCAGTCTAGACACCTGGACTGCCTAGTAAATCCATCTGGACTACCAAGTCCAGCCTTCTTTACTTCGTAGTCCAGTCTCCTAGACTACGAAGTGCAGCCTTCTAGACTACCAAGTCCAGCCGCATCTGCGGCGCAATGGGATTGTCGCGTTTTACCGGCGGTCGCGGGGGCGGCCGCCATGCGACTGCCGCCTTGCCGAATTTGAGCGGTTTATTATTGCTTTTTCCCTGAATTTTTGGTATAATTTTACCTAATATGAACTTATTGGAAGAATTGCGGGCGCGAGGGCTCGTTGAGGCTCTCACCGACGATAATATCGGCGAGGCCTTGAAGACCCCGCAGACCGTATATTGCGGGTTCGATCCCAGCGCCAGATCGTTGCAGGCGGGCAATCTGGTGTCGATCATGGTTTTGCGCCGTTTTCAGCTTGCGGGGCACAAGGTGATCGCGCTTGTCGGCGGCGCGACCGGGCTTATCGGCGACCCCAGCGGCAAGAGCGCGGAGCGCAACATGCTCACGGTGGAGCAGGTGGAGGAGAATAAGCGCGGAATCCGCGAAAATCTCGCGAAAATCCTCGATTTCGACGGTCCGAACGCCGCGATCATGGTGGATAACTACGACTGGTACAAGTCGATGAGCGCGATTGAATTCCTGCGCGATATCGCGGTGAATTTCCGCGTGCCGCAAATGCTCGCGAAGGAGAGCGTGAAAAAGCGCCTCGAGGCGAGCGAGGGTGCGCTTACCTTCACGGAATTCAGCTATCAGATCCTCCAAGGCAACGATTTTCTGCATCTCTACGACAATTTCGGGTGCACGATGGAAGTTGGCGGAGCCGACCAGTGGGGCAACATCACGGCCGGCACCGACCTCGTGCGCAAGATGCGCGGCAAGGCGGCGCATGGCCTTACCTTCCCGCTTCTGCTTGATTCGAGCGGACGGAAGTTCGGCAAGAGCGAAGGCAACGCGCTCTTCATGAACGGCGAGATGACGAGCGTCTACGATTGGTACCAGTATTTCCTCAGGGCGGCGGATGCCGACGTGATCCGCTATTTGAAGGTGTTTTCGATGCGTTCTCTGGACGAGATCGCGGAGCTCGAGCGGCAGATGCGGGAAAAGCCCGAGGCGCGAATTCCGCAAAAGGCGCTTGCGGAGGAATTGACGCGGCTGGTGCACGGCGAGGAGGGGCTGAAGAAGGCGCAGGAGGCGACGGCGGCATTGTTCGGGGCGCGCAGCCAGAGGGGCGGCGAACCGGAAGCCGGGAATTTGAGCGCGGACGAACTCGAGGCGATTTTCAAGGATGTCAAGAGCGCGTCGCTCGCGAAGGACGGGATCGTCGGCCAAAGCGTTTTTTCCGTGGCGGCGAAGGCGGGCATGTTCGCTTCCAACGGCGAAGCGCGGCGCATGGCCAGGCAGGGCGGGCTTTCCCTCAATGGCGCCAAGATTGACGAAAGCCGCGTCTTCGCGGAGACCGACCTCGTCGACGGACGCCTCGCGGTGCTCAAAAGCGGCAAGAAAAACCACTTCCTGCTGAAGGTCGCGGAAACAGGAATCGAAGGCGGCAATTGAAAACGCTTGACAGATACGTCTTCGGGTCGTTTCTCTCCAGCTTTGCGCTGGCGTTCCTCGTTTTGACGTTCGTCTTGACGATCGGGCTTTTGGTGCAGATCGTCGGGTTCATACTCGATGGCGTGCCGATGACGCTGGTGGGCGAATTCGCGGCGGTGAGCTTCCCCGAGACGCTGCAATGGACGATGCCGCTGGCGATACTCGTTTCGAGCGTGCTCGTTTTCTCGCGCATGAGCGCCGACAGCGAAATCGCGGCGATGCGCTCGTGCGGCGTGAACGTGCTGGGGATCATGAAGTGGCCGGTGGCGTTCGCCTTGTTCTGCACCTTGCTCGGCGTCGTCATCAACAACGAAATCGTGCCGCGCGGCCACGAGATCAGGCGTTCGCTCAAGACCAAGGTTTCGGTGGGGACGGGGCTTGAGGTGCTCGAGCCCGGACGGGTGATCGACGAATTCCCCAAGGTCAAAATCTACTTCGGCTCCAAAGAGGGCAATTGGCTCTACGATCTCGTGGTGATGGACTACTCCAGCAAGGCGGTGGACCGCATGATCGTGGCATCGAAGGCGATGGTGACGAGCGAAGGGCGCGACGTGAGTCTGGATCTCTACAACATGACGGTGGATCCGCTCGATGCCGAGCACCCGACGATGGCGCGCGCCAACCGCTTCCAGTACTACATCAAGGACGCGCTCAAGGACGCGAAATACAACAAGAAAGAGAAGGACTTCCGCTTCTTCGAGATGCTTGACGAAATGCGCAAGCGGTCGGAGGCGGTTTCGGACGTGCGGCGGCACTCCAACGAAGAGGGCAAAGAGGCGATAATCAAGGCCATACGCGAGGATCTCTCGGACTTCAAGACGGAGTTTTCCAAGCGGATAGTGTTTGCCTGCGCATCGCTTTGTTTCGTGCTGGTGGGCGTGCCGCTGGGGATCAAGGCGCAGCGCAAGGAAAGTTCGGTAGGCATGGCGATAAGCCTCGCGGTGGCGCTGGGGTATTATCTCGTGGTGATTTTGATGCTGAGCCTGCAGCACAACTACAAGATCCATCCGGAGTTTCTGATTTTCATTCCGGTCGGCGCGTGCATTGCGCTGTCGGCCTATCTCATACCCAAACACCTCTAGGAAAGGGATAAAATGGCCATACATCGTACGGCGATAGTCGAAGACGGCGCGATCCTGGGCGCGGATGTGGATATCGGGCCTTATGCGTTCGTCGGCAAAAACGTGAAAATCGGCGACGGCACGATCGTCAAGCAGGGCGCGATAATCGAAGGCCACACGACGATCGGGTCGATGTGCCAGATTTTCCCGTATGCGATGATCGGGATGAAGACGCAGGATTTGAAGTACACCGAGGGCTCGACGAGTTTTGTGGAGATTGGCGACAGGACGGTGATCCGCGAATGCGCGACCGTGCATTCTGGCACTGCGGACGGCGAGAAGACGATCATCGGCAGCGATTGTCTGTTCATGTGCTACTGCCATGCGGCGCATGGCGTGGTGATGGGCAATCACTGCATCTGCTCGAATTCGGTGCAGCTCGCCGGCGATGTGCATCTGCAGGACTATGTCATCATCGGCGGTCTTGCCGGGTCGCACCAGTTCTGCACGGTGGGGACGCACGCGATGGTCGGCGGGCTCGCGAAGATCCGTCAGGACATTCCGCCATACATGCTTTGCGACATGCAGGACGGCTCGATGAAGGTGATCGGTCCGAATGTGGTGGGGCTTACGCGCCGCGGCTTCAAGCGCGAAGTCATCCATGCGCTCAAGGAGGCGCACCGCTTCCTCTACCGCGACAACCTCAACCGCTCGCAGGCTCTGGACCGCGTGGAGAACGACGTCGAGCCGTTCGATGAGGTGAAGCGCCTGGTGGCGTTCTACCGCAATTCGCAGAGGGGAGTCGCGTAAGGTGTTTACGCTCGACAGTCGCGCGGTGAAGCCCGGCGACACATTCGTCGCCGTGAAGGGCGAGCGTGTCGACGGCCATGATTTCATCGCCGACGCAAAAGCGCGCGGCGCGGTGCGGATAATCGACGGCGTCGAAGAGCTGCAGGCCGCCGCCCGCGAATACCGGCGCGAACTCGGCGCCAAGGTGATCGCGGTGACCGGAAGCGCCGGCAAGACGACGGTCAAGGAATTCCTGAAGACGTTCCTGCGCTGCTACGGCACCGAGGGGAATTTCAACAACCATCTGGGGCTGCCGCTGACGCTCCTCAACGCGCCGCGCTCTTCGCGCTACATCGTCGTGGAGATGGGCACGAACCATCCGGGCGAAATCGCCGCCTTGTGCGACATCGCCGAGCCGGACATCGGCGTGATCGCATCGATCGGCACGGCGCACCTGGAGTTCTTCAAGACGCAGCGCGGCATCGCGGAGGAAAAGGGAGTGCTGTTTTCGCGGACGAAGGAGTTCAATGTGGTCGCAGCGGACTGCAACGAACTCGAGACGCTCGAGAAGATGAGTGCGGCGCGGCTGTTCAAGGTCGATACATCATCGACGCGCGGACTCGTCTGTCCTTTGCCGGGGGCGCATTCGCGTTCGAACATGATGCTCGCCTGGACGGTGGCCGAAGAACTGGGCGTGGGGCTTGAGGAGGCGGCGGAGCGGCTGGAGAAGTTCGCGCTCCCTGGCGCGAGATGGCGCAAGACGAAGATCGGCGAGGTCGTATACATCGACGATTCCTACAACGCCAATCCGGACAGCATGAAGGCGGCGATCGACGCATTCGGCGGCAAGGTCGCCGTGTTGGGCGACATGGGCGAACTCGGGCCGCGCAGCCGCGAACTGCACCGCGAAGTCTTGGAATACGCCTACGCCAAGGGGCTCAAGGTCGTGACCGTGGGGCGGCAGTTCGCGCTCGCGGAACTCGATTTGATCTCGAGCGGAGAAGTGCTCCTCAAGGGATCGCATGCAATGAATCTTTCAAGTCTAATCGACGAAAGGAAACAAACGAAATGAACAGGGTGTTCAACTTTTCGGCAGGTCCTGCGACCTTGCCTCTGGAAGTGCTCGAGGCCGCCCAGGCCGACATGATCGACTACAAGGGCGCGGGCATGAGCGTGATGGAAATGTCGCATCGCGGCAAGGACTATCCCGTAATCCACGATCGGGCGATCGCGGATTTCAAGGAGCTTACCGGAATCGGCGACGATTACGACGTGCTCTTCATCCAGGGCGGCGGCTCGATGCAGTTCGCGATGATCCCGATGAATTTCCTCGGCGCGGGCATGAGCGCGGACTACACGAACCAGGGCACCTGGTCGGGCAAGGCCTTGAAGGAGGCGAGGAAGGTGGCGGCGCTCCGCGGCGCGACGGCGAACGAGGTCGCCAACTGCGCGAAGGACATTCCCACGCGCATGCCAACTCAGGACGAACTCAAGTGGAACGAGGGCGCGGCGTATGCGCACATCTGCACTAACGAGACGATTTCCGGCGCGCAGTTCAAGACGATTCCCGCAGCGCTGCCGGGCGTCCCGCTGATCGGCGACATGAGTTCCGACATCCTCTCCTGCGAGCGCGACTACACGAAGTTCGACATGTTCTACGCCGGAGCCCAGAAGAATCTCGGGCCTGCTGGCATGGCGGTCGTCGCGATCAAGAAGGAGCTTGTCGCCAAGGGCAACGAGCAGATTCCCGTGATGCTGCAGTACCGCACCCACGCCGACAACAATTCGATGTTCAACACGCCGCCCACGTACTCGATCTATATCTTCGGGCTCGTGATGCAGTGGATCAAGAAGATGGGCAAGGAGAACCTCTTCAAGCTCAACATCGAGAAGGCCAAGAAGATCTACGACGTGATCGACTCGTCGGAATTCTGGCGCGGCACGGCGAAGAAGGAATTCCGTTCCGACATGAACATCACTTTCCGCCTCGCGACCGAAGAACTCGAGAAGAAGTTCCTCGACGAAGCCAAGGCGCTCGGGATGAGCTCGCTCAAGGGGCATCGCTCCGTGGGCGGAATCCGCGCGACGGTCTACAACGCATTCCCGATGGAAGGCGTGGACGCGCTCGTCAAGTTCATGAAGGAGTTCGAAGCCAGGAATGGCTGAGCGGGCTGAGCTCGCGGCGATCGTCGTCACGATGGGTCTGGTGCTCGTCGCGGCGGCGCTCGTCACGCCCAAAGGGCGCGTGCCGCTCGCGCTGCGCGGGATAAACAGAATCCTGCGCCGGGATCAAGGCGCGACGACGCCGACGGAGAAAGTCGCGCTGTGGCGCAAACTGCTGGCAGTGGTTTTGGTTTTGCTGGCGTTTTTGATCGCCGTCGCGTGATGCGGAAAGAGATAATGAGGAGACGATGAAGAAATATCTGGCCATCGATATCGGGGCGTCGAGCGGACGCCATATCGTCGGGCGCGTGGAGAACGGGAAGATCGAGCTCGAGGAAGTCTTCCGTTTCGTGAACGGGCAGGTGCGCAAAGACGGGCATGACTGCTGGGATATCGAAAAGCTCGTCGCCTCGGTGAAGGAAGGCATTGACGCGGCACTCGCGAAGGAGCCGGAGATCGAGTCGATCGGACTCGACACCTGGGGCGTGGATTTCGTGCTGGTGGACAATGCGGGCAATCTCGTTTCCGACGCGGTGGCGTATCGCGACGCGCGCACGGCGGGTGCGGCCGAGGAGATCGAGTCCCAGGTCATGGGATTCGAGGAGCTCTATCGCCGCACTGGCATACAGAAGACGAGCTACAATACGATTTACCAGCTGTGGGCGCTGAAGAAGGAGCACCCGGAGCAGCTCGAAAAGGCCGACTGGTATCTTTCGGTTCCCGAATACATCAACTTCCGGCTCACCGGGAAGATGGTTCCCGAATATACCCACGCATCCACGACTTCGCTGCTCGATGCGGAGAAGAAGACGTGGGATCTGGAGCTTATCGAAAAGCTGGGTCTCCCCGTGCGCATCTTCAAGCCGCTGGCGATGTCGGGCGCGACGGTGGGCGAATACAAGGGCGTGAAAGTGGTTCTGCCTGCGATGCACGACACGGGTTCTGCGTATCTCGCGGTACCGGCGCGCGACGACAAGGCGGTGTATCTCTCCAGCGGCACATGGTCGCTTTTGGGCGTGGAGATGATGAAGCCAATCACGACCGCGGAAAGCTGCAAGGCGAATTTCACGAACGAGGGCGGCGCCTGGGGACGCTATCGCTACCTCAAGAACATCATGGGGCTGTGGATGATCCAGTCGATCCGGAGAGAATTGAACGGCGTCAAATACGTCGAAGGCAGTTCCGGCGAGGCGACGGCGGCGGCGCTCAAGCGGCTGACGGATTGGCAGGAAGGCCGGGAATACTCCTTCATGGATCTGGAGCAGGCGGCGAAGGCGGCGGCGGACACGGCGCTGGTGGACGCGAATTCGCAGCGGTTTCTGAATCCCGCCTCGATGATCGGGGAGGTGATCGCGGCGGCTGGCGAGAGCGGCAGAACACCGGAGACGGTGGGCGAGCTCATGCGCTGCGTATACAAATCGCTAGCGAAGTGCTATGCGGACGCAATCAAGGCGATGAGCGCGATTACGGGTGTGGAGTACACATCCATCAACATCGTCGGCGGCGGCAGCAAGGACAAGTATCTCAACGCGCTGACCGGCGAGGCGACGGGGCTGGAGGTTATCGCGGGACCGACCGAAGGGACGGCGATCGGCAACTTGATCGTGCAGATGGTCGCGGCCGGGGAATTCAAGGATCTCGCCGAAGCCCGCAAGGCGATAGTCAGATAGGATGAACGTAGTCTCACTAGTCGGGCGGCCCAACACCGGGAAGAGCGCATTGTTCAACCGCATTGCGCGCAAGCGCGTGGCGATCGTGTTCGATCAGCCGGGCGTGACGCGCGACCGGGTGACGCGGGAGGTGGAGTTCGCCGGGCGGCGGGTGATGCTCGTCGATACCGGCGGCATCGCCTTCGACCGGCAGGTCACGCGCGATCCGCTTGACGACGAGACGCGCTCGCAAGCCGCGCTGGCGGTGGAGGATTCCGCGGTGTGCGCGATTGTGGTGGATGCGCGCGAGGGAATAACGCCGCTCGACGAAGAGGTGATTGTGCGCGTGCGCGAGTCTGGCGTTCCCTGCATGATTGCGGCGAACAAGTGCGATACTGCGGACGACGACTATCGGGCGGCGGAATTCGAGCGGTTCGGACTGCCGGTTTTTGCGGTCAGTGCCGAGCATGGACGCGGCGTCCAGGAGCTTCTGGGCGCCATCGCCGCGAAGCTTCCGGCGGCGGAGGCCGAGGAAGAATCGGCGCGGCCGCTGCGCGTGGCGATCGTCGGGCGGCCGAACGCAGGAAAAAGCTCTTACATCAACCGGCTCTTGAACGCGCCGCGCGTCATCGTCTCGGAAATCCCCGGCACGACCCGCGACGCGGTTGAAGTCCCGTTCCAGATCGGCACGGGACCGGAAGCGCGCAAGTATATGCTCGTCGATACCGCAGGCATGAAACCGCACACCAAGATGTCCAAGACTTCGGTCGACAACTTTTCGCTTTTCCGCAGCGAGGAGGCGATCAAGGAGGCGGATGTCGTGATTCTCGTGCTCGATCCGGTGCTCGGCCCCACGATGCAGGACAAGCGCATCGCGGGCAAGATTCTCGACGCCAATCGCGCTTGCGTCGTCATGATGAACAAATGGGATCTCGCGCAGGAAGAGGGCATAACCGAGACCAAGGCCACCGAAGCGCTGAGGACGATGATGCCGTTTCTCGCTTTCGCGCCGGTGGTGTTCTGCTCGAACAAGTCCGGCTACAACATCCGCCGGACGGTCGCGGCGATCGATACCGCGGCGGGCAATGCGTGTCTGAAACTCCCCACGGGGATGCTGAACCGCGTCTTGACGGTGGCGGCGAAAAAGACGCTCTCGCCGATGATCAAGGGCAAGCGGCTCAAGATCTATTACGGGCTTCAGGTTTCGACGAATCCTCAGACGATAAGGCTTTTCGTGAACGATCCCAAGCTTGTCACTCCGGCGTATCTTTCCTATATAGAGAAGAACATCCGTGCGCGGTTCGGGCTCGAGGGTGCGCCGCTCAGGATCTTTTTGAAGGCGCGCAGCCGGAAGGATCTCGCGAGTGAAGGATAAGCATCGCCTTTGCGTCTGGCTTGCGGCGGCGGCGGCGCTCGTGCTGGGCGCGGCGGCGGTTGGGCTTGGCGGCCTCAACCAGGATGAAGGATGGTATCTCTATGCCGCCAATCTCGTCGCGGAAGGCCAGATGCCTTATCGCGACTTCGCCTTTACCCAAGGCCCGGTGATGCCTTATGTCTATTCGCTGTTCGCGGGCATCTGGAAAGCGCACGGCATTCTGGGCGCGCGGATTTTCAATTTGTCGATCGGGTTTCTCGGAATTGGATTCTGCTGTCTGCTGGCGCGGCGGCTTGGCGGCAGTGCGCTCGCGGCGTTTCTGCTCCTCGCGTGCAACCTGTACCATCTTTACTTCCTCGCCATTCCCAAGACGTATGCGCTCGCAGCCCTCGCCATCGCCGTCGCCTGCTGGTGTCTCACCTTTGAACATTGGGCGGCGTTTTTCTGCGCCGGTTTCTTGCTCGCAGTGGGCGCGGGGGTCAGGATTTCAATCGGCTTCATGCTGCCGTTCGTTGGAATTGCGCTTTTGGTTTCCGATAAAAGCCGCCTGAAGTTCAATACGGTGATTTTCGCTGCGGGCGGCGTTGTGGCGCTCGCGGCGGTCTACGGTCCGTTCTTGATCGACCCGGCGGCGCGGGCAGGACTCTTCGCCGCGCAGGCGTATCACGCCGCGCGCAGCGGATTCGATCCCGCAATGGCGGCGGGAAGCCTCTCGCGGCTGGTGCGCTGGTATCTTCCCGTGGCGGTACTCGCGGCGATTTTCGTTTCCAGACCGTCCGGCGGCAAGGCGAAAGCAATCTTCGCCGCGGCATTCGGCGTGATGGCGATCCAATGGTGCGCGCCGTTCCCGTACGAAGATTATCAGGTTCCATTGATGGGCGTCGTCGCGGCGGTAGCGTCGACTGCGATCGCCAAGGAAAGGCTTCCCGTTCTTCTGCTCGCCGTGTTTGCGCTCGCATTCGGCAATCCGCTCCTTGAGAAGTGGGCGGTCGACGGGCAAGACCGATTCTGGCCGATGAAAAAAGGCAAGCCGGAACTCGCGCTGCTCAAGGATGCGGCGCATCGGATAGAAGCAATCGATCCGGGCGGCAAGACGCTGCTCACCCAAGACCTCTATCTCGCGATCGAGACCGGGCGCAAGGTTCCCAAGGGACTGGAGATGGGTCCGTTCAGCATTCTCTCGCACGATGAATGGATTGCGTTGCTGGAGCTTTCGAATTGCCGCGTGGCGGCGATGTCCGGTTACGCATTTGCGATCGAGCCGCCGAAGTGCGACCGGCGCGACATGGCCGAGCAGCTGGAATTCTGGCGCATCCTCAAGCGGCGCTACCGGCAGGCCGGATATATCGGACGCTTCGGGCAGAACGCCACACCCTTGCTGATACTGGAATTGATCGACTAGACTGCAATGAAGACCCCAGAAGAAATCCGCAAGCGCATAATCGAGGTGGTCGGCAAGACCGGCGGCCATCTCGCGTCCAGTCTGGGCGCGGTGGAGATCGCGGTGGCGCTCGCGAAGGTCTTCGAGCCGGAGAAGGACCGGATCGTCTGGGATGTGGGGCATCAGGCGTATGCGTGGAAGATTCTCACCGGGCGCGACGGCGCATTCGACACGCTGCGCCAGTTTGGCGGCATTTCCGGCTTCCCCAATCCAAGGGAATCGAAGGCGGACGCGGCGGTGGCGGGACATGCCGGCATGGCGATGTCGGTCGCGCTGGGCCTCGCGGCGGCGCATTCGGCGCCGAATGTCGTCGCGGTCGTGGGGGATTCTTCCATGGCCAATGGCGTGAGTTTCGAGGCGCTCAACAATTGCGCGGCGGCGAAGTGCAAGATAATCGTCGTGCTCAACGACAATGAGATGAGCATATCCAAGCCGATCGGCAGTTTCGCCAAATTCCTCGGCAGGCTCATAACCGGGGTGAGATACAACCGGATCAAGAAGGCGGCGGAGAGCGCGGGACATGGATTGAAACTTACCTTTCTGCGCGGCGTGTATCACGAAATCGAGAGCCGCATCAAAGGTCTGTTTCTCGCCAACCGCTTCTTCGAGCAATTCGGGCTTCGATACATCGGCCCCGTAGACGGCCACGACCTCGCCGCGCTGGAAGACGCGTTCACGGTGGCGAAGGAAGACAAGCGTAGCGTCATTGTGCATGTCGTGACGAAGAAAGGCAAGGGCTACCGTCCTGCGGAAGTCGAGCCCACGAAGTTCCACGGCATCGGCGCGTTCGCATCGGAGCACAAGACGAACATGAAATCGTGGTCGGACGTGTTTGGCGAGGCGGTGTGCGAGCTCGCCCGCAAAGACGCGCGGATTTGCGCACTCACTGCGGCGATGAAAGACGGCACCGGACTTAAAGGCTTCGCGAATGAATTTCCATCGCGCTTCTTCGATGTCGGCATCGCCGAGGAACATCTCATGGGATTTGCGGCAGGTCTCGCGGCAGGCGGCATGCGCCCGGTCGTGGCGATCTATTCCACGTTTCTGCAGCGCGCCGTGGATCAGGTAATGCACGATCTCGCGATTTCCAATCTCCCAGTCATAATCGGCATCGACCGCGCTGGAGTCGTAGGTGCCGACGGCGTGACGCATCAGGGGGTATTCGATCTTGCAATGCTCAAGGCGATTCCCAATGTCGTCATCGCCCAGCCCAAGGATGCGGAGGATTTGCGCAGGCTTCTGGAGGAGGCGCTCGAGCGCGGCGGCGTCACGGCGATCAGGTATCCGCGCGGAATCTGCCCGGACAAAGTTGAGCCGCTTGCAGGCGGCCATGACGCGAAGATCGCCATTTGGGCTACGGGCGACTGGCTGGGCAAGGCGAACGAGGTCGCCGCGCGGATTGGCGCTGAAGTCGTGCACGCAAGATATTTGAAGCCGTTCGACGCGGCGACGCTTGCGCGGCAACGCGATGCGGGCATGAAGATCGTATCGCTCGAAAACGCCGCCGTCGCGGGCGGACTGGGCGAGACGATCGGGGCGGATTTGAAGTTCGGCTGGCCGGACGAGTTCGTGCCGCACGGAAAGGTGCGGGAACTCGAACGCAGCTTTGGCTTGGACGCGGACTCAATTTGCGAAAGGATTGCGCAAAATGGCTAAAGTTGTTGGCGTGCCCGGAGAATGGGCGAGAGTCAAAGGCGTCGTCATGGGGCTGTGGCCGCTCATGGCGTGGATATTCATGTCTGGATTTGCGCTGGCCGTCATCTTGATGACCGGCTTTGTGGCGTCCGGTCTCTTCATGCTCGCCATGGCGGCGATGCTCGTCGTGTGGTGCGCGAGACAGGGGCTCAGGAAAGTGGAGAGCTTCTTCAAGGGCGCCAAAGGCGAAGAGCGCATTGCGGCGATTCTTGAAGAATTGCCGGAAGATTGCTGGGTCTTCCACGACTATCAGGCCGGTGCCGACCACATAGACCATGTCGTCGTCTCGCCGGGCGGCATCTACAGCGTGGAGACGAAGTTCTGGAACGGCAAGGTGACGGTAGACGACGATTGCATTCTTGTCGACGGCAAACTGCCTACACGCTCGCCAGTGAGCCAGGCGCAGCGCGAACGCAACGAATTGAGGAGCAAGTTCAAGGGATTTGGCTGGAATGTAGACGTTCTTCCGGTCGTGGTGTTCGCGAGCGATACATTCGAGCCGGGCTTCGCCGAACTCGACGGCGTCACCGTGCTCAATTCTTCCCGGCTCAAGAAATGGCTTTCTGAGCGCGTTCCGGTTTTGACGGAAATCGAACTCGCACGGCTTTCAAAACTCATGGAGGAGTGAAATGTTTCTTTCTCTTTTTCTCGCGGCGTCGGTGGCCGCGCCGCTCAACTATTACGGCAGAATCGCCCAGATTCTCGCGCAGAAACTCCCTTACTATCATGTAAGCCAGCATCCGCTCGACGACGAAATGTCGCAGCGCGCATGGACGAATCTCGTGAGCTTCTACGATTCCGACCATTCGGTGTTTCTGAAGACGGACCTCGACCGTCTTTCGGCGCACGAGCTGACGATCGACGACGAGCTGCGCGGCGGCGACGTGAATTTCGGCTACGAAATCTACTCGCTCTATCTCGAGCGGATGCGCGAGCGCATCGATTTCGCGACGAATCTGCTCGCGAAGGCCGAGTGGAATTTCACCATCGACGAATCCTACCGCATCAAGCGCAATGACGCGCCGTGGCCGGAGACCCGCGAAGCGGCCGAAGACCTTTGGCGCCGCCGGATGAAGAATGAAGTGCTAGCGACGAAAATCTCGCGCGAACTCGACGCCGCCGAGAAAGCCGCGAAGGGCAAGACCGACGGAGAAGAGAACCAGGAGACCGACGCGAAGAGCGAGGAGCCGATAGAAGAAATGCTCGTCAAGAAGTATCGCCAATTTGCAATCGTGATGGCCGAGCCGGACGAGGAGGCGATTCTTCAAAACTATCTCTCCGCCGTGGCGCGTGCCTATGATCCGCACACTGATTACCTCAGCCCGGCGTCGAAGGAAGACTTCGACATGGAGATGAACCTCTCGCTTTGCGGAGTGGGCGCGGTTTTGAGCATGGATGACGGTGCGCTCAAGATCGTGGAAATAATGCCCGGCGGACCGATAGACCGCGACGGCAGGATTGAAGAAGGCGACCGCATAACCGGCGTGCGCGAAGGCGACGAAGGCGAGGTCGTCGACATCATGTGGCAGCCGTCGAAGAAGTCCATCAAGAAAATCCGCGGCCCGAAGGGAACCAAAGTGACACTGGAGATTCTCCCGAAGAACGAGCCGTTCGGCGCCAAGCGCAAACTCGTGGATCTCATGCGCGACGAAATCAAGCTTGAGGATCAGGCCGCGACCGGGCGCGTGGAGCGTATCACGGTGGACGGACGCGAGATGAAGCTGGGCTATGTTTTCCTGCCGTCGTTCTACGGCACGATGGACAAGCGTCTCGGCGAAGAGGGGTTCAGAAGCTGCGCTCTCGATGTCAACCGCTATCTGGCCGACTTCAATGCGCAAGGCGTGGACGGTCTTGTTCTGGACTTGCGCGGCAATGGCGGCGGCAGTCTCCGGGAGGCGATTCTCCTGAGCGCACTCTTCGTTCCCAGCGGCCCGGTGGTGCAGATCAAGAATACCCGCACCGTGGGTGCAATGCCGATTCCTCCCGGCAATGCCGTCGCGTTCAGAAAACCGATGGTTGTCATGGTCGACCGCGCATCGGCTTCGGCCTCGGAGATTGTGGCCGGACACTTGCAGGACACCGGACGCGCGATCGTGGTGGGCGACTCGCGCACCCACGGCAAAGGCACCGTGCAGTCGGTCGAAGGCCTGGGGCCAGAGAAATACGGCTCGATCAAAATCACGAGCGCGCGCTTTTACCGGGTGAACGGAAATTCGACGCAAGTCGCCGGCGTGGCGTCGGACATTCATTTGCCGTCGCTTTTGGACTCGCTCAATATCGGCGAAGACAAGCTTACATACGCGCTGCCGTTTTCGTCGGTGCTGCCCGCGAGCTACCGCATTTGCTGGAACGCGGAGAAATTGCTTCCTGCGGTCAGGGCAAAGTCGGCCGAGCGGCTCAAGGGCGATGTGCGCTATCGCGAGCACCTCGCCAATGTGGAGGGAATGAAGGCGATCGGCGAGAGGGAAGACGTGCCGCTTGAATACGCCGCGCGGTTCAAGATGATGAAAGACGACCGCGACTTGCGCGAGCTTGACGAGGACGAGGAGGAAAGCATGGAAGAAAAGGTTATCTCGCGGCGCAAGCGAAATCAGAAGAAAAAGAACGATGTGGTGCTCGACGAGACGCTGCGCATCCTTGGCGACATGGTGATCGAAAACGGCGGCGACGAACTGCGGCCTCCGCGGAGATGGTGGCAATGAACAAGATAAGATTCACCAAGATGCACGGCGCCGGCAACGACTTCATCATGGTCGACGACCGCGACGGGTCTTTTCCGGTCTACGACTACCGCCGGATTGCCGCGATGGGGACGCGGCGCGTGGGCGTCGGCTGCGAGGGGATAATCCTCGTGCAGAAGTCCAACAATGCGGACTTCCGCATGCGGTTTTTCAATCCTGACGGCAGCGAGGCCGAGATGTGCGGCAATGGCGCCAGATGCGTGGCGGCGTTCGCCCGCGAAATCGGCGCGGCGGCGAGCGACACGATGAAATTCGAGACCATGGCCGGGATTGTCTCGGCAGAACTGCTTCCCGGCAATCTCGTCCGTATCGGCATGCCCGATCCCAAAGAAATCGGCGAAGACTTTGCCGTGACTGGAGTGCCGCACAAGATTGTGAGCGTGGAGAACATCACGAAGGTGGATGTCGAGCGCGAAGGCCGCGCCATCCGCATGAGCGCGGAGTTCGCTCCGGGCGGAACCAATGTGGATTTCGTTGAATACCGCTTGCCGGGCACGGCGATTGTGCGCACTTACGAGCGTGGGGTCGAGGCCGAGACCGGCGCGTGCGGCACCGGCGCCGTGGCTTCCGCCGTGATCGGCGTTCTCGATTACGGTCTGGAATTCCCCGTCGCGGTGAAGACCATGAAGGGATTTGAACTTATCGTCGACGGCAAGTGCGAAGGGCGTTCGGTTTCCGGACTTTCGCTGACCGGACCGTGGCGCAAGGTGTTCGAGGGCGAGCTTGATTGGGGCGGATTGGGAGACGAGGTCTGATGGAAAAGTTCGATCTTGACGAAGCGCTAAAGGAGGAAATCCGCCGCCGCGTCCTTGGCGACGGGTTCATCAAACTGGTGCAATCGGTGCGGCGCGGCGGCGAATCGTTCCGCATTTCGCTCAGGCCGGTTGCAATCGGCGGCGAAAAGAAATTCCAGGCGGAGTCTGTCGAAGGCGGCAAAGTCCTGGTGAAGAATCTCGACAGCGCCGCCGTTTGCGACGGGCTTGAAGAAATCATCGCCCAGAAGGGCGCGAGAGAACTGCATCTTATTTGCGGCGACGGCGATCTCCATGTTCGCGTGACCAGAAAGGGCCATGCGCTCGTTTCGCGCTCGGCGAAGATGGATCGCAAGGTGGAGATAAAACCGCACGACCGCGTGAAGAATCTGCCGCTCGAAGCGTTCGATTCCGCCGCCCTGCTGCGAATTACCGGCATTGCCGACGGCGAAGGGCGCATCCGCACTTCCATGCGCGGCAAATACAATCAGGTAAACGAATTCCTGAAGGTGGTAGAGGCCTCCGTGAAGGAAGACGATCGCGAGGAAAAATTCACGGTTGTCGACTGCGGCTGCGGCAAGGCGTACCTCACGCTTGCGATGTACTTCTACCTTTCCGGTCCGCTGGGCTTCAAGGATGTGCGTATAGTCGGCATCGATCGTCGCGCCGATGTGATCGGTGCCGCCAAGGAAATGGCGCGGAGGCTTGATGTGGCGGACAAGGTGGAGTTTATCGAGTCCGATCTCGCCAAAGCGACGGTGGATGGCGTCAATCTCGTGGTGTCGCTGCATGCTTGCGATACTGCCACCGACGAGGCGCTCGCCAAGGGCGTGGAATGGAAGGCGCGGCATATCTTGTCCGCGCCGTGCTGCCAGCACGAATTGCAGTCGCACCTTGCCAAAGAGCGCAATCGCGATTTCGCCGGACTAATCAGGCAATCCATTTTGCGCGAACGACTGTGCGACTTGCTGACCGATTCCTTCCGTGCGCTCATCATGCGCATTCTCGGATTCAAGACCCAGGTTGTCGAATTCGTCTCGGCCGATTCAACCGCCCGCAACATCATGATCAAATGCGAATACGGCGTCAAGTGCGGACAGAGCGGACCGGTGGGGGAATATCTCGATTTGCGCGACTATTGGCATGCGAAACCATGGCTGGAGGGCCGGCTTGCCAAATATCTCGCCAAATATCTTCCTGCCGTGTAGTTGTATTCCGGCGGGATTTTTGGTATAATATACTACATTATGGCAGAAGAAAGCAAACTCGGCGGCAGGATCAAGGCCTATCGCGAAAACCTCGGCATGACGGTCGAGGAACTGGGACTCAAGAGCCAGGTCGACGTCCGGACGATCGTGCGGCTCGAAAACGGAACGCTGATGCCCGGCATGGGCGCGATGTTCCGTATCGCCAAGGCGATGGGCCAGCGGCTCGGAACCTTCATGGACGACCAATACGCGGAAGATCCGATAATCTCAAGAGCGGAGGAGCCGGTGGACGAAGAGGGCGTCAAAATGATGGCGCACGGCAAGCCGGATCGCAACATGGATCCGTACTGGATCGTTCTGGACGAGAAAGGCACCGTGAGGAGCATGACATTCGAGGGCGAGTTCTTCATGGTTGTCATTGACGGCGAGGTCGAGCTCAATTACGGCGACAAGACCGAGCATCTCAAAGCCGGCGACAGTGCGTATTTCAATGCGGTTGTGAAGCACAACTACCACGCAACGGGCGGCAGGAAGGCGACGCTTGTGGGCGTACATTACATGCCTATATAAAACCGGAATTCGAGGACGATAAAATGGGCTGGTTCGAAAAGAAAGCGGTGAAGGCGGAGATTCCGCCAACCAAGGCGCTGTGGGCGGTGTGCCCGAAGTGCAAAAGCCACATGGCGAAAAAGAAGTGGAAGGACAACAATTCGATTTGTCCCAAGTGCAATTACCACGGACGGCTTTCGGCGCGCGAGCGGATTCGCCAGATCGCCGATGAAGGCAGTTTCGAGGAGATGTTCCGCGAAATAAGTTATTCCGATCATCTCGATTTCCACGACGCTACCGGCGACTACAAGTCCAAAGTCGAGGCTACGATCGCGAAGACCGGAGAGACGGAATCGATCGTCATGGGGCGTGCGACGATTGGCGGGCACAAGGTCATGCTGGGCGTGATGGATTTTTCCTTCATGGGCGGCAGCCTCGGTACCGGCACCGGCGAGCGCATCGCGAAGGCCTGCGAGACGGCGCTTGCGGAAAAGCGCGCGCTCGTGATCTTTTCGGCGTCGGGCGGCGCTCGCATGCACGAGGGCATTTTGAGCCTCATGCAGATGGCCAAGACCTCGGCGGCGATCGGCAAACTCAAGGACGCCGGGCTTGCATACATCAGCGTGCTGACCGATCCCACCACGGGCGGAGTGAGCGCGTCGTTCGCGATGCTCGGCGACATCAACATCACCGAACCCAAGGCGCTGATCGGCTTCGCCGGGCGGCGCGTGATCGAAAATACGATCCACCAGAAACTTCCGGACGACTTCCAGAGTGCCGAGTATCTGGAGAAGCACGGCTTTATCGACAAGATAGTCGAACGCAAGGACATGAAGGCGTTTATCGCCAAAATGCTCGGGTATTTCACCGCCAACAACTAACGACCAACGACTGAAAATGGCAACGAAAAAGAAGAGTGCCGCCACGGCATGGGACCGGGTGAAGCTTGCGCGTGACGCCAAGCGCCCGCATTTGAAGGATTTCATCGCGCTCATCACCGAGGACTTTGAAGAACTGCATGGCGACCGCCTCGTGAACGACGACCGTGCGCTCATCGGCGGCTTCGCGACGGTGGACGGCGTTAAGATGCTCATCCTCGGCCACCACAAGGGCGCGACCGTGGAGGAGAATATGGAGGCGAACTTCGGGATGGTCAATCCCGACGGCTACCGCAAGGCGATGCGGCTAGGGAAGCTCGCGGAGAAGTTCCGCCTCCCGATCGTGACGTTTGTCGATACGCCCGGCGCCTATCCCGGCGATACCGCCGAGGCTCGCGGACAGGCGGAGGCGATCGCCAAGAGCCTGGAGGTTTTTGCCGGACTCAAGACGCCGATCGTCGTCGTCATCACCGGAGAAGGCGGGTCGGGCGGTGCGTTGGCGATTGCCGTGGGCGACAAGGTGCTGATGATGGAGAATGCGGTCTATTCGGTCATTTCGCCCGAAGGTTGCGCCGGCATTCTCTGGCGCGACGGCAAGGAAGCGCCGGCGGCGGCAGAAGCATTGAAGATTACAGCGGCAGACCTTGCACGGCTCGGCGTCATCGATGAAATCGTCAAAGAGCCAGCCGGCGGCGCACAGAAAAACCACGCCGCGGCGGCGAACAATGTCAAGAAGGCCGTGCTCAAGGCCTTGAAGGAACTCTCTTCGCTTCCCATTGAAGAACTCATGGAGAAGCGGTACGCGAAACTCATGAAGATGGGCAGGTTCAACTGATGGCGGAGGAAAACAAGTCGTCGCTCGATGCGCTTTCGGCGTTGTGCAAGCGCAGGGGATTCATTTATCATTCGTCGGAAATCTACGGCGGCATGCCGGGCTTCTGGGACTACGGTCCTTTGGGCTGCGAGCTCAAGCAGAACGTGAAGCAGGCATGGTGGCAGTTCACGGTGCGCGGACGCGAAGATGTCGCGGGGCTTGATGCCACGATTATCATGCACCCGAAGATTTGGAAGGCCTCCGGCCACCTTGATACTTTCGCCGACCCCATGACGATGTGCAAGGACTGCAAGAAGCTCATGCGCAGCGATCAGGTGAAGGACATCTACGCCGACCAGAAGAAAAAGCCCCAACCCAAAATCGCCGGAAGCGATTTCTTCTGTCCCTACTGCGGCGGCGAGCTGACCGAGCCCAAGCCATTCAATCTAATGTTCAAGACGGTCGTGGGACCGATCGACGATCCATCGAACGTCGCGTATCTGCGCCCTGAAACCGCCCAGGCGATTTTTGCGCAGTTCCAGAATGTGCTGGCGACCAGCCGGCAGAGCGTGCCGTTCGGCATCGCCCAGATGGGCAAGAGCTTCCGCAACGAAGTGACGCCGCGCAATTATACGTTCCGTAGCCGCGAGTTCGAGCAGATGGAACTCGAATTCTTCATTCGGCCCGACGAGGCGGTTGAGATTCTCCACGGCCATGTCGTCACGCTCGCCGACAACCCCGACCTCGACGGTCCCGTGCAGGACGATTGGGGCTGGGAGGTGTGGCACAAGTATTGGGTTGAGCAGCGCAAGAAATTCCTGAACGCCGTCGGACTCCCTACCGAGCGTTTTGTGGAATATTGGCAGAAGCCCGACGAGCTTGCGCACTATGCCCGCGCCTGTGTGGATATTGAATACGACTTCCCGTTCGGGCGGCAGGAGCTCGAGGGCATCGCCGCACGCAGCGACTTCGATCTTTCGCAGCACCAGAAGTGGTCGGGCGAATCCCAGATGGTTTTCGACGATCCCTTGAAGCAGTCGGCGAAGAAGCTGGACGAAGCCGCGCGCAAGGCGTTCATCGAGAAGGTCCAGGCCGACTGGACGAGCCGCGGCAAGGACGCGGCAGCGGCGGAGAAATTCTGCCTCGATCTCTTCGACGGCAAATACGTGCCGCATGTGATCGAGCCTTCGGCCGGCGTCGATCGGCTCATGCTCGCCTTGCTCTGCGAAGCTTACGAGGAAGAGAAGCTTGTCGATGACAAGGGCAAGGAGGATGTCCGCACGGTGCTTCATTTCTCGCCCAAGGTCGCGCCGATAAAGGTTGCCATCTTCCCGCTTATCAAGAAGGACGAGGCGCAGGACAAACTCGCGCGCGAAATCTTCACGAAGCTCCAGAAGAAGGTAAATGTCATGTGGGACGTCTCCGGAGCGATCGGGCGTCGCTACCGCCGTCAGGACGAGGCCGGAACCCCGTGGTGCATCACCGTGGATGCGCAGTCGGTGGAGGACGGAACTTTTACCGTGCGCGAGCGCGATTCGATGAAGCAGACGCGCATGACCTACGGCGAATTCCTCGATATGCTCTACACGGCGCTGGAGTTCTGACAGAAGCGTGAAAGTCGTCGACGCCGATTATTTCATTGTCGGCTCGGGAATGTCCGGGCTTTTGAGCGCGCTGCATCTTGCCGCGTACGGCAAGGTGCTGGTCGTGACCAAGGGGCGCTTGCAGGACTGCAACACCAACTTCGCCCAGGGCGGCATTTGCTGCGTGATGGACGAAAACGATTCGTTTGACAAGCATGCGCGCGATACGATGATCGCCGGTGCGTGGCTTGGGAACTCCAAGGTGGTGCACGAAATCTGCGAGCACGCGCCGGAGGCCATTCAGGATCTGATCGATTGCGGGGTGAAGTTCAACCGCAAAGCGGACGGCTCGTGGGATCTGACGCGCGAGGGCGGCCATAGCGCCAGGCGCATCTTCCATGCCGGCGACATCACCGGCGAGAAGTGCGAGGCCGCGCTCATCCGCAAGATCAAAAAGGCGGGGGTCGAATACCGCGAGGGAACGATTGTCATCGACCTCATCATGTCCAACCGCATCGGCATCAAAGGCCGCCACCGCTGTCTGGGCGCGTATGTGCTCGACAAGAAGACGAATGAGATCTATGCGGTCCGGAGTCCCAATACCATTCTCGCCACCGGCGGCTGCGGCAAAGTGTATCTCTACACCTGCAATCCAGATGTTGCGACGGGCGACGGCATTGCGCTCGCCTGGCGCGCCGGCGCGAAGATCGAGAACATGGAATTCATGCAGTTCCATCCTACCTGCCTCTACCACCCCAGCGCCAAGCGATTCCTGATTTCCGAGGCCGTGCGCGGCGAAGGCGCGGTTCTGGTCGACAAGCACGGCCACGAGTTCATGAAGAAGTACGATCCTCGCGGCTCGCTCGCGCCGCGCGATATCGTCGCGCGCTCCATCGATTCCGAGATGAAGCGCACCGGTGCCGACTGCATGTTCCTCGATATCCGCAAAAAGGGCAGGAAGTATATTTCCTCGCGCTTTCCGAACATCTACGCCAAATGCCTTTCCTTCGGGATCGACATGGCCAAGGATTTGATTCCGGTCGTTCCCGCCGCGCATTACACGTGCGGCGGCATCAAGGCGACGACCGCGGGCGAGACGAACATCCCCGGACTGAGCGCTATTGGCGAATGCGCGTCAACCGGTCTGCACGGCGCCAATCGTCTGGCGAGCAATTCGCTCATGGAGGCGATGGTGTGTGCGCGGCTTGCCGCCGCGCGTTTGGGGCCGCATCCGGAGAAGTTTCAGAGCGAGGTTGAAATCCCGGCGTGGCGAATCGGCGACGCCGTGCCCGAGGACGAGGCGGTGCTCGTTTCGCACATGTGGGACGAAATCCGCCGCCTGATGTGGGACTATGTGGGGATCGTGCGCACCAACAAGCGCCTCGCGCGCGCTGCCCACCGCATCAAAACGCTCAGGAAGGAAATCCGCGAATACTACTTCAAGTATCTCGTCACCCCGGATACGCTCGAACTGCGCAATCTCGCGGTTTGCGCCGAACTTATCGTCAAGAGTGCGCAAAGGCGACACGAAAGCCGCGGGCTCCATTGGACGCTCGACTACCCCAAAGAGGCAAAAGAGAAATGTCAGACAATATTCTCGAGGTCCGTGACCTAAAGGTTCATTTTCCGATCAAGAAGGGCGTTTTTTCGCGCACGATCGGTTATGTCAAAGCGGTCGACGGCGTGAGCTTCGAGCTTCGCCGCGGCGAAACGCTGGGCGTCGTGGGCGAATCGGGCTGCGGCAAGTCCACCACTTCGCGCGCCATCTTGATGCTCAACAAGCCCTGCGGCGGCGAAATCGTATTCAACGGACGCGACATCAAAACGTTCAAGGGCGAAGAACTGCTTGAATACCACCGCAAGGTGCAGGTCGTCTTCCAGGATCCGCAGGCGAGCCTCAATCCGCGCCACACCGTGCGCGACATCCTCACCGAAGGCATGATCTACCATGGACTCATCAAAAAGGAGGATGCCAGCGGTGCCGCCGCGAAACTGCTTGAGCAGGTGGGCATGCCGCCCACGATCCTCGAGCGCTATCCGCACGAATTTTCCGGCGGCCAGCGCCAGCGAATCTGCATCGCCCGCGCCATCGCGCTGAAGCCGGAACTGCTTATCTGCGACGAGGCGGTCTCCGCGCTCGACCTTTCCATCCGTGCGCAAGTCCTGGACCTGTTGATGGATCTCAAGCGCGAATTGGGTCTCAGTCTCCTCTTCATTACGCACGACATCGGTGTCGTGCAGCATATCGCCGACCGGATCCTCGTCATGAACAAGGGCCGTATCGAAGAAAGCGGTACTTGCGACGAAGTGCTGAAGAGTCCAAAAAAAGAGTACACCCGCTATCTTATGGCGAGTGTACCTAAGATCGGCCGCGAACTCGCGGTCGATTGATCCGGCGCCGTTTACTTTACGGTGACGACGGAGTTGAACGTTCCCTGGTCGTTGGCGACCGCGTTCACATTTTCGGGATCGGCGCACCAGGTGCCGTCGATCACGAACTTGTACTGGTAGGTTCCGGGCGCAAGCTTGACCGTCGCGGTGTAGATGCCCTGGCGAGCCTTCCACGCCATCTTCTTGGCGGCGGGATCCCACGCATTGAATTCACCCGCCACATAGACGGCCTTGCCGGCCTCCGCGTGAACGGTGAACGTGACATCCTGCTTGGCAGGAGCCTTGGGTGCCTTCTCGGCCTTCGGAGCGACAGCCTTCTTGGCGACGACCTTCTCGGTCGCGCAAGCGGCGCACTTCTTAGCTTTGATCTTCATTGCTTTTGTGCCTTTAGTTTTCCAATTTGCTTATGTTTCTCCGCGAAAAACCATTCATCGCGGAAATTGTTGATGCGTATTATATCATATATCGCATCCAAAGACAACCCCCTTTTTTAGGGATTTTGCGGCGTTTCGCCTCCGGTATGCTTGCACAATAGTGGGATTTATGGTATAATACACGGCAATACTGGAAAATCCACAAAGAGGAATCGATATGACGCTCAGGGATTTGCTCGAACGCAACGCGACATCCAACAGCGACGTGGTGGCGCTCAAGTGGTGCGAAGAAAAGGTCTGGAAGACGCGCACATGGCGCGAATATCTCGCGAGGGTGCGCGATCTCGCCGAGGGCTACGGCACGGTCTTGAAGCTCAAGCCCGGCAAGGAGAACGCGGCGATCATCCTCGGCAATTCTCCGATGTGGACCGAGTGCTACCTTGCGCAGGCCGGCGCCGGCGTGAGCGTCGTTCCCATGGACCCCAAGCTCCGCGATGACGAGACCCAGTATATCCTCGAGAACTCAGAGTCGGTCGTGGTCACTACCGACCGCGCACATATCAAGATGCTGATCAATATCGCCCCCAAGCTGCCCAAGCTCCGTGCGATCGTCATCATCGACGGCCAGATTCACGCCGGACAGAAGATCGGCAAGGCGCAAGTCTACGATTTCGAGGATCTGCGCGTTTCCGGCGGCGGCAGATGGTATGACGAAAACCGTGCGCACGAGAACGATATCGCGTCGATCATCTATACTTCGGGCACGACCGGCAAGCCCAAAGGCGCATTGCTTACCCACTCGAATTTCTACACCGACATCGTCGGTGCGCTCGAAATCTTCACCAAGGGCACTCCGCAGGGCAAGAACTTCATCAGTGCGGCCGATTCGCTTTTCGTGGTGCTGCCGCTTTTCCACGCATTCAGCTTCACGACGAACTTCTGCCTGTCGCTGCTCGTCGGGTGTCCGATGTATTTCTGCGAGTCGCTCCGCACCGTCGGGCGCGATGTGAAACTGCTCCAGCCTACGATTTTCATGGCGGTGCCGCTGCTGTGCGAAAAGCTCTACGACAAGATCGACGAGGGGCTTAAAGCCTCAAAGCTCGCGAGGACGCTTCTCAAGATCGGTCTGCGCGGGCCGGTGATGCACATGGTGAAGATGAAACTCGGCGGCAAACTGCGCGTGATGATTACCGGCGGCGCACCCTGCCCCAGGCATGTGATCGAGATGTTCCACCGCCTCCATGTCGCGTTCTTCGAGGGCTATGGCCTCACTGAATGTGCGCCGGTGGTGTCGGTCACGACCTACGGCTCGAAAAAGATCGGGACGATCGGCAAGCCGTGCGGCGGCATCGAAATCCGTCTGGCCGACAAGAACGAGGCCGGAGTGGGCGAATTGCAGGTCAAGGGGCCGAATGTCATGAAGGGCTACTTCCGCAACGACAAGGCCACGCGCGAAACCTTCGACGGCGAATGGCTCATGACCGGCGACCTTGCGTCGATCGACGCCGATGGCGACATCTCGATCCGCGGGCGCAAGAAAGCGCTTATCGTGAACCGCGAAGGCAAGAACATCTACCCGGAAGAGGTGGAGAACGCCATCTCCAAGGAACAGCTCATCCAAGATGTGATCGTCGTCGGCTACACCAAAGACAAGACGCCCGGCGAATACGTTGGCGCGATCGTCTATCCGAACAAGGAAGAACTTGAAAAGCGGTTTGGCGACAAGATGCCTTTCGGGACCGAACTCGACCGGCTTTTGCAGAAGCTCGTGCAGGAGAAGACTGCGGAGCTTGCCGACTACAAGCGCGTGAGGAAGGTAGTCGTTTCTCCAGAGCCTTTGGAGCGCACATCGGTGGGCAAAGTCCGCCGGGTTGCGTACAAGGGCAAGCTGGATGAATAAATACGTAGTTTATCTGGAGTGGCCGGAGCAGTGTTTCCGCGTGGACGCGGCGGCGCTCGCGCATTTGCGCACGCTCGTTCCCGCGAAAAGCCGCATCGTCCGCGTCCGGACCGACGAAGAATTCCTGAAGGAATTGCCGACGGCCACGCACGCGATCGTGTGGCATTTCAAGGCGGAGTGGTTCGCGGCGGCAAAGCGGCTGCGGCTGCTCGCCACGCCCTCCGCAGGCCGGGAACTCCTCCCCTCAACGCTCAGCCCTCAGCCCTCAGCCCTCAGCCCTGTTATTCATTTTGGCGGCTTTCACGGTCCGGCGATTGCCGAGAGCGTTTTGGGCTATATGCTTTCGTGGTGCCGCGGCATTTTGCGCAGGCCGGGAAAGAAGATTTGGGAGCGGGTGGAGCTTGGCGACAAGTGCTACACGCTCGCCGGGACGAAGGCGACGATTCTCGGCTACGGGAAAATCGGCAGGGCGATCGGCGAAAAGCTTTCATGTCTGGGCGTGGCGGTGAAAGGTATTTCGCGCAAGAATTTCAGTGAACTTGGCGCGGCGGCAAAATCGTCGGACTGGCTTGTCTGCGTGTTGCCCTCGGACACCGGCACGGACAATCTGGTGGACGCGCGGCTCATCGGCAAACTGCCGCCGCGCTGCGTGGTGATCAATGTCGGGCGCGGCAATGCGATCGACGAGTCGGCCTTGAAGGCGGCGCTTTGCGAAGGCCGCATCGCGGGCGCCATACTCGATGTCGTCAAGCGCGAACCGCCCAAGAAGGGCGATACGCTTTTCTCCGGCAGCATCCCGAACCTCACGATCATGTCGCATTCGGCGGCGTTTTATCCAGACTATGTGAAAGACTGTTTTGACGAACTTTCGCGCGAGGGGCTTTTGAAGTGAAGAGGGTGCGCGTCGGGAGCGTGGCCGAAACCTGGTCGCTGGCGGCGGAATTCGCCAAGGATCTGAAGCCTGGCGATGTCGTCTGTCTCGAGGGCGACTTGGGCGCGGGCAAGACGACCTTCACGCAAGGGCTCGCCAGAGCCATGAAACTTCCCGGCCGCGTCACCTCGCCCACCTTCTGCATCGTGCAGGAGCATGGAAAACTCGTGCACATGGATCTCTACCGCTTAAGCGGCGAAGCGGACGTTCTCGACCTTGGCTGGGAAGATTATCTTGCGCAAGGTGCGATTATGGTCGTAGAGTGGCCGGAGCGTGCGGGAACGCTTATTCCCGGCAACGCCTGGCATGTCCGGTTCCGCCACTTGCAGGATTGCGCCGATTCTCGTGAAATCACGATTTCGCGGGCGGCCGGTCAGATGCAGTAGTCGCCGGACGTATCCGTGGCGCCGATGCGGCTCATCACCTTCGCGAGGGTGGTGGACGCGAAGGCGTCGCTGATCGTCGTATTGAGGTCCGCCCAGACGGTGCGCGCGGGGCAGCCGCTGGCGCGCCTGCACGACTTCGGCTTCGCGAGGCACTTGAGGATCGAGACTGGACCGTCGAGCGCCTCCATTATCTCCAGAATCGTAATGTCGTCCGGCGACTTGGCGAGGCGGAGCCCGCCTCCTATGCCGCGCAAGGCGCGGATGAGGCCTGCGCGCTTGAGCGGCACGGCGAGGCGGCTGATGAATGCGCTTGTTATCCCCTGCGACTTCGAGATGGCCCCGATGGACCGGGGCGTCTCGTCGGCCTCGTGCTGGGCGATGTCGATCAGGATGCGCAGTCCGTAGCGAGTTCTGGCTGATATCTTCATGGCTTTGCCGAAAGTCCGCCATAGCGCGATGTCCTGGCCCCGCATTTTGGGCAGGCAATCTCGGCATCCTTGCGGACGCCAACAAATATGTGAACCCCGCGCTTGGTCTCGTCAAACCGCGCTCCTTCCACATACCAAGGCTCCTGTAAGTCCAGTGAACCTGCTATCATTTTTGTAAAACTGTCAATCATGGTTGCATATTATACCAAAATTGTGCTCACATTTCCACTGGAATTGGAGTAGAGCCAAAAAAGTCAACTTTCCTAGTTGACATTCGTGCGGGGAATATGATATACTACGCGCCAAACACAACCAAAATGGTTGTCAATAAGGGAAAGGAAGGAAAAAAGGGAAAGGAAGGAAAAGATGAGTATAGCAAAGAACATTCTGGAGAAGGTCGGCGGAACGCCGGTCGTCGAGATTTCGGGGCGCATGAACATGGGCGGGGCGAAGGTGCTGGCGAAGGTCGAGTACTTCAACCCCGGCGCGAGCGTCAAGGACCGCATTGCGCTCGCGATGGTCGAGGCGGCCGAGAAGGATGGCACGCTGAAGCCGGGGGCCACGATCATCGAGCCCACGAGCGGAAACACGGGCGTCGGCCTCGCCCTCGTCTCGGCAGTCAAGGGGTACCACCTGATCCTGACCATGCCCGAGACGATGAGCGTCGAGCGCCGCAAGCTCGCGGCCGCCTACGGCGCCGAGATCGTCCTCACGCCCGGCTCCGAGGGAATGAAGGGCGCCATCGCCAAGGCGGGCGAGCTTCGCGATTCGACGCCCGGCGCGGTCATCCTGCAGCAGTTCGAGAATCCGGCCAACCCTGCCAAGCACGAGGCGACGACGGGCCCGGAAATCTGGAACGACACCGACGGCGCTGTCGACGTGTTCGTCGGCGGCGTGGGAACCGGCGGAACGCTGACCGGCGTTGGGCGATTCCTCAAGTCGAAGAAGCCGTCCGTCAAGGTCTTCGCGGTCGAGCCGGACACGAGCCCGGTCCTCTCGCAGGGCAAGGCGGGTCCGCACAAGATCCAGGGCATCGGCGCGGGATTCGTCCCCAAGACGCTCGACACGGGCATCTACGACGGCGTGATCCCCGTCTCGGCGGAGGACGCCGGCAAGACTGCGCGCTCTCTCGCGGCCAAGGAGGGGCTCCTCGTCGGCATTTCGTCCGGCGCGGCGGCTTTCGCGGCGCTGGAGCTTGCGAAGAAGCCGGAATTCGCCGGCAAGACCATCGTCGCGCTCCTTCCGGACACAGGCGAAAGGTATCTGTCCACATGGTTGTTTGAATAACGAAAGGTATATTGCAGATGAACAAATTCCACATAGAGACGCTGGCGGTCCACGCCGGGCAGGAAAAGCACGAGTCGGACACGCTCGCGAGAGCCGTCCCGGTGTATCGGACGACGGCGTACAACTTCCACGACTCCAAGCACGGCGCGGACCTCTTCGCGCTGAAGGAGCTCGGCAACATCTACGCCAGGCTCATGAACCCGACGAACGACGTCCTCGAAAAGCGCCTCGCGGCGCTCGAGGGCGGCGCGGCGGCGAAGACGCTCTCCTCCGGAACGGCGGCGATCTTCTTCACCATCACGAACATCGCCCGCACGGGCGACGAGATCGTGGCGGCGAGCAACCTCTACGGCGGCACTTTCGCGCAGTTCAACGCGATCCTGCCGAACGCCGGCATCGGCGTCAAGTTCGCGCCGGTGAACGACTTTGCGGCAACGGAGTCAGCGATCAACGACAAAACCAGGCTCGTGTTCATCGAAGCGGTCGGGAATCCGGCGCTCGACATCGCGGACATCGAGAAGTACGCCGAGATCGCGCACCGTCATAACCTGCCGCTCGTTGTCGACGCGACGTTCGCGCCGCCGCCGCTCCTGAGGGCGTTAGACCACGGGGCCGACTTCGTCATCCACTCCCTCTCGAAGTGGATCGGCGGGCACGGTGCCGGAATCGGCGGCGTCGTCATCGAGAAGGGCGGGTTCGACTGGACCGACCCCAAGTTCGCGCTCTACAACGAGCCAGACAGGGGGTACCACGGCCTAAGGTTCGCGCATGACCTTCCGGAGCCGCTCAAGCCCATCGCGTTCTCGATCCGCCTGCTGACGGTCGGGATCCGCAACCAGGGACCAACTCTCGCGCCAGACGCCGCGTGGATATTCCTGCAGGGCGTCGAGTCGCTTCCTCTCAGGATCGCGCGCCACAGCGAGAACGCCCTCGCCGTCGCGCGGCACCTGAAGGCGCACCCGAAGGTCGCGTGGGTGAAGTATCCGTCGCTCACCGAGCCGGAGCTCGCGGCGAAGTACCTTCCGAACGGCGCTGGCGGCATGGTCGTCTTCGGCGTCAAGGGCGGAAGCGCCGAGGCGCGCAAGGTCGTGGACGCGGCGAACGGCGAGATATTCACGCTGCTCGCCAACGTCGGCGACGCGAAGAGCCTCATCATCCACCCGGCGTCGACCACCCATTCGCAGCTCTCCGACGAAGACCTGCGCAAGGGCGGCACGCTTCCTGAGCTTATACGCCTGTCGATAGGCATCGAGCATGTCGACGACATAATTGCAGAGCTCGACCGCGCCCTGGAAGCAATCTGACCCCCCGGCCCGCCGCCAAGCGGCGGCGGGCTTTTTAACATCACACAAATGCAAGGAACAAAACCATGAAGAATAAACTCATCAAACTCGCAATAATCGGAGCGGTCGCACTCTTGCACGACGCGCTGTCCGCCGGAGTTCCGCTCAACAACCTGCAGGGCGCGGGAGGCATCGCCTTCAACCCCCTTGCATATACGGCAGGGCGACCGTGGGACGGCGCAGACGGAGGCGACTCGACAAACGAGGTGGAGCACTCCTCGCTA
>OCTX012291277.1_pt1 | contig 146205 bp, 126 predicted proteins | sample 1539691 | NCBI WGS metagenome assembly OCTX01 (sample SAMN02144231, study PRJEB22623) | gut metagenome | biome: sheep rumen | host: Ovis aries | place: New Zealand
TGCGTGGATTGCGGTCTTTGTAAGACCAAGTGTCCTTATGGCCTGGATACTCCGAATCTTCTGCGGAAAAACCTCACTGATTATAAAAACATCATCAGCGGTGCTGTAGAAGTATAAGCTCCAAATAAAAACGCCCGCTTTTCAACTGGCGCAGGTTTTATAGCTTTTCGGCTCGGCGTTTTCTTGCCACATAATACGAATTCTCCGTAAATCCGAATGACCGCAGGTATTCCGCTAGCTCTTTGAAATGGATGCAGAGTGTTTCTGATCCGTGCGAATCTGAACCGAGCGAGATGTTTCTCCCGCCCATTTCATAGTATCTGGAAAGGATCTCTTTATCCGGAAGGCAATCGGAAAGTCCTTTCTTTCGCATTTTATCGACAGAGCGGGTATTGATCTCCAGACATTTATCCTTGGAAATGATAGCAGAGAAGAAGCGGTCAAACTCCTCCGGGCACTGCGCATATTTGATCTGCGGCTGCTCGTATGGCGCATATCTGTTGATATAGTCGTAATGGCCTACAATATCGTAGTTATTGCATTTTTCAGCCATCTCTGCCATTTCTTCGATATATTTTCTATACACGGCAAGCATATCTTCTTCGTAGCATTCACGGAAGAAGTACGGATCTTTTCCGGCATAGAGATGATTAGAAAGGATCACTTCATCGAAAGGGTATTTCGCGATCATCTCATCGTAAAAACCGCACAGATGCTTCTGATATCCGAGCTCGATTCCGCAGTACACAGGGAGATCTCCCGCATATTCGCGCCAGGACTTAAATGTCTCGAAGTACTCCGGAATATCAAATATCTGCACTTCGCCGATATCGTGCGGGTAATCACCTTCGTAATGCTCCGTAACGGCAACTCCGTTCATTTGAAGTTTTCTGCATGCATCGATCAGTTCTTTTGCCGTCATTCTCGCGTCTGAACTGAAGTGACTGGTGTGATTATGTGTATCAGTAAACATCTTTACCTCAAATATCTAAATAGTTAGTCGTGCTTAACACGACAATATGGTATCATATATTTGCGTTTTTTGTTTAATATCTTTGTATAAGGAGATGATTATATGTCCAAAGAAAAAAAGACAGAGAAGGATTTGAAAGAGAAGAAGACCAAGTCCTCAAAGAAAGAGAAGAAGGAGCTCTTCGCGGAGTATCCGAATCTCTGGGAAAGCCGTTCCCGAGATGATATCGACCATACCATGGCTTTTGCCGAAGAATATATGGCATTCCTTGATATCAGTAAGACCGAGCGCGAGTTCGTGAAGAATGCGATCGAAGCTCTGACAGATAAGGGTTTTGTCGATATCGATACGAAAAAAGCACTGAAATCCGGAGATAAGGTTTTTTCTTCCATCAAAGGAAAAGGCCTGATGTTTGCTGTTGTCGGTAAAGAAGATGCATTTAAGGGTTTCAATATCCTCGGCGCGCACATCGACTCTCCGCGTCTCGACTTAAAACCGAATCCGCTCTATGAAGAGGATGAACTGGTATTTTTTAAGACCCACTATTACGGCGGTATCAAGAAGTATCAGTGGACCACGATTCCGCTTGCGATCCATGGTGTCATCATGAAAAAAGACGGAACCAAGCTCGAAATCTGCGTCGGTGAGAAAGATGACGATCCGATTTTTTATATCTCTGATCTTCTGCCGCATCTTGGCTCCGAGCAGATGAGCCAGAAGGCAAATGAATTTATCAAAGGTGAAGATCTGAATGTCATGATCGGTGCCAGCAAGCTCCCGGAAGATGATTCCTCCAATGCTTGCAAATACGCGATCTTAAAGCTTCTGAACAATGAATACGGCATTGATGAGAAGGATTTTGTTTCTGCGGAGATCGAGATCGTTCCTGCCATGAAGGCAAGAGATGTCGGCTTTGATAGAGCGCTCATCGCAGCGTATGGCCATGATGACAAGGTTTGTGCTTACCCGGCTCTGATGGCTCTTATGGCGCAGGAAGCTCCGGCAAGAACCTGTGTATGCATGCTTTCCGATAAGGAAGAGATCGGTTCTTACGGTAACTCCGGTGCGCAGTCCAGACTCTATGAGAATTTCCTGGTGGAGCTTTTCGCGAAGATCAATGGCGGTTACGATGAACTCGGATACAGAAAGTGCATCGCCAATACCAAGATGCTTTCCACCGATGTATCCAATGCTTTTGATCCGAAGTATGCCAATGTTTCCGATAAGAGAAATACAGCTTACCTCAATAAAGGCGTTAAAATGGAGAAATATACCGGCGCCAGAGGCAAGTCCGGCGCAAGTGACGCCAACTCCGAGTTCTTCGCATCGATCCTCCGAATCTTCGCGGAGAACGATATCCCGTGGCAGACCGGTGAACTTGGTAAGGTAGATGCAGGTGGCGGCGGAACGATCTCCGCTTATCTTGCAAAACTCGGTATGGAGGTCATCGACTGCGGTGTTCCGGTACTTTCGATGCATGCTCCATATGAAGTTATCAGTAAGATCGACCTGTATTTCACGTATCTTGCCTATAAATGCTTCATTGAAAACATAAAATAAGGCAAAGTTCTTTAATCCAAGGATAAATTGCGTTATAATCCTTGTTCGTAGTATGGTAGGTGTGGTACATGGAGTGCCACAAGAAAGAAGGTAAAGTATGATTATTGTTGTAAAACCGGGTGCCAGTGACTCTCAGGTACATGAGATCATTGACGTTCTGGAGAGAAACGAACTGAAGGCGCACGTCTCCGAAGGTGCCGAGAGATTGATCATCGGTGTTATCGGTGATAAGTCCCGCCTGACTCCGGGTTCCCTCGAAGTCCTTAGCGGCGTTGAGAAGATCGTTCCGATCATGGAGTCGTATAAACTCGCGTCCCGTCAGTTCCGTCCGGAAGGTACCTCGTTTAATGTAAAAGATCTTACGATCGGCGGAAAGGAACTGGTCATGATGGCCGGTCCCTGTGCTGTTGAGAGCGAAGAACAGGTAGATGCGGTTGCCTCTAAGATGACAGCATGTGGTGTTAAGGTACTTCGCGGCGGCGCATATAAGCCGAGAACATCTCCGTATGCATTCCAGGGCCTGGAAAAGGAAGGATTAAAGATCCTCCGCCGTGTTGCGGACAGATATGGTCTTTTAGTCATCTCCGAGATCACATCCGAGAACGATATCGAGTATGCTTCCAATTACCTGGATATCATCCAGATCGGTGCCAGAAATGCCCAGAATTTCCGTCTGCTTTCTGCGGTTGGCAAGTCCGGTATTCCGGTCATGCTGAAGCGTGGTATTGCGGAAACGATTGATGAGTGGCTGGGTTCTGCCGAGTATATCATGAGCGAAGGCAACTATCACATCATGATGTGCGAGCGCGGCATCCGTACATTTGAGACAGCTACACGTTCGACACTGGATATCAGTGCGGTTCCGGTACTGAAAGGAAAGACACATCTTCCGGTCATTGTTGATCCGAGCCATGCTGCCGGTAAAGCTCAGTATGTACAGCCTCTTGCTCTTGCTGCGATCGCAGCTGGAGCAGATGGTCTTATCATCGAGGTGCATCCGGATCCGAAGCACGCTCTTTCCGATGCAGCTCAGCAGCTGACGCCGGAAGCTTATGCAGAGCTTGCCCAGCGTGTCAAAGAAATGGCTGAGATCGTTAAGCGCTCCTATCCTAAGAATTGAACTTATCACAATACGTTATAATTCGTTGATTTCAAGAAAAACCTTTCAAAGCCTCCGCAGGACATCGTCCGAGGACCAGCAAAGAAAGGTTTTTTCTTGAAACTTGTCAATGCGAACGATTTGTGATAAGTTAAAAAAGTAAACACGATGAAGGGGATCAGTAGAGATCTTCATTCTTCTTATAGAGAACCCGGGACGGTGGAAGCCGGGTAGAAGAGAGGTTTTGAACTCGCCCTGGAGTGTGCTTCCTTGAACTGACAGTAGAGGAAGTCGGAGGCTCACCGTTATCAGAGAGCAGAATATCAGAAGGGCAAGTGCTTTTCCCGTATTCGATGAGCGCATCCAGGACGGATGAAGTAGAGTGGTACCGCGGAAGTTGTAGGCTTTCGTCTCTAAGTTAAGAGACGAAGGCTTTTTTGTTTGCCTATATTGATACAAAGGAGGAACGAAGGATGAAATTTGACAAGTATCAAATGCCGAAAATGATCGATCTGCCGGGCCGGACATGGCCGAATAAGAAGCTAACCAAAGCTCCGATATGGTGCAGCGTCGATCTAAGGGACGGAAACCAGGCACTGGAAGTCCCGATGGATCTTAACCAGAAGGTCCAGTTCTTCGACTATCTTGTCAAACTCGGTTTCAAGACGATTGAGATCGGGTATCCGGCTGCGTCCGACACGGAATATGAGTTTACACGTCATCTGATCGATAATGATATCATCCCGCGTGATGTCACAGTTCAGGTACTGACAATGGCCCGTGAAGATGTTATCCATAAGACATTTGAGGCCGTAAGCGGCGCACGTTCTGCGATCGTTCACCTGTATAATGCTACATCCAGACTCCAGCGCGAAGTCGTATTCGGCTTTGATAAACAGCAATGTAAAGAGCTGGCGGTAAAAGGCGCAAAACTGATCCAGGCAGAGATCGATGCTGATGAAAGTAATACTGATTGGCATCTTGAATACTCCCCGGAGAACTTCTCCGAGACCGAGCCGGAATTTGCCGTGGAGATCGTCGATGCCGTGCTTGATATCTGGAAACCGACACCGGAGAATAAAGTCATCATTAATCTCCCGGAAACCGTTGAAATGACGATGCCTAACGTATTTGCCGATATGATCGAGTATTTCTGCACACATACAAAATACAGAGATTCGATCATCGTATCTATTCATACCCATAATGACCGTGGAACAGGTGTTGCTGCTTCCGAACTGGCTCTTCTGGCAGGGGCGGAGAGAGTAGAGGGGACCCTCTTCGGTAATGGTGAAAGAACCGGAAACTGCGATATCATCACGCTTGCCATGAATATGTTCATGAATGGCATCGATCCGGAACTGGATTTTTCGGACATGGATGAAGTGATCGATATGTATGAAGGCTGCACCGGAATGCGTATCGGAGACCGTCAGCCATGGGCTGGAAGGCTTGTATTTACGGCGTTTTCGGGCACTCACCAGAATGCGATCCAAAAAGGAATGGAAAATATCAAAGAAAAAAATACATGGTATGTGCCATATCTGCCGATCGATCCGAAAGATGTCGGCCGCAGCTATGATCCGATCATCCGTATCAACAGCCAGTCCGGCAAAAACGGCCTGGCATACATCATGGAGCGCAATTATGGATTACACCTGCCGAAATCGTTCCAGAAAGACTTTATGCAGATCGTTACATCCGAATCCGAATCACGTCATAGTGATCTGATGCCGCAGGAACTCTTCGAACTGTTTGATGATGTTTATGTAAATGTTATGACACCATATAACATGATCGGTTATCGTGAAGAATCTCTTGGTGATAAAAAAGCACACGTCAATGTGAAATTAAAATACGCAGATGACATCATCGAAGTTAACGGAGATGGTATTGGTTTACTTGATGCGTTCTGTAATGGAATAGAAAAAACTCTGAACATAAAACTGTCCATCAGAATGTATAATGAGCACGCTATTAAGAGCGGATCAGATTCCGCAGCTATTACATATGTACAGATCGCAGATAAAGATGGTCAGATGCATCTTGGAGCAGGAATATCAAGTTCCGTAACCAAATCATCACTGCGAGCTGTTGTATGCGCATTAAATAGAATGATCCGTTAAGACAATTTTATCGTTGGAAATAAAATAAAACGCTCCAGAACGGTCATTATAAAAAAGCGTCAATCCTTGCCGCTGGTCCTCGGAATGAATCCTGCGGAATCGCGTCTACGGATTGCGCTTTTTTACGTGGAGTTATTTCTTGCTTTTTTATTCTGAGTGATATTGAGTAGATATGTTAACCTTAAAAATGCTATTATTCTGGTTTTTCTTCTTCTCAATTAAACAAAACTGTGATTTTGTTTAATTGCATATTATGATTTCAGCTCTTCTGTTTTTCAAAAATCATCCTCTTCTTCATTAAATGAAAAAGGACCATTCATGGAATGATCCTTTATACAGGTTCTTGTGATTCTTGTGTTTCAGATGTATTTGATGGAATCGGAGTGACATTTTGCACATCCGGTGCCTCGGCGACGATCGTTGTTTCTGTAGCGAACGGATCGCTCTGTGTTAATTCATTGATTTTATTTACGCCGACCATCTGTTTGTATTCGCTGTAATCGATCTTCGGAGAGATCCAGCGGTACGTCATGATCAATGCGAGAATAACGATTCCTGCAATCAGAAGCTTTCTGATAATCAGTAAGGATCTTTCTTTTCGATATTTACGATCTACATATTCTTTGGTAGTATATCCGACCAGAACATATACCTTATGGATAGACTTCCTTTTCGGCATTCTTCTCCGCTCAGCGATCTTGGCCTTGATGCGGTTCCTGATTGAATCCGGAAGTTTCTTGAAGTAATTCACGGTAGTTCTTCCCAGGAAACTGAAAAACCCGCCGACAGACATGCCATCACCCGCTGTTGTTTCGGGTGTTTCATCGATCCACTGTTCCTGATCAGGTTGTTCGTAATAGCTTCTTTCTTCTTCCATTTGTCTCTCCTGTATCATGAAGATTATAGCACATAATTCTCTGCGCCGTATTTCATTTTAATAATGCGAACAATCGTTTGACACTCTCAATCTATAATGGTAAGATTGTTATAAATAACATACGGAGGGTGATTTATGGCAGCTTATCGCTTCACAAAGAGTAATCTGAAAGAAACTTTGGAAATTATCTATGCTTTTATCGTCTCATATGTTAAGCGAGAAGGTTATCCGCCGTCAGTCCGCGAGATCTGTCAGGGTGTAGGTATCAAGTCCACCTCCACTGTCCATGCTCATCTTCGCCGTTTGCAGGACGAAGGAAAGATCGAGTATATCCCGGGTAAGCGCCGCGCAATCATGATCAAGGATATCGCTAGAGAGAGCGAGACCACTCTTCCTAAGGAGATCCCGCTTGTCGGTACTGTAACCGCAGGTGTTCCGATCCTTGCTGAAGAGAATATCGATCATTATCTTCCCTTCCCTGCCGAATATTTCAACTCCGCAGAGTATTTTATGCTTAAAGTTCGTGGCGACAGCATGATCAATGCCCACATCATGGACGGCGATTATGTCATCGTACGACGTGACAATATGGCAAATATGAATCAGATCATCGTGGCGATGATTGGTAATGAAGCTACCGTAAAGCGTCTTACTTACCGCAAAGGACATGCTCTTTTGCAGCCTGAAAATCCCGCGTACGAGCCGATTCCTTTTGAGGATGACGACTGCAGGATCCTTGGTGTCGTAGACGGGATCTTCAGACCGAAAGTCAATTAAGCTTTCGTTGCCGCAAGTATTATAGTTGCACTTTTCGAAGGATCATACTCCCACTTCTGTTTCTCGGGAGGAATGATCCTTTGACCGTTTCTCGGAGAAATGTAGCAGATCGAGTGTTTGAAGATCATGATCTGTGTCATCTCATTGTGAATGATGATCGAGTCTTTGTCATAGCAGTCGATGACACCCTCGATGAGTTCGCCGGAATGCGTCATGATCTCAACGGATGTAAACTCTTTTCTACACTTGTTGAGGAAATAATCCAGTGCGCGGATCGGGTTTCTTTTTGTCTCGTTTTCTGTCTCGTGAATCATAGTTTGTACCTCCTGTTTTTGCTGTTGCACAAACTATATCATCTTTATTTGATCTTGGCTGTATTTTATATGCGATATTTTATCCGTTTCACTTATATTGCTTAAAAAAGTAATAAGGAGATATTATAATCGTCCATTTCTTCGGCTGAAATCCAGTGAACATCGTCCATATGACGGAACCAGGTTAGCTGTCTTTTCGCATAATTTCTGGAGTGCTGTTTCAGAAGATCGACACACTCTTTCAGAGACTTCTCCCCTTCAATATACGGGAAAAGCTCCTTGTATCCGATGGCCTGCATCGCTGTCCGATCTGATGGAAGATGCTGATCATAAAGCCATTTTGCTTCGTCCAGAAGCCCTTGCTCCATCATGATATCCACGCGTTTATCAATTCGTTCATATAAGATGTCGCGCGGCCAATCGATCGCAAACAGAACGAAAGGATATCTCGGAACGTTTTTCGTGGAAGATTCACGGATGTCACGGGTGGTTCCGGAAGTACTCTGAAGAAGTGCAAGCGTATGGATCACTCGCTTTGTATTATTCGGATGGATCTTCTCTTCGCATTCCGGATCAAGCAGAATCAATCGCCGGTAAATGTCATCGATTCCATTCTTTTCATATTCTTTGCGAAGTGATTCTTCAAGGGCGCGATCGATCGGTGCGCCCTCAAAATCAAAACCTTTCTGCAAAGCAGTAACATATTGTCCTGTTCCTCCGCAAAATACAGGAAGCACTTTCCGATCCAGAAGCTCGTCGATCTTGCTGTAAGCGGCCTCAAGATAGGAGGCCACATTAAAAGGCGTGTCCGGATCGACAAGATCGATCAGATGATGAGGCACTTCCCTCTTCTCCTCTTCTGTCGGTTTTGCCGTACCGACAGTAAGGTGACGATAGATCTGCATGGAGTCACAGCAGCAGATCTCCGCATGAAGTGACTTGGCAGATCGTATCGAAAAGGATGTCTTACCGCTTGCCGTCGGCCCGCAAATGATCGGAATAGAGCGATACCCGGTCTGTTCCAGTTTTTTCATATTTTCCGGATCCATACGACAGCCTCCTGATCAAACAATACGTTTGAATTCTTTCTCAATCTCTCTTTCCGAAAGACGGATAAGGATCGGACGTCCGTGCGGACAGTGATATGGATCCTTAAGAACAGACAGATCCTGCAAAAGACGGGTGATCTCAATATCGTGGAGCTTATCATGGCCTTTAACAGCAGCTTTGCAGGCGCTGGTCGCAAGTGAAAGAATAAGCGCATCTTTTCTGGTCTTGCTCTCATGCATCCATTCATCCACCATCTCTATGAAGGCGGAAGATACGTTTTGAGGGTCCACCTGCGCTGGTACAGCGCGGATCGCAAGCTCGCTATCGCCCATGGAAGAAACCTCAAATCCGATATCTTCCAGATCGCTGCTGTGTTCTTCTATAAAGCTGATATCGGATCGGGACATGGAGACGATCACAGGAGCAATAAGAGGCTGTGAAACCACTTTCTTTTCCATTTCCAGAGCAACGAGCTGCTCGTACAGTACTTTTTCATGGGCAGCATGCTGGTCGATCATCAGAAGAGTACGATCCTTTGTCTCCAGCAGGATATATGTATCAAAAAGAGTTCCGATCACACGAGATGAGGTTAATTCATGAAGGCTCTCTTCACGGCTTTGGGGAACGATATCGAGGATGGTCTCCATAGAAGGCGTTTTCTCAGTTCGCTTCTCCTCCGATGGAACATCTTCTGTTACCGGAACGGATGGTATTGGTTCGATAGAGGCAGCCGGGACCTCATATGGTTTTTCCTGCTGCTTAAAATACAGATTGGAATAACCGATATTCTTCGAATAATCAACAGAAGCCTTCACTGCAGGTGCAGCTTCTGAAACAGGTGCTTTTACAGGAGGTAAAGATGTCACCGTTTCTTTTGGTTCGTTACCGGAATTAAACGCATAATCCACGCTCATCGTCTCTGCGGATAGTGTATTTACGATCGCATGATAGACGGCCCGATAGATCATGGACTCATTAGAGAAGCGGACTTCCGCCTTCTGCGGGTGGACATTTACATCCAGATCGGAAGATGGAATCAGGATATCCAGGATCACAAATGCGTATTTTCCCTTCATAAGCATATTGGTATATGCAGCATCGATCGCCGAAGTGATCGTTTTGCTTCGGATCAATCGCTGATTTACGAAAATGATCTGTTCAGAGCGGGACGCACGTGCGATCTTCGGAAGTCCGACAAATCCTTTTACAGTGATACCATCGATACTACTGTCGATTGGACGGCAGGCACTGCATATTTCTTTACCATAGACACTATAGAGTGCCGAGCTCGGATCGCAGTTTCCGGGGCTCTGTAATACCGTTTTTCCGTTCTTGATGAACTTAAAAGAAACATCTGTATGACAAAGGATGAATCTTTCGATCAATACCTGGATATAATTGGCTTCCGTCTGATCTTTCTTCAGGAACTTAAACCTGGCCGGAAGATTATAGAACAGATCTCTTACTTCCACCGTCGTTCCGGAGGGCATGCCGATCGGCTCACAGGAGATAAACTGACCGCCTTCATAGCGGACACACGTACCCTTTTCGGCGAGCGGCTCTTTGGTAGATAAAGTAACTCTGGCCGCAGCGGCTATACTGGCAAGCGCCTCACCACGGAATCCCATGGAATGCAGGGAGAAGAGCTCGTCGAGCGAACGCAGTTTGCTGGTCGCATGACAGATGAATGCCTTCTGCGCATCTTCTTCATCCATTCCGCATCCGTTATCCCGGACACGGATCAATGTAATACCGCCATCCGCAATCTCGACTGTGATCTGGGTGGCACCGGCATCGATGGAATTCTCCATCAGTTCTTTTACAATAGACATCGGCCGTTCGATAACTTCACCGGCCGCGATTGCATTTGATGTTGCTGCATCAAGTATTTCAATTCTTGACATAACTAATCGTCTCCTTTGGCTTTCTCAATCAATGAATACAATATGTTCATCGCCTCCAAAGGCGTAATCCTGGAAATGTCAAGGTTTACCAGTTCGGACCGCAGAGAATTCGAATCGGAAACCGGCTGGCTCGGAGCAAAGATCGGGATCTGACCGGAGATGGGTCCTTCAAATCCGACCTGTTCTTCACCGGAAGAATAATTGATCTGCATTTTCTTCTTATCAAGTTCAGAAAGGATAACATTGGCACGCTCCACAACTTCACTCGGAACACCTGCCAGACGGGCGACCTCGATACCATAACTGTCCGAGGTTCCTCCCATCGAGATCTTATGAAGAAAGCTTACTTCTTTATTCTTCTCTTCTACTTCAACATGAGCATTATAGACACCCGCAAGTGTCTTTTCGAGCTGATTGAGCTCATGGTAGTGGGTCGCAAATATAGTTCTTGCAAACATGATCGACCGGTTCGAAATGAATTCGATAATCGCCCATGCGATCGCAAGACCGTCATAGGTGCTGGTTCCGCGTCCGACCTCGTCCAGAAGCAGAAGGCTTCTGTAGGTGCCGTTACGTAAGATGCCGGAAACCTCGTTCATCTCGACCATAAATGTGGACTGTCCGAGAGAAATATCATCCGAAGCACCGATCCTGGTAAAGATACGGTCAACGATGCCGATATGGGCAAACGATGCCGGAACAAAGCTTCCTATCTGTGCAAGAAGTACGATCAGTGCCGTCTGGCGCATATAGGTGGATTTACCAGCCATATTCGGACCGGTAAGAATCATGATACGATGATCCGACTCATCCATCGTGATGCCATTGGGGACGAATTCTCCCTCTTTGAGCATCTTTTCGACGACCGGATGACGGCCTTCCTCGATCACGAGTGCCGTAGTGTCATCGACCTTCGGACGACAGTAATTATTCCTTTCCGCAAGTTCACCAAGCGACATGATTACATCCAGAACGGAGATCGCATTTGCCACACGGAAAAGACGGTGCACCTGCGATGCGATCGTCTCACGGATCTCACAGAACAGGTCATATTCGAGCTGGACAAGCTTGGCCGTCGAGCCGATGATCATATCCTCGATCTTTTTTAGTTCCTCCGTAATATAGCGCTCACCGGTCGTAAGTGTCTGCTTACGGATATATCTTTCAGGAACGAGCGGGACATTTCCCTTGGAGACTTCGATATAGTAACCGAAGACCTTGTTATAGCTGATCTTCAGGTTTTTGATACCGGTCTCTTCTTTTTCTTTCGCCTCCATCTCAAGAATGATGGATTTACCGTCTTTGCTTGCACGGCGGAGTCTGTCCGCTTCTTCATTAAAGCCATCCTTAAACATACCGCCTTCTTTTACGGAGATCGGCGGATCTTCACATAAGGAAGACTCGAGAAGCTGATAGATATCTGCAAGATCTTCCAGCTCGGCAACGGTATCCTTCAGAACACCCGACTGGAAGTTTGAAGCACATTCCTGAATATATGGAAGTTTGGAGAGTGTATTTCTAAGATTCAGAAGATCTCTCGCATTTACCGAAGAAAGCGCGATACGGGAAGCCAGACGCTCCATATCATGGACACCGAGAAGTGCTTCTCTCAGCTCCTGACGGTGTATAAAATCATTTTTTGCCTGTTCTACGGCATCGAGTCTTGCTGAGATCGAAGACACGTCAATAAGAGGTTCCTCGACCCATTCACGGAGCCTTCGTCCGCCCATAGAAGTCTGCGTCAGGTCGATCGCCCAGAGAAGACTTCCTTTCTTCGACTTCGATCGGATGGTGGAAGTGATCTCCAGATTTGTTCTTGTCGCCACATCCAGTTCCATCGTATCAGAAACTTCATAGATCCTTGCTTCCGAGAAGTGTGTGACCTGAGACTGCTGCGTCTCATCAAGATATGCCAAAATGGCATCGATCGCGGAAGTAAGAAGAATATTTCTTGTTTCCTCGGCAAAAGAACTCTTCGCTTTCTTCTTTCCTTCTTTTGCCTTCTTGAGGTCGGAAGGAAGTACACGCTCGGAAAGTCCGGAGGAAAAATCGGCATTCGGACGAAGCGTGACAGAGCCGACAAGATTATCACATACATAGTGGAACATCGGATCTTTACTGAAATCCTCATTGAAGATCAGCTCCGATGCACGGTATTTCGAGAGCATATTCACAAGATGCTGCGATGTATTTCCGGTGATCAGCTGTGTCGCTTCTATCGTTCCTGTGGTGATATCCGCGGCCGCTAGTCCATACTGCATACCGACTTTATAGACACATACCAGGAAGTTATTCTTTTTTTCGTCCAGCCCGCTGGTATCGATGACGGTACCCGGGGTCAAAACACGTGTGATCGAGCGCTTTACGAGTCCTTTTGCCAGAGCCGGATCTTCCATCTGCTCACAGATCGCCACTTTATATCCCTGGGTGATCAGGCGCTGCATATAAGACGAGGCCGAGTGATGCGGGACTCCGCACATCGGTGCACGCTTTTCGAGTCCGCAGTCACGGGCGGTAAGTGTCAGTTCGAGTATCCTCGAGACGAGTATGGCGTCATCGAAGAACATCTCGTAAAAGTCACCGAGGCGGAACATCAGGATAGCGTCTCCGGCGGTCTTTTTCATATCGAAGTACTGGCGCATCATCGGTGAGAGCGTCGATACATCTACTGAAGCATATGTTAGAAGATCATCTTGACTCATCGATAAAACTCTCCAATTCTCCTTCTACGGAATACGGCTTCGCACGGGTGATCCGCACATTCGCCAGCAATCCTTCAAAGCTGTCTGCATCAAAATCAGATGCAGAACTGTCGATTTTCTTTCCTTTATATTCAATTCCGTCAGGGATCCTGAAATTCACAAGCCGGTTGGAATTGGTCCTTCCGGTCAGGACATCCGGTGCTGTCGCACTCTTCCCTTCAATCAGGATCTCCTCGGTCTTTCCGACAACGGATTCATTGGAAGCAAAGGTCAGTGCATTCTGAAGTTCCAGAAGACGTCCGAATCTCTCGGTGACGACATCCTGCGGGATCTGGTCCGGATAGTCCGCCGCTTTTGTTCCCGGTCTTCTGGAGTACTGGAATGTAAAAGCACTATCAAATCGGACCTTTTCGATCACATCGAGTGTTTCCTGGAAATCCTCCTCGGTCTCTCCGGGGAATCCGACAATGATATCAGTCGTGACCGTAGCATCCGGAAGTTCCTGCCGGAAAAGCATCGCCGTCTTCAGATACTGTTCCTGGTCGTAATGACGGTTCATCCTCTTTAGAACTTTACTTGAGCCGGACTGCATCGGAAGATGCAGATGACGCTCGATGTTCGGGTATTTCTTCATCGTATAGATGACTTCCTCGGAGATATCCTTCGGATGGGATGTCATGAAGCGGATACGGGAAAAGCCCGGGATCTTTGCTGCTTCTTCCAGAAGTTTCGCAAAAGAGATCTCACCTTCCTTATCCTTACCATATGAATTAACATTCTGTCCCAAAAGCATGACTTCTTTATACCCGGAAGCAGCCAGGTCACGGAGCTGGGCAAGGATCTGTTCCGAGGAACGGGAGCGCTCGCGGCCTCGTGTATATGGGACGACGCAGTATGTGCAGAAATTATTGCATCCGTACATGATCGGAACCAGTGCTCGGAACTTTCTCTTATGGAATACGGGAATATCGTTATCATCCACCAGATAGTCTTCTTCAGATACGGAGAAGATACGTTTTCTCTGGTTAAGTTTATCTGCCAGGATCTTCGGAAGTATATGGATATCCGACGGTCCGAAACATGCGTCCACATAAGGGAAACTCTTTTTGATCCGGTCGATATTCTCCTGCTGTTTCATCATGCAGCCGCATACGGCAATGAACATATTCCGGTTCTCTTTCTTTTTCGACTTATATGCGCCGAGATTGCCGAAGAGACGGATATCTGCATTTTCACGAATCGTACATGTATTAAAGATCAGGAAATCAGGAGTTTCTTCCACTTTTGCCTCTATTAGTCCGATTCTCCGGAAAATACCCTCGATCTTCTCGCTGTCTGACTCATTCAGCTGACAGCCGTAGGTTTTGACAAGATATGTCAGCGGACGCCCGCGATCGATCCCGATCTCGGAAATATGCTTTTTAAGCATAGGGATGAGAGAGTTATAGCGCGATAACTCATCTTGCGATACAATAACAGTTGACACGTAAATGACCTCGATTTCTATTTCGATTTATTTCGTTGTTTTTGACTCTTTAATGATACATGAACAAACGGATTTTGTGAACGATATCGGGAAGATTTTTTTATGTTAAGGAGAGTGGATCCATGCGGAAAAAGAAGCTTACGGGACGGGTATTATCATTATTCCTCTCGTTCATTTTTCTCATTTCTTCGATCTCCTCTTCTCTTCTTGCGGATAACGGCACTTCCTCTTCGGAAACCGGAAATGATCCGGCTCTTTCCAATCCTGTTGAGGACCTTTTAGACTCTGATCCTTCTGATCTTCCGATCGTCGGAGCCGACTCGTATCTCATCTACGATGCATCTTCGGATACGAAACTTATCGGATATCAGTACAACAATTTGCGTGCCCCTGCTGCCATCACACAGATCATGACGGTTCTTCTCGCATTGGAAGAACTGGAGATGGAGGACACGATCACGATCACCAAGGAGATGTATGAAACGATCCCGGATGATTATGTGCGTATCGGCTTTACCGAGGGTGAGATCGTCACCGTCGAGCAGTGCATATATGCCTGTCTTCTCAAATCCGCCAATGATGCCTGCATGGCCTTGGCAATAAAGATAAGCGGCAGTGAAAGTGCTTTTGTAGAAAAAATGAATGAACGGGCCACCGGTCTCGGCTGTTCCTCCACGCGTTTCACAAATTCTTACGGACGGTCGGACAGCGATCACAAAACAACATGTCTGGATATGTCCCTGATACTTAAAGAAGCACTGCGGCATCCTGATTTCCGCAAGATCGCCACATCCTCTTCTTATACGATCGAACCGACAAACACATATAATGACAAGCGTATTCTGAATAATGCGAACCGCTTTATTTCCACACCTGCTACCGCCTATGAGTACTATATCGGCGGCAAGACCGGCTTTTCCGCGGAATCTTCCTATACGATCATAGCCGGGGTCGAGAAAGACGGAAGAACTCTGATCGGCATTCTCCTTGGTGCCGGAGATGCGGAAAAGAGATACCAGACACTGATCGATCTATTCGAGTACTGCTTTACAAACTATACCACGACGATGATCGATACGACCGAGATGACAAGTGTTGTTTCCGGAACGCGTACACAGATCGAACAGGCGATCGTTGATACGCCTCTTAAGATCACCAACACGGATCTTCGTCTTCTCGAGTGTTATTCGATCCAGACATCTCTTGCCAATGGAGGATATAGTAACGAACTGGATCTTTCCTCCATGGTGATCGATCCGACCGCGGATGAACAGGTCTTTTCTCTTCCGATCTACCGCCGCTTCTCGAATAACGAAGCCTATTGTATCGGGTATTATACGGTAACTATTGCCGACCCGGACAAGGTGACAGAATCCACGGTGGTTTCCGAACTCAGTGGCAAAAAGAGTCTGAAAGAAAAGATCGTCCCCATTATTGTGGGAACGATCCTGTTTCTATGTCTAATAATTTCATGTCTTTTCCTGATCAAGATGATCAAAAGAAGAAAGTTTAATAAAAACCACAGAAATCCGACGATCCTGTGACTTATTTTCCTGCTACGGAAACATCCGGTATCAGAAGGCTTGGAGACTGGATATGTGATGCTTCCGGAGAGAAGTACTCAACATCATCAGCAAGTTCTTCCACTTTCATCAGCACATCAAAGAAATTATCCGCAATCGTGATCTGATTTACAGGCTCGGCGATTTTACCGTCACGGATAACGAATCCTTCCGACATCAGAGAGAAATCACCGGAAATCCCGTTGATCCCGGCATGAAGTCCATAAACCGCGGTAATGTAAATACCGTTTTCCATCTTCTTAAACAGCTCTTCCAGTGTGAGATCACCGGTTTCAAAATGGAAATTCGCAGGCGAGATACCAAGGCCGTTTTTCCCGCCTCTGGAAGCATTTCCCGTACTCTCCACACCATCCGCGAGTGCAGTCTTGCGGTTATGAAGCGCCGAGCGGAAAATACCTTTATCGATCAGGACTGTCTTCTTCGTAATAACGCCTTCCGAATCAAAAGGACAGCACAGACGACTTCCCTCGATCATGCCTTCATCGATCAAGGTGATCTTTTCGTTTGCAATACGCTCACCGATTTTTCCGACAAGACGTGAAAGTCCCTTCTGGATCGCTTCGGCGTTAAAAGCACCCGAGAATGCAGCAAGAATACTCTTTGCGGCAAACCGGTCGAGAACGATCGGTGTCTTCAGAGAATCCACAGGAGCAGCGCCAAGTTTCGCAATGACATGTTCACCAACATATTCGGCGCATTTTTTTGCATCAAATTCGGATCTTTCGCCATAAGACCAGGATTTTCCATATGTCTGAACATCCTCACCGTCTTTCGCACGGCATCCGAGATATACAGCGAAATCATTGGTTTGAGTTTCGCAGATCATTCCTTTCGTATTCTGAAGATAGGAAATCGTGCTGGAATAGATGGCATTTGAGTCATCCACTGCCTCGATGCGGGAATCGTATCCCAGAAGTTCTTTTTCCATAGAAAGAGCGGCGTCCGCAAGTGTCTGATAGTCGATCTTCGCAAGATCTTCGGAATAACCGTTAAACTCGGGATACTCCTTCTCCCCTTCAAAAACTGTGATCTCTTCTTTGACTTCCAGAACGCGGCAATTGTCTTTTGCCTGATTTATCAGGAACGGGATCATATCGGGCTGAATATCTTCCGTATCGGCACTTCCCATCTGTCCGTTAAATAGACCACGGAAAGAGATTCCGGATGAATCCGAATTTTCAAACTCGATGATCTTACCCTCTCTTGCGGAAACCGACATGGAGTTATCGGAACCATAGTACACTTCCGCCTCGGAGAAGCCTTCCTTCAAAGCCTGTTTAAGTAATTCATCAATATATTCACGAATCTTATTGTCCATTTTCTGCTCACCTGTACGATATCATTTGATTTATTATCACGCCTGACCGCCGACAGTGATCTCGGATACACGGATCGTCGGCTGACCGACATCGACCGGGATATTGCCGCTGACAGATCCGCATACGCCCTGCGCGAGCTTAAGGTCATTTCCGACACGATCGATATTAAGGAGAACTTCGTTTCCTTTTCCGATCAGGGCAGCGCCTTTAACAGCCTCACAGACCTTTCCGTTTCTGATCATGTATGCTTCATTTACCGCGAAATTGAATTCTCCGGTGGAGGTATCCACAGATCCTCCGCCCATGCTGGCTGCATAGATGCCGTATTCTGTATCGGCGATGATATCTTCCGGTTTGCTTTCGCCGTTGGCGATGAAAGTATTCGACATACGGGATGTCGGCGCATATGCATAATTCTGGCGGCGCGAGCATCCGGTGGAAGGTTCATTCATCCTTCTGCTTCCGATCTTATCGATCAGGTAACTATTCAGGATACCGTCTTTAATAAGAAGGTTCGTGGTCGAAGGTGTACCCTCATCATCGACTTCATAACTGCCCCATTCATTGGCGATCTTTGCATCATCATAGGCGGATACGATAGAGCTTGCGATCTTCTGACCTTTTTTCCCTGTGAAATAGGATGACTTAATGCCAACGGCTGTTGCTTCCAGAGCATGTCCGCACGCTTCATGGAAAATAACTCCGCCGAAACCGTTGCCAATGACGACCGGCATCTTTCCGGAGGGGCATGGTTTGGCATCGATCATGGTCACTGCGGTCTTAGCGGCTTTTGCAGCAAGTTCATCAAGGTCGAGTCTTTCGAAAAACTCATAACCTTCGCCGCTTCCCGGTGCAAAATAGCCCTGCTGTTTGTCGTCGTTTGAACTTGCGATCGCCGTGATAGCAACTCTCGTGCGGCAACGGTGATCTTTTACATAAAGCCCGTCAGAATTTGCGATCCATACGTCTCTTTCGACATCTGAAGAAGACGCGGAAGTCTGAGTGATCAGATCGGAATATCCCGTCGCAGTCTCGCCTGCTTTTCTCAGTTTATAAACCTTGTCGGCTTTGGAAACTGAAGTCGGTGAAATCTCAAACTTCTGGGAAAAATACTCGATTTCCGGAGTTAAATAGATCGTCTTGTTATTGGGAGCATCCGTGAGCGAGGCAGACGCATTTTTTGCCATCTGTATTAGTTTTTCCTCGTGATAAATATCGTTGGAATAAACATATACGCACTTGTCGCCTTCGAGTATGCGGATACCGATTCCCATATCCATACTCGCACCGGCACCTTCCACGACTCCGTTAAGAAGCGAAACAGAAGATATTTTACTGCGCTCGATATAGACCTCTGAAAAATCTCCTCCTTTAGACAACGCAGCGGATAGGATCCTTTCGATACTTGTTTTGCTTAGCATTCAGAAAATGCCTCCTACTAATATGTGATTACTTTTTGTACTGTCTTCTTATCTTTTTACTTGTTGTCTTATCAAACTCGGTATCACGGCGAACAACACGCTTGATATGCTTATAGTTCACCAGGTTCTTATTTACCTTTGACACTTCTTCCTCAAGAAGGGTCTGGATCGCATCATCGTCCGGATTGTCGCCAAGCTGTTTCTTAACTTCATCCATACAGGGGAAAATCGTGGCAGTGATGATCACATCATCATTTTCTTCTTCTCCGGATACGAGACACTCCTCAATATAGTCCGAAGAGCAGAGCATCGTCTCGATCTCTTCCGGGAAAACATTCTTTCCGTTCTTGGCGATGATGACATTTTTCTTTCTTCCGGTGATGATACAGAATCCGTCCTTATCGATAAAACCGAGATCGCCGGTATGATAATAACCGTTCTCATCGAGGGCTTCCCTGGTTGCTTCCTCGTTCTTATAGTAGCCCAGCATGACATTATCGCCTTTTGCGATAAATTCACCGATACCGTTCTCATCTTTGTCGATGACCTGAACATCCACATCCGGAAGCGGCAGGCCCGCAGCACGGTTGTTATAGTCACAGTCACGATTAAGTGCCAGGATCGGAGCACACTCTGTAAGACCATATCCCTGGATACATCCGAATCCCATATCCTGCATATCCTGCATGATCTGAGGATCGATCGCGGCACCGCCGCAGATGATCAATCGCAGATTCCCGCCAAAGGTCTCGTGGACCTGCTTAAAGAGCTTTTTGCGCTTATCGATACCGAAGAAAAGAAGGAATTTGCAGAGCTTTCTGCCAAACTCGAATTTTCTGGCCATCTTCTTTGTCGCTTTTGCTTTGGACATGATGCTTTTATGGAACTTTTCGAGCATCAGCGGAACGACAAGGATAATGGAGACCTTGGACTGCTGCATATTCGGGACGATATAACGGAGACCTTCACATATAGCGATATGGGAGCCGCGGTATACCTGACAAAGGAATCCGCAGGTGCATTCATAAGTGTGATGCAAAGGAAGCACCGAAAGGAACATGTCATTCTGATCGATATAGCACATCGAACACATGCCCTCGAGGTTTTTGCAGATATTCTTTTGAGAAAGCATTACCGCCTTACTCTGAGCAGTAGTTCCACTCGTAAAAAGCAGGACAGTCATTGCTTCCCTGTCAAGCGGTGCATCGAGGAAAAGACGGTCTCCGGAATCCAGAAGTTCCTGGCCCTTGTTCAGGACGTCATAGAAATACTCGACACCTTCTTTGTCCGTTTTATCCATGCAGATATAATCTTTCACACCCGGGATCTGATCCTTGATCTCATCAAGGACTTTCTGCTTGGAGGAGGAATATATAATACAGTTTACTTCCGCACGGTTCAGGCAGCTGGCCACCTCATCCGGCGGTAATTCCTTATCGAGCGGAACGACAATGCCGGTACCATTAGTAGTTGCCAGATAGGAGATATACCACTCATATCTTGTCTCCGCCAAAATAGCAACACGGGATCCGAGACCGCATAGATGCGAAAGTCCTGTTCCCATCGCCTGAACAGCCGTATTATACTCGTTAAAGGTATGGTATTCGTAGTCACCGCCTCTAACTTTTTTGTAATAAAACAGAGGAAGATCTCCATACAGCTCAGTACTCTGCTTGAGCATATCACGGAGATCTTCTATATGGCGCACATCATATAGTGGAATATTCTTCATAAAAGCGATCCTCGCGTTTCCTGAAATATTGGCAAAACTCTTTGATTTACCAACAATTCAAGTATATCGAATTGTGCTTTTTTATACAAGGATTTAAGAAGAAATCCCGATCGGTGCAACACTTGTTACATCTATTTGTGAGGGTAATGCTAAAGCTTTTTCGGTATCTGATATTTTCGAAGTGCCGCGCGGCATTTCTTATAGTCCGGGCAATATCTGGAGACCTGTGCCCAGAATGCAGGCGAATGATTCATCTGATAAAGATGAGAAAGCTCGTGGATCAGAACATAGTCAAACAGCTCCGTTTCGACATCGAGCAGATAGACATTCAGGGATATGTTTCCATTTGCAGAACAAGAGCCCCATCGGGATGTCATATTCCGCACCGAGATCCGGACCGGCTTTTTCCCGTCATATACTGCCAGAAAAGCACTTGCCCTGGCTTTTATGATCCTTGCTTTCCGCTTCTGCTCCACGGCATCGATATAGGGAAGTTTGATCCGATCAGCAAGTTTTGCCTGATGCTTGATGATCCACTCGTGATTCGATTCGACAAACTTGTCGATGTCCTTTAGTGACATATATTTCGGCGCAAAAGCACACACCCGTCCATCGTCATCCAGTGCGATCTTGAGTCTGCGGCGTTTGCCGTAGGTGATCAGAACCGGAAGGCGATGAACAGACGTGATGTATTCTCTGGTAGTGCTTTTCGGAGAAGATGGCACAGGATTAACTTCTTCCTGGTACGTATCCGCGGGAGATCGCCATTTCAGCTCTCTGCTTCGGCTTGCCGCCAAGAGCGATCTGCTCGTCGATAAAATCAGGATGTGCGGTAAGGAATGCCTTCATATAATCGATCGGGTTTTCCATGAAATGAGCAACCATATCTCGCTGTGCACTCGTGAGGATGCCTTTGTTGACGCCTTCATCAAAGAGCGGAAGCTCGATCTTGGCAAAGGTGTACATGTTTACGCCCTCTTTTGCAAGATTTGCTTCACCGCCCTGGAGACGGTCAATGACTGCGATGGTGTCCTTGATTTCGGCACCAACACCGCGGATCGACGGGATCCATGCATTCGTGTAAGACGAAGCTTCGGTGATCAGGTCAGCAATATGGAGTGATACTTTGCCGGAAAGATCCCCCTCACCTACTTTTACAGCATCCTCTTCAACATTGCGGGAGAAGTATGTCTCGCCGTCTTTGAAGATGGAAAGATGCGGCTTTCCGAGAATGTATGCCGGCATCAGGGAGAAGAAATAATCACGGCGCTCACCACCGGAAATAATATCGAAATCGAGTTCTTTTGCCTTTTCAACAATAAGATCGATGACCATCTTATACGATTCCGACGTCTCATACTGTTTCTTGACAAACTCAAGGATCGTCGAGAGGAATTTCGTACGGTCACCGGAAGCGGATTTCTCGATCAGCGCGAGAAGCTCATTTGCTTTTTCTTCCGATTCGATAAGAAAGTGCGTGTTCACATAGAATGGACCGAGTGTTCCGGATGCATACCAGAACGGCTTTTCCGGGTCGCTTACGCGAACGGCATTAGTTTCAAAAAGATAATCTGTGATCGATTTCATGTTTTACCTCCACAATTCAAGTGTGCCTGTTAAAGACGAAAGTTCATCAATTTGATTTTGTTTGCAGTATTTCTCAAGCTCTTCGATGATCTCGACAGGACGAGTCGGATGCACAAGTGTGATCGTACCGAGTTCCACGGCAGATGCGCCTGCGATCATAAACTCGAGGACATCTTCATAGGTGGAGATGCCGCCGCAGCCGACGACCGGGATCTTGACTGCATCATAAATATCGTGGACCATACGAAGCGCCACCGGCTTTACACAAGGACCGGAAAGTCCGCCGGTATTGTTATGCAGAAGAGGTCTTCTCGTTCTTATATCGATAGACATACCCAGCATGGTATTGATGGCAACCACCGCATCCGCACCGCCAGCTTCTGCGCCCTTAGCCGTTTCAGCTATGGATGTTACATTTGGTGTCAGTTTGATCCACAGAGGAAGCTCTGTTCTCTTCCGGAGATCGGAAACAAGAGCTTCGATCGCTATCGGAGAGGATCCGATGACCATGCAGCCCTCTTTAACATTCGGGCAGGAAAAATTCAGTTCCAGTGCATCGATCTTGTCTTTGTACGGGTCAAGTTTTTCGACCATAGCGATATAGTCTTCATTTGAATGACCGGCAACGTTAACGACTACACCGGCGCCACTATCGACCATATAATCAAGTTCTGTTGCAAGGAAAGCATCGACTCCGGGATTCTGAAGACCGACACAGTTCAGCATTCCAGACGGTGTCTCGGCTACTCTGACTCCCTGGTTACCATCTCTCGGAAGAAGCGTCAGGCCCTTTGAAGAAAGAGCTCCGAGCTCAGAAAGATCCATATATTCGGACAATTCCCTGCCGAAACCACAAGTGCCGGACGCAAGTATGATCGGGTTTTTGAGATCAACATTACCTACTTTTACGGAAATACTCACCAGATCACCTCCTCAGCCTTAAATACGGGGCCATCTTTGCAACATCTTTTATGTACGAATTCCTTGCCTTCCTGTTCTGCCTTGATCTTGCAGACACATACCAGACAGGCGCCGATGCCGCAAGCCATTCTCTGTTCAAGAGAAACATAACAAGTCAGGCCTTTTGCCTGAGCCCATTCGGATACTTTTCTCATCATGATACCCGGGCCGACGACCATAACTGTCACATCGGAGAGTTCTTTTTCATCCATGGTGTCCAGATATGCCATGACGTTTCCCTTTACTCCGAGATCTCCGGCATCTGTTGTTACATGGAAATCATTACAAGCGCAGGAGAATTGATCATACAGGAATGCGTCATTTTTACAGCGGTATCCGTTAACGACCTGACAGGGGATGTCGTTTTCTCTTGCATACTGAGCAGCAAAATAAATCGGGAAAATACCTGTTCCTCCGCCAACCAGAAGGAGTTTCTTTACACCTTCAAAAGAGAAACCATTTCCAAGAGGCCCGAGGACCGTGAACATCTCCCCTTCCTTGGCCGTGATGATCTTCTCCGTTCCTTTTCCGACTTTTCTTACACCGACACTAAAGGTATTTGTTTCTCTATCTACAGACATGATTCCGAAAGGCCTCTTCAGGAAGTAAGCGCAGGACAGATTTACGAACTGTCCCGGCTTTGCCGACGAAGCGATCTCCGGGCATTCAAAAGTCAGTACCGCACATGTTTCTCCCAGCAGTTCTTTTTTGATCAGCTTTATACTGTACTCTTGTTTCATTTTATTTCCTCACAGAATCAGGCTTCCGCGGAAGCTTTGATCGCGTTATTCAGATCTTCACGCATACGAAGTGCTTCTTCTCTGGTTGCTCTCTGGAAACCGAGAAGCGGCGCACCGGAAGGTCCGTGCATCTGTGTCAGTTCCATCGGCTCGATGTCAGCTCTCTTCTTCCAGGCACACATCAGACTTCTGGAAGCATTTACGATTCCGCCCTTACCGTTCACAAAAGATGCAACTGCATCCTTTCCGGAACCGCCCTGCGCACCATATCCGGGTACGAGGATCAATGCGTGCGGCATGATTTTTCTGGCTTTTACAGCCTGCTCCGGCCATGTAGCACCGACTACCGCACCAACAGACGAGAACCCGCATTCTCCGATGAGTTCCTGACCCCATTTCTCAACATTTTCAGCCATGGCTTCAAATACCTGACGGCCATCTTCGAGTTTCAGATCCTGAAGATCACCGGCAGAAGGATTTGATGTTCTTACGAGAACATAGAGACCCTTGCCCTTTTCTTTGGCAACATCCATAAATGGCTTGATGCCATCGATGCCGAGGTAGCCGTTTACAGTGATACAGTCGCAGTCAAACATGCAGGCTGTCGTATCATTGATGATCTTGGTCTCACCGATGATCGCATTCGCATACGCGGTAGCTGTTGTTCCGATATCATTTCTCTTGGCATCAGCAATAACGAGCATGCCTTTATCATGTGCATACTGAATGGTCTTGCGAAGTGCCATAATACCGTGAATGCCGTACATTTCATAATAAGCGAACTGCGGCTTGATCGCCGGAATAATGTCATATACAGAATCGATCAGAAGGCGGTTATAATCAAAGATCGCCATTCCGGTCGCCATCTGCATATTTGCCGGCTGACCGCTCTTCTCCTCATGATCTTTGGCTTCTTTGAGCCATTCATTCAGCATATCTGAGGGAAGGTACTCCAGTTTCGGATCCAGTCCCATTACTGTCGGGTTATTGCACTCCTCAATTCTCTTGGTAAGTCTGTCAGCGAAGTTCGTCATATGTTATCTTTCCTCCTGCGATCGTAAGTTTTACACGGCCTGTAAGCTCATCTCCGATATAAGGAGAATTAGCGGACTTGCTCAAGATCTCTTCCTTAGTATATACAAAGGTCTCATTCAGGTCTGCAAGCATAACATCTGCCGGCATTCCCTTCTCCAATGTTCCTCTTCCGAGTTTTAAGATGGAAGAAGGATTTACTGTCATGGTCTTGATCATGTCAGCAAGAGAGATCAGGCCGGTCTTGACCAGATAAGTATAACCTACAGCAAATGCGGTTTCAAAACCAATGATACCGTTATTTGCCAGAGAGAACTCGATATCTTTTTCATCAATATGATGTGGCGCGTGATCTGTTACGATACAGTCGATCGTACCATCCTTGAGGCCTTCAATGACTGCAAGGCGGTCATCCTCGGTACGAAGCGGCGGATTCATCTTGAAATTCGTGTCATATGTCTGGCAAGCTTCTTCAGTCAAAGAGAAATAATGCGGGCAGGTCTCACAAGTGACCTTCACGCCCCTCTTTTTCGCCTGGCGGATGATCTCGATTCCACGCTTTGTGCTGACATGGCAGATATGGATCGGCATATCAAGATACTCCGCCGTCTGAATATCACGGGAGATCATGATCTCCTCTGCAATCGCAGGTATTCCACGAAGACCAAGTGCAGTTGAGATCGCGCCTTCGTTCATCGCGCCTTCGGAAATAGACATTTCTTCACAGTGATTAAGTACCGGAAGGTCAAAATCCGATGAATACTCAAGCACCTTTTTCAAAAGGTTTGCTGTAGCAATCGGCTTTCCGTCATCAGATACGGCCACGATCCCGGCTTCTTTCATAAGTCCCATCTCCGCGATTTCTTTTCCGGCAAGGCCCTTGCTGGCCGCACCGATCGGGAATACGTTACATGAACCTACCTGTTCCGCTTTTCTTAAAATGCCTTCAACAACTGCGGCGTTATCACATACAGGGTTTGTGTTCGGCATGCAGCATACGCTTGTAAATCCGCCTTTCGCTGCACTTTTCGTACCGGATTTAATATCCTCTCTATACTCATACCCCGGTTCACGGAGGTGACAATGCATATCCACAAGACCCGGGAATACCGTAAGTCCTTTTGCATCAATGACTTCATCCGCATCACCGGAGATCTTATCGGTAAAAACGCCATTCTCGATATAAATCGTAACAGTTTCATCTGAAGCGAAGTGCTTCGCGTTTCTTATCTCAATTGTTTTCATTCTGGTTTCTCCTTGCCATCAGTAAGTATAAGACTGCCATTCGAACTGCCACACCGTTAGTGACCTGCTCATTGATCACGGACTGGTCACAGTCATATACACATGTCGGAAGTTCAACACCGTGATTACACGGACCCGGATGCAGCAGATACGCACCCGGCTTTGCGAGCTTCAGAACATCTTCGGAGATGGAATAGAATCTTGAATATTCCGCAACCGAAGGGAAAAGAGACTTCTGCTGGCGCTCCAGCTGTACGCGGAGGCCCATGACCGCATCGGCATCTTTCACGGCTTCTGACACAGACTTACAGACAGTGCATCCCATCTTATCCAGTCCGACAGGAACCATGGTCCTCGGTCCGGCAACACTAACTGTTGCACCGAGTTTGGTAAGGCCGATCACGTTACTTCGTACGACTCGGCTGTGATAAAGATCGCCGCAGATCGCAACTTTCAGACCATCGATATGGCCATATTTCTCATAGAGAGTAAACATATCAAGAAGCGCCTGTGTCGGATGCTCATTCATACCGTCACCGGCATTTACGATAGATGCCTTGACTCTTGGCGCCAGATAATGTGGAGCGCCGGACTGGCTATGACGCATGATGATGATATCTGTTGCCATCATATCGATCGTTCTTGCGGTATCCAGGAGAGATTCCCCCTTATTGACCGAACTTCCGGAAGTCGTGATATTCGCACTGGCAGAACCCATGTATTTCGAAGCAAGTTCGAAAGAGAGTCTGGTTCTGGTACTGTTTTCATAAAACAGTGTAACAACGGATTTACCCTGAAGATGCGATGTCTTCTTGTTTCCGGATGTCAGTACCATCTTCATCATTTTCGCAGTATCAAGGATCTCCATGATCTCTTCCGCAGATAATTGCTTTAACCCAAGCAGGTCTTTACTCTTTAGTCCCATTATTTCACCTCTTCACAGAGAACGACTTTATCCTGTCCATCGATCTCGCTTAACTGCACCGAGATCATCTCAGAGAGAGATGTCGGTACGTTTTTACCAACATAGTCGGATCTTATCGGAAGCTGTCTGTGTCCTCTATCCACAAGGGTCGCCAACTGAATGCAGGCAGGTCTTCCCATATCAAAAATCGCCTCGATCGCGGCTCTTACCGTTCTTCCGGTGAAAAGCACATCATCGATCAAGACGATTTTTTTGTCATTAATATTAAAATGAATTGCAGTTCCGTTCACAACAGGGTGTGCTGCCAAAGTGGATAGATCATCCCTGTAAAATGTGATGTCAAGAACACCTACATCCGGCTTAACACCTTCAACATCTTCCATGACCTTCGCGATCCTGTCTGCCATCGGAACACCTCTTCTCTGTATGCCGACAAGGGCAACATTGTCGAGACCTTTGTTCTTCTCGATGATCTCATGTGCAATACGGATCAAGGCTCTATGGACGGCCTGTTCATCCATAAGGACTGTTTTCTCAAGATACTCTTTCAAAAATACCACTCCTTCCCATCATTCAGAGCACAAAAAACCGACTCTGTAAAATACCTTCTGGTACCCTAAAAAGCCGGTCTTCTATATGAATGCCTCCCATTCCCGGGAAACGGTATTACATTATCGACAAACGACCTTTCTGTTCTCTCATGGAACAGCCTTAAAGGATACGCTGTTAAGATAATAATCCAAGTTCATCAAATAAGCAACTATAGATTTAGTGATATTTTGTATGGTCTTAGCAGACCAGAGAAACATTACCATACAGGAACTTCGTCATAGTCCCAGTTCCAGTCTTCGCCCTGTGCAATAGATTTTTTTCTCTGCTGCTGACGCTGATCATTGGAGTCGGACATGCGTCTCTGCATTTCTTGTTCGATCTCACTTTGCCGCTGGGATTCTTTCTGTTCGGATTCTCTGCGTCTTCTTTCCTCTTCATCTTCGGAACCGTCACTTGGGTCAGATCCGTCACTTGGGTCAGATCCGTCACTCGGGTCGGAACCATCACTCGGGTCAGATCCATCACTCGGATCCGAACCATTGCTCGTTTCAGAACCATCGCTCGGGTCAGATCCATCACTCGGGTCAGAAGAACTGCTCTGATCAGAACCATTGCTCGAATCAGAGGAGTCAGACTGCTGCTGACTCTGATCCGATTCGCTCTGGCTGGATTCGGATTCCTGCTGCTTTTCTTTTTCCTGCTGAGCCTGTTCGAGCATTTCCTTGATCTCGTCATAGAGTCTTTGTGCCCGGTTATTGTGGCCTGTTCCTTCATCGTTAGCACAGCCCTTTTCCGAGAGGATATCCAGGCATTCTTCAAGAATCTCGATCGTTTCATCGATCTTTTCTTTCGAAAAAGCATCGTCACCGAGAAGTGCAAGTTTGGAGAGAACAAGATTGATACGGATCAGGCATTCCTTTTCTTCCGGAGGATTCTTTGTTAAGGCAGTTTCAAAATATCCGATCGCCTCTTCATAATCCTGACGCTGATACATGACATTGCCGTTGTTATAGTAAACAATATACGGCTCATTAAAGTTAGCTACTTCCAGAAGATTGTAGTTCTCTGTATAGTCGCCCTTTTCATATTTTGATTTGACCCACTCGTTATATCCATAAGTGAAAGCGAACTTAAAAAGCACAAGTCCGACAAAAATATATGCGGAAATAATAATACGTTTAATCATTCTCTCACTCTCCTTTTATAGTAGATAAGGTCATAAAGCAGAAGCGCGGCAATCGGTATTGCAAACCAGTAATACGTATCCACATAGCCTTCCACTCCACTTTTTCCTTCCGATGCATATTCATCCAGGAAATCATTGATATCTGACAGCACATCCCGGAGCGTTGTTGATTTTTCAACATGGTAATACTCCACCCCAAGATCATCTGCGATCGATTCAAGATTATCCTCATCGATGTATGAACGTGCTTCGACTCTTCTTCCTTTTTCATCTTTCGTTTTCATATAAAATGGTGCACCGAAGTCATCACCCTCGTAAGTACGGACCTTCATCCTTCCGCCTTCTTCAGTACCATATCCGAGGACTGCGCCACTGGCAATATACTTCTTTGCCTTAGAATAAGAACCGAGTTTTTCGTTTGCGTTTGTGATCTCACCATCACTAAAGTAATACACAAGCTGTACGCGGTCTTCATTTTGCTCATGATCTTTTTCCAGAGCTTCAAGCATCAGAGGAAATGGCTGATTCAGGGATGTTCCCTGTGCATAGTACTGTGTCTGGCCCTCAAGAGAATTGATGATAGACATCAGCACGTCTTTGTCACTCGTATATGGAGCGAGCCTGTACGCATAGTTTCCGAAGGAAATAACCGAGAAACGGCAGCCTTCCATCTTATCCATAATGTATTCGCAGTCTTGCTTTACCGCGTCGATACGTCGTCCTTCACCGTCAAAATCTTCCGCCAGCATACTCATCGAGTTATCAATGACAAAGAGTACATCAACATTCAGCTCTCTCTTCGGAACGTCATGGGAAAATACCATAAAACGCATATTCATCGCGAAGAGTAAAACGACGATCAGAATCTGGCGGATGTAATTCCATACGCCTCTTCTTCTGAATAACAGCATAGCAATACAGATGATCGCCATGAGCCAGATTGGAATGATCGGATTGATCTTCATAACTTCACCCTTCTACTTACAACAAAATGTACACAAAGACAGATCGTCAGGAGAAATACCAGTTTTTCCGGGTATTCCGTTTCTGTTACCTCACTCTTATAAAGTACGGAAGTATCTGTCTTCTCAACTTCTTTGATCAGGTCTTTTGCCATGCTCTTGGACGCCAATGTAAAAAGTCTCCCGCCGGTACTCTCCACGCAGGATCTATACTGGTCGTAATCAACGACTTCTTCAGGCGCTGCACCAAATACTTTAATTCCGTATTTAGTACAAAGATTCGTGGCTTCTTCAAGCTGGACAAACGGTTCACCCCATAGTTCGTTATCCGTCGCGAGAATAATAACTCTCGTTCTGGATGCATCATCCTTGATATTCGGGAATTGGAATACCGTAGAAGCAAGTCCGTCACCGATAAGAGACGATCCTGCATTGAACGACTCGGACTGAGTACCGTCAATGATGTATCTGTATTTCACCATTTCCTCAGTATCGTAAAACTTGCCCTTCTCCGTAATGTCGATATAGATCTGGCATGCTTCTTTGATCTGATCCAGAACTTCAATAATATAGTCATAGTCCGTGGTCAGCGGCACAAGTGTTACAGTCTGGCAGTTAAAGATCGTGATACCGAATCTTTCTCCGTGAAGTCCGGAAACAAACTCTTTCAGCCTGTCGCACACCTCGAGATCCACGTGGAACATCGAACTGGAAGTATCGAGGCAAAGGAAGATATCGCGGTTATGGATCTCCGTGATCGTCTGCTTGGAACGGAACGGTCGTGCGATAAGCGCCATAAGAAGCGAGAGCGAAAGAACGATACTGACAATTACGATAACTGAGCAGAATCTGTATTCCAGGAGCTTTCTCTTAAAATACGGTGTCTTCTCAATATATTCAGTATTCGCAACTTTATGGCCGTCTTTAAACTTTTTCCTTACTCCATATGTCAGAAGAGCAAGCAAAAGGATCACAGGAATACCAACAGCGATCGCATAGGGAAATCTTAATTCCATCTAATGATCACCTCCCTGGCCTGAGCAATCGAGTTGCTCGTCTCTTTTTCTGCCCGCTCCGCGAACTCCGGAGCATAAAATTCTTCGATCAGGTTACTGATCTGATAGATATTGTGCGCCTTAAGCTCATTCAGCGAGAAATTCTGCGCATTGATACCGGTAAGGTCATGCACAAACATACGCACAATTGCTGACAGTTCCTGATGTGCATTACGCGCATCGATCTGTCCGGCAAGATATTTCTGCTCTACTACAGCGATCTTCGCCAAATACTCCTTCTGAGCAAGTTCCTTATTCTTGATCTTGAATACAGGTGCCGGTTCGATCTTCTGCTTTACAGGAGCTTTTTTCTTTCTGCGAATCAGAAGAACGGTTATCAGAGCAATAAGAGATGCAAGGATAACTATAGACAGAACCACGATCGGGACGATGCTATAGGAGAATGGATCTTGTAGCTCAACGGATGTTTGCATATCTGTGTCTCTCCAATAGTTCAGTGATCTTCATGGTTATGTCATCCTTGCCGCTTACATTTGTCGAAAGGATCGCATGATGCATAAGTTTCTTTTCGTTTTCTTCAGTTATCTTTTTCTTAATATTCTTTTCCATGGAAGCTAACTTCTTGTTCATCGTCACAAAACGTGGCAGATACCGGTTATTCTCCACTTTAAATGACCGTCCGCCGGTTAAGTCGGCATCATTTACCTGAACAAACAGAATGTCGTGCTGACAGATAAGTTTTTTCAGGACAGCTTCGGAAACTTCGGATGCACCTTTGATGTCCGTGATAACAAATACGACCATTTTTCTTCTGAAATTCTTAAGAAGGTATTCCAGAGTCTTGTTCAGGTCAGATGTATTGGAAGACTTTACATCCTTATCGTACTGTGCCAGAAAATGCTCGATATCATAAAGCCTGTTTCTCAAAGGGAAAAAGCGCATCTTCCCATCGATATTGTAAAGCGAGCCGACGAAGTCTCCGTTGGAATATGCGAGATACGATAGAGTACCGGCAGTATAAATCGCGACGTCTTTCTTCGATTCACCCTTATCTGTCTCCGCATTCATCTTGACTCCGGAATCAAAAACAAGAAGAATATTGTGCTTCTTCTCTGCTATATACCGTTTCACAAGAAGCATGCGGCTTCGGGAGGAGGCTTTCCAGTCGATATCGCGGATATTATCACCGGGGATATATTCACGAAGATCTTCAAAGTTCAGGCTCTTTCCCATAAAGACAGACTTATACGAGCCATCAAGGATACTTGTCGCCTTGATGTTGGTATGGATCGAAATGTTCGCCTTTATTTTCGTAATATAGTCGAGGATCATGGTGTCTGAATAGCTCCTACGATCTTATCAATAATCTGTTCAGCTGTCACTCCGTCTGCTACCGCTGCAAAGTTCAGAGAAATACGATGACGGAGAACGCTGTGGATCAGAGTCTTAACATCATCAGGTGTAACATAGCTTCTGCCGTTGATAAGAGCAACTGCCTTGGAAACCTCCATCAGAGCGATGCAACCACGGGTACTGGAACCGAGCGTGATATATTCGGAGAGTTCCTTGCCGATTACACCTGCAGGGTTTCTGGTGGCATTAACGATGTTGATGATATATTTCTTGATCGCATCATCAAGATATACTTTTCTTGCCATCTGCTGCAGGAAATATACATCTTCGAGTTCAACTACAGCCTCGGACTTGGAGAATACATCTTTCTCAATACGGTTAAGGATCTCAAACTCTTCATCCTTAGTAGGATAGTCGATCTTCTCTTTCAGCAGGAAACGGTCAAGCTGTGCTTCAGAAAGGAGATATGTTCCTTCCTGCTCGATCGGGTTCTGTGTCGCAATAACAGTGAAGATCTTCGGCATTGCGTAATTATAACCGCCGATCGTTGTCTGGTGCTCCTGCATGACTTCAAGCATAGCACTCTGTGTCTTTGCACTGGAACGGTTGATCTCATCGAGAAGAACAAAGTTCGCATATACAGGGCCAAGCTTGGTCTCAAATGTATTCGTAGTATAGTTAAAGATCTGTGTACCGATGATATCACTTGGCAGAAGGTCCGGTGTACACTGGATTCTCGAAAACTTACCATTTACGGCATCGGTAAGTGTTTTTGCCGCGGTAGTCTTCGCAAGACCCGGAACAGACTCTAGAAGGATATGGCCGTTAGAAATGATCGCGATCAAAAGCGACCAGCCAAGCCTCGTCTGTCCTACCATCTTCTTATAGTAGCTGTCCGTTATTTTGGAAATGATCAGTTTACTCTTTTCCAGTTCAACATTCGAAATCTCTGAGTAATTCTCCATCTTCTTCTCCTCTCAACAAACCTAAAGATTCATTGTCATTTTCTATAAGTATAAATAGTATTACATATAATTCCAGAATGCAAATGACTAAAATAACATGTATATTTATGCTCATCAACATAAAGACGAGATAGAAATCGATTGTGTTGCATTTCTTCAGAGAAAAAAATAATTTAGTTGAATTTTGTTACAGCTGTCGCAATTACAGATCACTTGCAGAACAGATTCGCTTTCACAGCAAAGCACACTTTCTGCAAAAATGATTTCTGGTTTTTATTGATCAGATACTTATATAGCGGCATATAACGTTTGCAATCGAAAACTTTTAAGGCTTCCGGCTTTCTAGACTCAAGTTTCGGGAAAGACATATAATCTCCGTAAACATCTGTCAAGAATACATCTGTTACAGGAACAAAAGTCTGAAGAGACTCAAATTTCACCTCTTTCAGAGGGAAAACATCACTTTGGTCATAGACATTACTTGAAGAAAACTTTAAATACGGGTGTGCCAGAAAAGCATGGTCGAGATCATCAAAGCGGCCATATTCCAAATTGTAAAAGCGGAAGAACTGTTTTCTATCACTATTAAATCTGGATTTGAAATACTCAATGACCTGTTCTTTTTTGTCCGCATCACATTCGTTGAAAACAAGATAATTGGCCAGCTGGCGCAAAATTACATTTTCTTTCCGGTTTTCTTCTGTGTCTTCGATGACATTTACAGGGCGGATATCGATCTTGATCGGACGTATACGTCTTTTCTTCTCATCCGGTGAAGAAAAGATCGGAACATATTCTCCGAAATATGTGCAGCAAAGAACGGAAAAGTCGTAATCGAAAACAAAATACTTCGAGCGATCCATATTCTTCAATATTTCTACGAGTTTGATATAATCCGGCTTAAGCATGGAGATATCCAGATCATCATCCCATGGCACAAACCCTTTGTGACGAAGACCTCCAATGGCCGTTCCACCATCAAGAAAGTATTGCAGGCCGTTTTCACGGCAGATCTTATCGACGATAGACAGAAGTCGGAACATTTGATTCTGAATGTCCGACAGGCGGTCGATTACATAATACTCAACACCATCATTGTTCTTCAGCTTTTTCATGCTTTTTGCTCCTTATACTCTTTAAGAAAGTGGCGCCATCGGAAAACAGTTTTCTATTGTACAAGCAGATTACAAAGAAGAATGCGACCTGAACAGGATAGACGAAATCCTTCATATAGACCAGGCAGCAGCACTGCGAAGTGATCAGAATACAGTTTATAGCAACCTTGGAGTATTCACGATCAAAAGAAAGGAGTCTTTCCGTATCTTTCAGTCTGTAAATCGCAATGATCAGGCGGCTGATAGCTGTTGAAATTGTCGCGCCCATGACACCAATGCGTGGAATAAAAAGTGCATTTAAGATGATATTAACAACACCACCGACAAGCACGGAGTAGAGTGCGCCTGAGTTCTTTTCAAATGCTCCGTAAAGTGAGGCGACCATACCGGTGGCAAATGAGAAAACGATGGAAAGAATGAGGAACGGTGCATATATCCATCCTGCATAGAACTCATTTCTTGCAACAAGGAACATCAAAAACTGCGTAATGAGAAGCAGTCCGCTTCCGGATATAAAGCCTACCTGGCGGAAAGCTCTCGTGAAAAGAATAAAATTCTTCTTCAGTTCTGTAGGCTCTTCATCGTGAATCTGATTTGTAGATATCTGCCATACCGTTTGGAAAATAGAGATAAGCGTCTGAAGAATAAGAGGAATTCTGGTTGCAACACCATAAACACCAACCTCATCTTCCGACAAAAAGTATCTGATCATGTATCTGTCGGAAGAAGTTACGATCCACCATGACAAAGAAGTGAAAATAAGGGGCAGCGAATATTTGATCATGCGCTTAGCAAGTGCTTTGTCCAAAAACTCGACACGGATCTGCTTGTACAGTTTCTCGACAAAGAAAATGAGTATCGAAGGAACTGCATTAGCGATGATCATCGAAATAATAAGGCCTTCGACGCCCATCGGAATAACGACAAGGAACAGAATATTGCAGGTAAGATTTAAGAATGTATATAGCACTCCTACAGCAACAAACTTACGAGTATCCTTGTTTGCTTTAAGATAGTTTGAGAAAAGGCCATAAACGATAGTGCAGGCAAGAAGGAGATTCATCCATTGCATGTATTCCCATTTGAGGAATATGTTTACTATAAAGGACAGACATACAGTAATCATGTAAGTTACAACCGAAGCGATCGTACCAATGGACATAACATTCTTTTTATCGAATTTCTCATTCATAACAAAGCGGAAAATCGCTTCAGATAATCCGATCGTGACCATTGGAAATAAAAGGCCCTGTGTAGTTGTAACAAGATCAAACTGTCCAAACTCACCTTTCGAAAGAATCGAGGTGTACACTGGAAGCAACACAAAAGAAAGAAACTTCGAGCCAAAGCTTCCTATTAGGAAAATAAAGATATTCTTCAAAAATGAAGATACTGTTTTATTCATTGATCCTACCCTCTATACGATCTTTAAGATTTGAAAAATGCTTTTCGCAGAATGTCTTCCAATCGTATTCCTTAAAATCTTTATTCAGCATTGAATCTATGCTGGAAAGTATATAATCGCTATCATCGACTTTGTTGATAAACTGGATATAATCGATATCCTCTATCCATTCATATGTGCCAAGCACCTTGTCATCTAAAGACGGAAAAGCAAGACAGGGAGTTCCTGCCAATGCTGCAAGAACCATTCCATGAAGCCGATCCGTTACGATAAGTTCTGCTCTTGTAAACAAGTTCAGTAGAGATCTTACTTCCTTTTCACGGATCGCGTCCGGAGTTCTTCTCGGAACGCAAGTATCTATAATAACATAATCTTTGAACTTATCACCGATCTTGTTGAGCAATTCATATTTCAAAGAACGGAAAACGTCTTCGCCATCCGAGCGCAAAACTGTGAACACGCCTTTTCTCAAAGCATTATCAGTATCAGATATCATCTTACTATAATAGAAAACAATGTCCGGATTCAGGAGAACTCTACAATTTGTATAGTTTTCCTTCATTCGTTCATAAGAATACTTCTCACGGGCGATAATCGTAAGATCAGGATGGGAATTATAAATCTTGCGGCTTCTTTTCAGGCGTCTGTTTCCGGAAGCATTCTTAGAAAACCACATAGATTGAGGCATCGAAACGATCTTTATATCTTTAAACTTGCTGATGATAAACTCACGGACTCTCTCTGCGTCATAATAAAGAGTTCCGATATTGCCACCACCTTGCAGAAATATCTTGTCCTCTTTTTTTATGATACGGCGGATCTCTTTCAAGCTTTGAAGCGTATCATCATAATCAATAACGATTACCTTATATTCAGGATAATTGTCACGAAGGAAAGAAACAGAAGCTTCGACTATTGCTTCGTCACCAATATTTCCAAATGATGGAGCCATCAGGTAAAAAATGTTCTTCGAATCTTTATATTGCTCAAGAGAACCGATTCTTTTTCTACCCTGACTATATCTGATTCTGCCGCTGTTACGATCGATCTTCTCGATGAGTGTACTTAATAAAGTTGCAAATCTGCTCATTTCAACCTCAAAAAATGACTGTTCACAGAAGAATCAGCGAACAAAAATCTTCTCCTTTAAACTATTCCAAAATAAACAAAATCCTTCTTTAGATGATAATATAGCATATAATCTTTTAAATTGCAGAGAAAACGATTTGGATGTTTCGCCTATTATTTGGGCCTTTTTGTTGTAATATGAATTCAATCCGTCATATTTCTTCTTTCCTTTCGGAGAATTAATAAAGTCCTCATAATCGGATTCCGTGATCATTTTCCCCGCACGGTAATTCTTACAGACAAAATAGAAACTGGTTTTCTGTTTTGCTTTATTCAAGGATGAAACGCCATTAGGATTGATCCGATAATTAAACAAAGGTTCCTGAAGGCATCCCAGTTTAAATCCGGAAAGAATGGCTCTAACTAAAAAATCATAGTCTTCGCAAGCATGAATATTCTGATATCCGTTGAGCTCATTAAATACTTTCTTCTTACCAAAAAAAGTAGGATGTGCCAGCGGGCTGCTGTATTTTGCTTTCTTTTTAAGAAGCTTATCCGTCTCGGGATAACTGATGACACCGGAGCAGATCTGATCATCCGGATCCAGATTATACAAATTGCATCCGACAAGGTCCAGTTGGTTCTTCTTAAGATAATCGAGCTGTTTTTCAATTCTATCCGGCAAAGAATAATCATCAGCATCCATTCTTGCGATGTACGAACCTTTTACAAACGATAAAGCACTATTCAAGCTCTTGACCAGGCCAAGATTCTTCTCATTTACATGCAGTTCTGCACGCGGATCTTTCACGCAGATATTCTGAAGAACATCAATAAGCTCTTGATTGTCCGGTTTATCGCAGATGATTATCAGCTGAATATTGGAATAAGACTGACCAAGGATCGAGTTAACTGCCTTTTCAACATATTTTACCGGTTCAGAATAAGTACTTAACAATACTGAAACTAATTCAGGCATACTCTATCTCCTTGATTTCTGATTCACATGAGATCTTCTCTTCACATGGATTAAACGCACATAAGAGTCCTAAAAGAATATAAAGAGGAATCATTTCATAAAAAACCTCGCCTTTGATTTCGAATACAAAGAACAGGAATAACGAAAGGATCTCGAATTTAAAAAATTTGTTCCCGAGTGATCGAACGGAAATCCAAGTCGTGATATATGAAAACAAACAGCCGCCAACACCCCAGAAAAGTATCTGACGCATAAAACCGCAATCTGTATGGCCATAATAGGCTCCTAACCCGTCAGTTGCGGTATACATAGCATCGCCGAATAAAAGTGTCTTCGGCTCCGGCATGTAGATCATATCATTGAATAGATGATTCGCGGAATAGTTATCTGTACGGCCCTTTGTCATAAGAGCGGTAACCGGCTTAATTGCCCATACATACATATCGTTAACGATCGAGATGTAATTTTTCAAAACGGCAAATACAGCAATTATGAAAACGATAACAATGACTCCTGTAAAGAAAACATTTACGGATAGTTTTCTGTATATCAGCAGTCCGACTATCAGGCAGAAAAAAGAAACGATAATACCGGTGCGTCCGTAAAAGACATTTCCAAGGAAACAGCATCCGGTCATCATAAGAAAGCGAAGCGGTCGGATATTCTCTTTGAGATTCTTGTCTGCATATAGAACCAAAGTAAACAGTAGTGCAATACTGCAGTCAAATGTACCTCTGTACCCTGTGAAACCGGACCATCCGAAACGGGTCGAATATCCAAATGTCTTATAGAGCTGGTTAAGATACTCTGTGCGGCCGATAAGATCCTGCCAGAAAGACTTTAATCTCGGAACAACAAGCAGAATTATCGTAAATGAAACATACAGGCATGAACTAAGCGCATAGTAATATAGAAATAGCGGTAAACACTTTTCCGCACCATGATGGATACGCGTATAAGTTATAAGGAAAAACAGAAGCAAGAGTTTTCGGAACACTGCCAGTGTGACACCGATATACGACATATCACCTGTTCCACGGATGATAGGATACAATGCCGCAAACGCGATCATACAAACGCTGAAAGTTAAAGCAACATTGGTTCCTTTGTTCATTCTCTTAAAAAGAGTGAGAGGGAACCCGACATTGATCACCAAATAAAGCAAAGCTCCGCCATAAAGCAAAAGATAGCAGATCATCGCAAATCGTCCGACAATAACCGGGTGAAGAACGATAGCGTAAAGCATAAGCATTTTGAAGTCTACTCTATACAAAGATGATCTCCGATTCTCCATACTTATTTACCAACCACTTCATCGTAAATGCGCTGACAGTTATAGCAGTCATATAACTGAAAAAAAGTCTTGTGAGCCTTTTCATATTCCTCGCTGACAGAAAAACGGTTACTGATCTGCGTCTCTAATTCACCTAACAAACCATCAAGTTCATCAAAACTCTTCGAGAACGGATTGTTTCTGTAGTCAAAATAACCTTCACCGTACTGACAGCTGCGGAATCTTTCATAATCAAACTGATAAAACAGAACAGGTTTTTTCATATACACCATATCCATGAAGACACTGGAGTAATCTGTGATCATCATAGGTGCTCTTTTCATCAGATCCTGAACATCATATTTACGGGCATCAGCTACCTCGAGATAGTCGCGGCTCTTTGGAAACAACTCGATGTATTTCTGCATGTTTCTATGCGGGAAAAACAGGAACTTCACGCCGTATTTGTCAGACAGTTCCTTCAGTACCGGAGAATTAAGGAATTCACACCACTTAACAAAATAATTGGTTTCAGCAATATTGGTCGTGCCTTCAAATTCAAGAAGTCTGCTGTCCTCATCAGCGATCCATTCACGCCAGCTTGGCATAATAAGGATCATATTCTTATCCACCTGAAAATCATGCAATCCGTCAAAACGGGCAAGTCCCGTATAAATAACATTTGAAGAAGGATATCCGAAGCGTTCATTTACAAAATCATACTCAGGCTTTGCTCCACAGACAAACTTGGACATCTTTGTAACGTCATAATAAAGCCATTTGGCGTCATTGATCGTTATTCCATGACCAAGGAAACAGCGTTTATCCTTAAGAAGACCATATACCTCAAGAAAGTAAAAAATCGCGGCATTTGGATTTCCTGCTTTCTGGCTGGCAATTTTCTTTCTGGAACTGAGATAAACGATCCAGTGCTTTAATGAGCCGAACTTTACAGTAGGACCTATGGAAGAGATCTTCTTAAAATCCGGTGACTTCGGAGAAATAGCATATACGCACTCCTGTTCAGGATGCTTCTCACATACATATTTAAAAAACCAGTAACCGTTATCACGGGCTTCATTACGGTCTTCACAAACGATCCAAAGATTTTTGTGCTTTATTCTATAAAAAGGAACACAGATCAGAGAAACCGGTAGTTTCCAGATCTGGACAAATTCTTTGAATTTGACTCTTTTCAATTTTTGTATAAAGGCGCTCATACGTTTACAACTCCAAGAAAATTATATCATATCATCTATGAAGCACTTTTTTGAAAACCCAGCCTCTCAGTCTTGAAGGCATGATTGCTACGACAAACTGAATGATGATCGTCTTGTGATAATCCCAGCTGCTGATAAAACCGGTTTTTTTCACCATCTTGCGGCCGGTCCTGTATTTCTTGAAATAACTCCAACCACCGCGTCGTTCATACATATCATGTCCGATCCTTGCAAAAACAAGCGGCTCATCGATATTCATACAGATCGCTCCGCTCTGGATCATACGCACCCAAAGATATGTATCTTCCATCAGCGGACAGGACTCGTAATTTCCTGCTTTCAGGACAGCCTCTTTTTTATACATGACTGTCATATGATTGAAAGCATCTCTTTTCTTCTGATATTTCACGATCTCATCATGTGTTACAGGAACCGTACGATGAGCCACGATCTCATCAGGAGATATTTCAAACTCATCGATCTGAGATCCGCAGATATCGATTTGGGGATTAGTTTCGAAAGCTTTTAACTGTTTCTCGAAACGGTCCTTTCTTGCAATATCATCCGTATCCATCCTGGCGATAAGATCATAAGTGCACTCAGGCACACCGGCACGAAGCGCAAGTCCCAGTCCTGAATTCTGCTTGAGAGGAACTCTTTTGATCAATCCGGGATACTTCTTCTCATACTCATCAAGAAGAGCATACAGTTCTTCTGTCAAAGGACCATCTTCCACGATCAGCCATTCGTCCGCTTTCACAGTCTGGTTTAAAAGGCTTTCGAAACACTCCCGAGCATACTCAGGCTTCTCCTTAATATATAAGGACATCAAAACACTAAACTTCGGCATTACTGATAATCCTTTCCTGCAACAGCTGCAACTGTACGGAACATGGTCATAATATCTCCACCGAAAGAAAAACCGGAGATACTCTTTAAGTTCCACTTCATCTTATCCGGAAGAACTTTCTCAAGATATACACGATCCACATCGTCCGCCGCATCAAGAAGTTTGTCCTCATCCTTATATCGGATCGATGCCTCACTTGTAATACCTGCAGGCATTAAAAGTGTGGCATAGTATTCAGGCTCGTATTTCTCAACATACTTTACCGCTTCAGGACGGGTTCCCACAAAGCTCATATTCCCTGTAAGAATATCCAGGACCTGAGGAAGTTCATCCAGACGGCACCCTCTGAGTTTTGAACCGATCTTCGTGATGCGGCTGTCGTTGCCGACAGTGACGGCGGAGCCGATCTTATCTGCGTTATTGACCATCGTTCTGAACTTATGGATGCGATAATGCTTGCCATATCTGGTGACGCGTTCCTGACGGTAAAAAACCGGCCCTTTACTATCACACTTGATCAGAATAGCGATGATGATCATCGGAACGGCAAGCAACACCAGAAGAATGAACGCAGTAAAGACATCGAAAAGTCGTTTACAGCCTCTTTGAAATCCTTTTTTCTTAAGGGCATCATAGTATGGCTTAACTTCCGGCGCTCTCATGTATTCAGGAAGATCATTCCATTTCTTCAGCATCAGATTTTTTCCCTCATAACAGTTCTTAAAGCAGAACAGATATACTCCACATCCTCATCACTGAGCAGTGTATGTAATGGAAGTGTGATCAGGTTTTTATAGTAATCAAACGAATTCGGGAAATCTTTTATATCAGCGCCCAGTTCACGATATGCCGTCATCATGGGAAGCGGTTTATAGTGAACATTTGTAGAAACTCCGAGTTCAGCCAGATCAGCTATGATCTGATTTCTCTTCTCTTCATCGATTCCGGGAATACGAATCAGATAAAGATGATTACTGCTATCGATACCCGGAACATGATGATTCAGATGCGATATACCAAGTTCATCACATACAGAATCATACTTGCTGATGATCTCTTTTCTTTTTAAAAGCAATCCCGGATACCGGTCAAGCTGTCTTAAGCCGATCGCCGCCATAATATCGGTCATATTGCACTTATACCATGGGCCGATAATATCATATTCCCAGGCACCGACTTTTGTCTTTGCGAGTGCATCTTTATTCTGGCCGTGAAGACTCAGAAGCTGGAAGAACTTGTAGATCTCAGCATCATCAATGCCGGGAATACTCTTCCATGTGGAAGCACCGCCTTCCGCAGTAGTAAAGTTCTTTACCGCATGGAAACTGAATCCTGTAAAATCGGCAAGAGCACCACAATACTTCAATTCACCATGGAAAACCCTGCTTCCTCCAAGGCCATGTGCGCAGTCAGAAACTACAGCAATACGGCCAAGAGCTTTCTGTACGCGGGACGAAAACTCGGAAAGCGGAGAACCGTCACTCTCCATCGGGTGGAATAAAGACTTCTTAGCTTCCACGATGCTGAAAACTTTCTCATAATCACAGACAATACCTGCGAGGTCCACACAAACGATGGCCTTTGTCTTTTCTGTGATCGCTGAGGCCAGTTTCTCATAGTCCATCTCCGGCATATGAGTGGTAGGATCGCCGTCTTTCTGTATATCTACAAACTTTACTGTTGCACCGCAGTGGATAGCAGCAGATGCTGATGCAGAATACGTATATGCAGGAACAAGAACTTCATCGCCTTCAGTAACACCGAGAATTCGAAGATTCAGTTCTTCAGAAGCAGTTGCGGAATTAAGGCAGACTACACGATTCGACCAACGGGAAGGATCGGATTCTGTATCCACATCTACTCTGCCGGTCTCAATAAATGCCGCCAGTCTTCTCTCTAATAATTTAGTTCTAGGACCTGTTGTGATCCATCCTGAACGGAGAGCATCACATACTTCATTGATCTCTGATTCACTAATATCCGGCGGACTGAACTTAATAAATCTCTTTTCCATATATATCCCAACTGTCTTTAAACATAGTATTTTACTTTATTATACACATCATGCCGAAAACTGTGAATTTCTTTTAAATACAATAAAATCACCCTAAAAAGGGTGATTCTATTGCACATTAACAAATCTGGTGGGGCTGATGGGACTTGAACCCATACGATTTAAGGTCGGCAGATTTTGAGTCTGCTGCGTCTGCCATTCCGCCACAACCCCATAAATGACGGAAATTATATTAGCATACACATACCATCGTGTCAAACAACGGCAACAGGCAAAAATCGCTAAATTACAGTATTACAGCGCCTTTCGGGCAAAACGGTACGAGTCTTTGCACATTCTTTCAAGATCAAACTGAGCTTTCCAGCCAAGTTCTCTTTCCGCTTTGGAAGGATCTGAATAACAGGCATCGATATCGCCGGGACGTCGCTCGATGATCTGATATGGGATCTTTATATCATTCGCTTTTTCAAAAGCCTTTACAATGTCAAGAACACTATAACCGATTCCGGTTCCGAGATTATAGATATAAACACCCGGTACATCCTCAAATTTCTTCATGACCGCAACATGCCCTTTCGCAAGGTCAACGACATGGATATAATCACGAACGCCAGTACCATCATGTGTTTTATAGTCATCGCCGAAAACACGCAAGAACGGAAGCTTGCCGACAGCGACCTGCATAATATAAGGCATGAGGTTATTGGGAATACCATTGGGTTCTTCACCGATCAAGCCGCTTTCGTGAGCGCCGATAGGATTGAAATAACGCAGAAGCATTACATGCCAGTCAGGATTTGCTTTCTGGATATCAGTAAAGATCCTCTCCAGCATTTTTTTCGTTTCTCCATATGGATTGGTCGTCATGCCAAGTGGACATTCTTCGGTGATCGGAATGATCGCAGGATCGCCATATACTGTAGCCGACGAAGAGAAAACGATCTTTTTAACATCAAATTCTTTCATCACACGAATAAGATTCAAAGAACCGACTACATTATTCTCATAATATTCTATTGGCTTTGCAACGCTCTCACCGACCGCCTTCAGACCGGCAAAGTGAATAACAGCATCAATTTTATTCTCCTGGAATATCGGGCGGAGAGAATCAGCATTACGCATATCTGCATTATAAAACTTCGGACGCTTGCCTGTGATCTCGAAAATACGATCCAGACTGCTCTCTTTTGAATTACATAAATTGTCGAAAATGACAACTTCATGTCCGGCATTGATCAATTCCACACAGGTATGGGATCCGATATATCCGGTTCCGCCTGTTACTAATATTTGCATACAAATAAATCTCCTAACAAAAAGATAGACACATTATACTAAAGAAATATAAAAAAGGACAGACACTAGGTCTGTCCTTGGTGGGAGAAGGTGGATTCGAACCACCGAAGTCGGTGACAACAGATTTACAGTCTGCCCCCTTTGGCCGCTCGGGAATTCTCCCTCGAAATATATATATTATACGTTGGCTTCAAAGTGGTGGGCCTTCAGGGACTCGAACCCAAGACCGACCGGTTATGAGCCGGTTGCTCTAACCAACTGAGCTAAAGGCCCGCTTGTTTGAGTTTGTACCCATTTCTCAAAGCGCAAGAAAGATTATAACGATAATAGCCTGTTTCGTCAACACTTTTTTCCAAAAACATTTTCCAGAAAGAGAGGATAAAACGGAACCCGGTCACCCGATCCCGCTGCGGCCATATTTCCCGGAAGGCTTTATGGTCTTTGCAGAAAGGATACGGATGCCGGGGGCCCAGGATCATCAATCTTTTGCTGTCAGATAGCCCTTCTTATAAAGGAACTCTGCAGTGAGCATCGCTCCACCGGCAGCACCGCGAAGAGTGTTATGGGAAAGGCAGGTAAACTTATAGTCGAAAATCGGATCTTCTCTCAAACGGCCGATCGAAACACCCATGCCACCTTCAAACTTGGCATCCAGAGCCGGCTGCGGACGATTATCCTCTTCGATATACTGAAGGAAGTGCTTCGGAGCATGCGGAAGATCGAGTTCCTGAGGAGCTCCCTTATAATTTTTCCAAGCTTCAATCATCTCCTCTTTCGTCGGCTTTCTGTCAAACTTTACAGAAACTGCGGCAGTATGGCCTTCCTGTACAGCAACACGATAGCACTGTGCAGAAATGATCGGAGCTTCCGCCTTAACGATCTCATTACCTTCAATGTGACCCCAGACCTTCAACGGCTCCTGCTCACTCTTCTCTTCTTCACCGCCGATATAAGGAATCATGTTACCGACCATTTCCGGCCAATCCTTGAATGTCTTACCGGCACCGGAGATCGCCTGGTAGGTGCATACATTAATATACTTGATGCCAAAACCCAGAAGAGGTGTAAGAGCCGGAACATAGCTCTGGATGGAGCAGTTTGGCTTAACTGCGATAAATCCGCGCTTAGTACCAAGTCTTTCGCGCTGCTTTTCAATAATAGCCGCATGATCGGAGTTGATCTCAGGAACCATCATCGGTACATCCGGAGTCCATCTGTTCGCGGAGTTATTGGATACGACCGGAGTCTCGAGTTTTGCAATCTTTTCTTCAAGAGCACGGATCTCATCCTTTTTCATATCAACTGCACAGAATACGAAATCAACCTTTTTGCAGACTTCTTCAATATCTTCTGTGCTTTCTACGATCATATCCTTCACATAAGAAGGCATATCACAGTCGATCTTCCATCTGCCCTCAACAGCCTCTGCATAAGGCTTACCGGCAGAACGCGGAGAAGCAACTACTGCTACACACTCAAACCACGGATGATCATCCAGCAGAGAGATAAATCTCTGTCCTACATAACCTGTTGCGCCAATAACGCCAACTCTTAACTTTGCCATTTTGCTTTCCTCTTTCGTTGTCCGCGTGTCGTGGACATTTGTCTTTGATGGGTGTATTATAGCGCAACAGTATTCGGAAAGCAAGTTATTTTTTCGTTATTTGTGTTACTATTAGCCTAAGAGTATATGTTTTGCTTAATCAGGAGGAGTTATGAGCCGTCCCAAAGGAAAATCTTCCGGCGAAAATGCCACATTCCCGATACTTGAACAGTATTTGAGATATATGCAGGCAGTCCAGGAAAAATCTCCGCTTACGATCAAGGAGTATAAATACGATCTTCTCCTTCTTTTCCGGTTCCTGAAAATGGATCGCGGGCTGGTAAAACTCGACGACAAAACTGCTTTTGAGGATATATCCATCAGCGACATAGACGAGAAATTCCTTAACAGCATTACTTCCGATGACCTTTTCGCGTTTATGATCTATCTTTCCCGTGAAAGAAAAGCATCCTCTGCTACGCGTGCCAGGAAAGTGGCCACGTTAAAGTCGTTTTTCAAGTATCTTTTTCAAAAAAAACGCATTATCAAGGATGATCCTTCTTATGATCTTGAAACCCCGAGACGTGCCAAGCGCCTGCCGAAATATCTGAATCTGGAGCAGAGCCGCAATCTTCTCTCTGCTGCTGAATCATCCACCAGCGAGTTTGCCGAGCGCGACTACTGCATCGTCACGCTCTTTTTAAACTGCGGCATGCGTTTGTCCGAGCTTAGAAATATCGATCTGTCAGATATTTCCGATGATACTCTTCGAGTTGTCGGAAAAGGCAACAAAGAACGCACGATCTATTTAAATGATGCATGTCTTCGTGCGCTGGAAGATTACTACCCTTTTAGGGACACCATGAAGAAAAAAGATAAAGAAGCACTTTTCCTCAGCAGCCGCGGTACCAGGATCAGTGCTCCGATGATCCAGAATATCATCAAGCGGTTGTTTTCCGCTTCCGGCATAGATGCCTCATCTTTTTCCGTACACAAGCTTCGTCATACCTGTGCTACCTTGATGTATAAATACGGTCAGGTCGATATCAGAACACTTCAGGCGATCCTGGGGCATCAGAGTGTCGCTACAACACAGATCTACACGCATGTGGACGAAGAATCGCTGCATGATGCCGTATCGAAGAATCCTTTGTCTGGAATCAAAAAAGACAGCTGATAAACAGCTGTCTTTTCTTTTATCATTCGTTTTCCGTATATTTTTCAAAGAACCGCAGGGCGACTTCTTTTTTATTCTGCGGGTGAAGGTCGTTATAGAACCCAAGATCATATGTCGGTATCAAATAGCAATCCGCAATCTTTGATTCAACCTCATGTTGGACTTTACGAACTCCATCAAATGGATCCTCGTCATATACCGGACCATCTCCGAGCCAATATGTCACTTCCGCCATATAAAACGGTAGTTTCTCACCAAAAAGCGATCTCCACTCAGAAACCATTTCCTGAAGTAATGGACCGTAATACTGAGGGTACTCACAATTCGATTCTCCCTGATAGAAAAGAATCGCCTTTGCGGAATAGTTCCGGATCGGATAGATCATGGAATTAAAGAGCGCTGTCGGCGACCAGATAAAGAATGTCTGGCCTTCCAGATCTTCCGAAGCTGCTCCGATCCTCATCTTCCAAGAGCCGCAAAGATCGATCTTTTTCTCTCCCAGTTTCAGATAATAAGGACACTTTTCGACGGCACCACCGATATTGGTATCGATCACCAGACGGATCGTGATCACATTATTCCCGGCATGAAGAGTTCCCGGCTTTAGAAAGAAGCTTCTCGGAGGATACTTAAAACCGAACCCGCCGACATAATTCCCGTTGACATAGGTCGTATCCCCATCCATCAGGGTTCCAAGCCTCAGCTCAACTTCCTGATCACACCAGTCGTCCGGAACCTCAATAGTACGCTGAAGCCAGATACTGCCTTTAAATTTCTCATACTTCGTCTTATAGAATGTCTGAGGCATATTGAATGTCTCATACACATCGTCCTGCCAGAGATTCATCCAGTCTTCATTCAAGCCCGGATCTCTGTCATCAACGTCCTTATGCCATTTCTCCTGGCGCTGCATATCCTCTTTCGCAACAGAAGCAACGTAATTCATGTCACTGTATTTTGAAAGTTTTTCCTTATAACACCATAAGCAGCCTTTACTCTTATCCTTATTACATTCGCCGGAATGAATATACTCGCTTTCAATACTAGAGAAGCACTCTCTTAAGTGTTTCTCGCTCATGAGGCTTTCTACCGGTGCTCCGCCGACAGCTGTCTGGACAAGACCAACAGGAATATGGTCTTTCAAGTACTTTTCTTTCGCGAAGTAGAATCCGATCGCACTGAAATTATTGATATGACCTTGATCTGCATTGACCCAGGAACCACCTTCGAGAATATCATTCATCTTACCAAACAGCGGGATCTTCGGAACTTCAAACTGCCGGATCTCGGCAAAATCAGCACTTCTGATCTCGTCATAGTGGAAATCAGTTGTCCATATCAGCGGCAGCTCCATATTGGACTGCCCCCCAAGAATAAACACATCTCCAAAGAGAATATCCGATATCTCGAGATTCTTTTTCCCGTTTACACTTATACATAATGAATGCGGGCCACCAGCAGGCATTTCAGGAACAGAAGCGCTCCAAAGCATCTTCTCACTGTCATATTCAACATCGAGTGCTTCTGCATCGAAAGAAACGGAAATCTCTTCATTTTCTTCAAAAGTACCGCGGATCAGATTGACCGATTCACGCTGAAGTACCATACCCTGACTATAGATACTGGAAAGTTTCATGTCATCTCCTCCTCTACGAGAACAGATAATCAAGCATCTTTTCGTTTAATTCCCTGTGATCATTTCTGTTGGAGAAACACAGATACACTTCATTCTGTCTTGCTCCGAGTTTATCTTTCATCTCATCTGTTAACTTTATCGCTTCAGGATTTCCCTGCGCGTTATAAAGGATCTCATTCTGAGAGTAATTCGCAAAATTATTCAGCTCGTTAAGATCGATGAATATTTCATACGGCATGAAATACTCATACTTCTCTTTTGTGATCAGAAGAAACTGGAACATATCTCCTTCGATCTGAGAGAAAAAAGCCATTTCCACCGAGCTGTCATTATATTCACTGCTGGTCGGAACCAGGAGTACATTATCGCCATATCCGACTTTTTTCTTGGAATAATCGTCACCAAGATAATCAATAAATCCATTTTGCAGAAATTCACTTCCGCTTTCCGAAACGTCCACACCGACGCCTGCTCCGGAATAAACGATCTTTTTATTCTGCACAATATCATGAATGAGCCAGCCTGCGACTAACAGAATAGCAACTACTATCAACACTTTGATCAGATAATAGTCACGCAGGAACTGAATCTTCTGGCCAAGATCCATCTCGGAAAACTTCTGCGGTTTTGGCCTGGAAAAGGTCTCATCTTCAGTTTTCTTCTCTTTTTCAGTTTCTGCAGATTCTTTTATTTCGGTTTCAATCACCGAAGTCTTTTCAGTTTCTTTGTCGGACATGATTAGTTGTCGGCCTCCTCAGAAGAATCAGTCTTCTCCTCATCAGCAGTCTCTGTATCAGCATACTTTTCTTCCAGCCTGGAAAAACCACGGACAAGAATCAAGCACAGACAGAAAACAATGATAACATGGGAAACTACGACAACAAGAGGAAGGAATCTCATGTATTTGATGCAAAGATATACCGAGAAAACAGAGATGATCGAAACAGAAAGAAGTCCGAGGAAATAAACCATCGAGAATAACACGGATGTTTTGAAAGCTTCTCTGATCGTTACCTCAAATCTGGCTATGATAGGAAAGATCGTCATTATGATAAATGAAACGATCATGGTTGTAAGAATAGCAGCCATCAGATAGAATGGCGAAACATTACCGATTCCGTTCTGAAAGATCCAATTCCAATCAATAAATAAGAGAAAACAAGCAACAAGCAGTACACTCCAAATAATGATCGACTGCTTGAAATTGTTCTTAAATGCTTTAAAAAACGGACGAAAGATCGTAGGCTCTTCTTTTCTGACGATACGCATCGCCACATCATATTTCGCAGCAAGCGCAGGTCCGATCGTAATGATCGGGATGCAGCATATAAAACACAGGATGTTTAAAAACATCAAGTCAAAAACTGTATTTAAAAACGACATCAGTGGACTGTCGTACTTGAAAATGTCCATTATCTCACTCCTTCGTCAAAGATTTTACGCAAAAAAATGCTACCTGTCCATATAAATACGGACAGGTAGCACATATTTTTTTGCAAGTATTACTCTTTGACACCACCGATCGTAAGACCAGTTACAAAGTATCTCTGCAGGAACGGATACAGGCAGATGATCGGGAGCATTGTCGCGATCGTCGCAGCTGCACGAACCTGGATCTCAGTTGTCATGTTCTCAGTCTTACCTTCAGAAGTTGTCGAAGGATTGAGCTGAGTGAGACTGCTGAGGAGTTTCTGAAGCTCATACTGCAGAGTAGTATTCTTATCCTTCAGTCTGTTATAAACCATAGCGTCGAACCAGGAGTTCCAGTGACCTACAGCAACGAACAGGAATACTGTCGCATATACAGGCTTACAAAGAGGAGAAATAATCTTTGTGAAAACCGTCATGTGACCCGCGCCATCAAGCTGAGCAGACTCTTCATACGAATCCGGAAGAGAGTTCATGTAAGTACGGAGGACGAGAAGATTAAATGCACTTACAAGACCCGGGAAAATATATACCCAGAATGTTCCGGTGAGATGGAGATATCTCATCAAGATAACGGAAGGAATAAGACCGCCGCTAGCATACATTGTGATTACCCAGAACAGAGAGAGGCTCTTCTTAAAGAGGAACGTCTTTCTGGAAACGATGAACGCGAGCAGAGCGTTTGCAAAGAGTGACAGGAAAGAGCCCAGAATAGTACGGGAAACCGTAACGATAAGGCCCTGACGGAAGCCCTTCATTGCAAATACCTGTTTATACGCTGCCAGGGTAGGCTTTCTGGGAAGCAAGTGAATGTTCTTCAGAATTGCTTCGGAGCTGTCTGTAAAAGAATATGCCAGCGTATTCAGTACAGGATAAAGTGTAACGATGCAGAACAGGACAAGAAATGTTGTATTGCAGATAACAAATGCCCAGTCCCATCTAGACATCTTGTGTTTTGATTTACCTTTAAACATATGCTTCTACCTCCCTAGAACAGACGTTCATCGCCTGTCTTCTTGGCTATAAAGTTAAATAGCAAGATCAGGGTCATTGATACAAATGTTTTGAAAATACCTGCTGCAGTACCAAGAGAGAAGTTCTTCATACCATAATTCAGTACGTAGATGTCGATCGTCTCAGATACCGGCTTCAGTACACCAAGACCGAGCAGATACTGTACTTCAAATCCTGCATTGATAACATTACCGATATTCATGATCAACAGAATGATGATCGTGGAACGAATACCCGGAATGGTAATATGCTTAATTCTCTGCCATCTTCCGGCACCATCCATAGCGGCCGCTTCATAAAGAGACGGGTCGATAGCTGTGATAGTAGCAAGATAGATGATAGCATTCCAACCTGTTTCCTTCCAAACATTGGAGATGGCAACGATCGGCCAGAAATACTGAGTATGCATGAAAAAGCTGATAGGAGTCTTTATGATTCCCAAGCTTGTAAGGAGCTCATTGATCATTCCCTTTGTTGCGAAAGCATCTTTTACGATACTTGTAACAACGATCCAGGAAAGGAAGTGAGGCAGGTAGGAAATCGTCTGAACGATCTTCTTACCCATCACATTACGAACTTCACTTAAAAGAATAGCAAAACCAATAGCAGTAACAGTCGTAGCAATGAGGTTAATAACACCCATTGCAAGTGTGTTTCGAATTACACGAATAAAGGTCTTATCTTCAAAGAGTGTTTTAAACCATTTAAATCCGACCTTCTCGGAACCAAAGACACCATCCTTGAGCTTAAAGTTCTCGAATGCCATCGTCCAACCGGCTAATGGAAGGTAATAAAACACAATACCATAAATAACATACAGACCGGCAATGATGAGAAGTACACTCTGACGTCGAAGTTCGGTCTTTGTTATTTTATTTTTAAGAACGACGGAACCGCTGCCGCCGCTTTTACCAACCTTCATGTATTGTTTTCCCCCTAAACCGAGTGATGGCAACCACAGTCCTACAACAGTGGTTGCCACCACACATCAGTTAGATAAATTAATTACTTGCTGAGAGCGATACGACGATCGAGCTCCTTCTGCATCTCTGCGAGGAAGACTTCCGGCTTACAATCCTTATAAGCTTTCTGATACTTCTCCCAATCGGACTCGAAGTCCTTAGAGATAACTACCTTCGGCAGCCACTCGTGCTTGCACTCACCCATTCTGGTCCAAGCCATACCGTAATCGGTTGTTGTATCCATGTCGTTGGAGTGAGAATACATCGGATACCAGAAACCAAGCTCTGTGATGTGCTCAGATCTGAGGAAGTCACCGTAAGCGGTGTATCCGTATGCTTCAAATGCCTTCTTGAGCGGATCAGAGAGAGTTGCGAAGAACTCGGACTCCTGGTCACCCGGCTTCATAGCGTTCTTACCATCACGGGAAGTACCGCCCCACTGCGGGAAGTAGGAGTATGTGCAGACGTGCTTAGCGAGGTAAGCATCAGACTGCCAGTTCTGTCTCATTTCTTCTGTTCTGTAGTACATACCGTCAGCATCTACGAGGTAGTCTACATCCTTGATACCCCAGAAACGGAGATCGTGGATATCCTGATCAAGGCAGGTGTTCAGGAACTTAAATGCCTTATCCGGATCTTGACACTTAGTTGTTACAGCAATACCGGAAGAAACGTTCGGTACGTCTGCATAAGCGTGCCACTGGTTCTTTGTCTGGCCCTTCTGAGCTACGAGTCCGAGAGGTACATAGTTGTAACCCTTCTTATCAAAGCCCTTCTCGATGAAGGTGTTGTTGATCTGTGCGAAGTCCCAGTTCTGGTCGCACATACCAAGTACAGCACCGGAAGCCAGCTTAGCAATGTATCCATCGTAGTCCATTGTAGCGAACTCAGGATCCATGATGCCTGCGTTGTAAACTTCGTTCAGCTTCTTGAAGTACATCTTAGCTGTCGGAGTTGTGTTGTAGTCCTGAATTGTCGGCTTGCTCGGATCATCCAGGTTAACGATTACGGAACCGTCGTTCGGATAACCATCGAGGAACTCAGGAGCATTCTCAATACAGAAATATCTCCAGCCTTCGCAAAGAGCTGTGTAAGGAATTACTTCTGTACCATCTTCGTTCTTCGGATACTTCTTAGCGTAGTTTTCAAGAAGTGCGAAGTACTCGTCAAGAGTCTCGATTACAGGATAGTTAGCGTCCTCAAGAACACGAACCTGTACCCAGAAAGCCTCATCGTTGTGAGTTCTTGTCTTCGGCTCGCCATATGTCTTACCGAATACGTTAGCCCAGTAGATGTGACCATCAGCCTGACGGAAGAGTTCCCACTGCTTATCAGAGAACATTTCCTTAAGGTTTGCAAAAGCAGGATCTGCGAGATAATCGTCCCAAGCAACGAGGCAATCATTCTCAGCGAGCATCTTACAGCCGTTACCACCATCGATAAAGTCCGGAAGATCACCGGAAGCGATCATAGTACCAACAGCCTCTGCTGCATCCTGGTTAGCATTCCAGGTTTCCTTAATGCGGACACCTGTACGCTTAGCAAGTTCTTCCTGGATATCGTTTCCGTCATTGATTTCCTTGTTAGCCATGAAAGCAAGGAATGTGTAATCGGAAATCTCATCCGCACCGTAGGTGCTTGCTTCTGTTGCAGATGTAGAACCTTCTGTTGCGCTCTCAGTAGCAGATTCAGACTGAGACTCAGAAGCTGTTGTGTCAGAGCCGCTGGTAGCAGATGTACCTGTGCTGTCGCTCTTTTTCTTACAGCCTGCGAATGAACCAACTGTCATCATACATGCCAGTGCAACCGCAAAAATCTTCTTCGATTTCATTATATAACCTCCTTAAAATTGAGTTGCTTATGCAACTTATTCTTTTTTAATTTTAGATTTCGTTATTATTTCAAACAACCCGAAAAACTCTTACTCATTCCATGAAAAAGTCTAGGCATGTTTCACAACGAAATCGAGGCGAAACCGTTTGCGATTTATGCTATATGTTCTAAATGCGGAAAAACAGGCTATTTTTCAGCATGTGTCTTTCTATATTTTGACGGGGTACAGCCCATCGTTTCAATAAACTTCCGGATAAAATAGTCACAATCACGGTATCCGACATCCGCTGCGATCTGATTGATCTTCTTATCAGAACAGATTAACTGTTTGGCTGCTTCATTGATCCTATAAGTTGTCAGGTAGTCTTTGAAAGACTGGTTATACTTTTTCCGGAAGATCTGACCGAGGTAAGAACTGTTAATGAAATACTTCTCCCCTAGATTTCTGAGGCTGATGTTTTCCGCATAATGGTCTCTTATCTCCGCCTCAATACTTGAGAGAATACCACGGGATACATTCTTACGAAGCCCCATCAGATAATCAGCATATTCGATCGCGAAACGTTCCATATGCTGACGCGAACCTCGTTTAAATGAATTCTCAAACGATTTCTCCGAGATATACTGAATAACTTCTTCCTGATTGACATTGTCATCCTGCTCAGATGCCAGATGGATCAGCTGGAATAATAGGTAGTTAATATTCAGGTCAATTACATTATTGTTCTGTCCGGAAGTGTTCATCTCCTCGTAAAGCGCAAGAACAGCACTCTTGATCAGCTCCTCATTGTTTGACTGGATCGCATTGATCACTTCATCAAGTCTGTTTTTGCAAAGGACGATGCCAGTTTGACCAAATTGAATGTCTTCTTCATAGAAATACAGATTCTTCTGTTTATGGAATCCCATGATACTGCTGATACGAATGCACGAGCTGTATGACTTTGAAAGAGAAGCGACATCCGGGACCGTCTTTCCGCACATGATCCGTACCGGCTTGATAAACAGCACTTCCAGTTTTTTAAGGAACATCTCGAAGAACTCTTTTTCAGTCATATCCCTTCTTGTTGCCATGTTTTCACAATATATGAATCCGACATCATAATTATCCTTATCATACGAAACATCAAAGATAAAGTGGCAGGCATTTTCTTTCAGAATATCCTTGCAGGCAGCAAACATCTGCTTCTGCAGCACGCGAAGGTCATAGTCATCCTCTTCTTCAGAAGACTCCTCAGTCATCATCTCGATATCCACGAATCGGATACCACCTGCAAGCTGCAGGTGATTGTTTACGAAATCAATATTGTTCTCGTCAAATTTCCCTTTGATGATGGACATCAGATTCGAAGCAAGAAAAGCATCCTCCATCGTTTTCTGGTTCTCGCGGACTTTCTCCTTCTCTTCATTAAGATTAGAAACACGATGCAAAAGATTTAGAAGGTCTTCTTTGCTTACCGGCTTAAGAATATAATCCAGACAATTATTCCGGATAGCCCTCTGGACAAAGGAAAAATCATCATAACCTGTCAGGAACACGAACTTTGCTTCGGAAAGATGCTGTCTTTCGATCTCATCAAGAAGATCCAGTCCGTTTAAGACCGGCATTTTAATATCAGAAATGATCAGGTCGATCTTGTGGTCCTTAAGATAATCCAAGGCTTCTTTACCATTGCTCATAAGCGCATCGATCTCAAATCCTTCCTGATTCCAATCGATCAGGAGCTGAAGTCCCTGGAGGATATAAGGCTCATCATCTACGATCATTACTTTTAACATACCATTCCCTCACTTTACACATTTCTACGAAGCCGCTTTATCGGAATACGGATCAGAACACACATACCGACGCCGACTTCACTGTCAATCGAAAACGTTACATCGTTATTCGTATGAATCTTCAAACGAAGACAAGCATTCAAAATGCCTACATGCTTCTTCCCTTTGATCTGGTCAATACTGACCGACTCGATGCTCTTCAAAAGATTCTCTATTTCCTGATCGGTCATTCCACCACCGGTATCTTCGATCTCCATACAAAGATCCCCGTCTTTCTGATACACACGCACGAATATCCATCCGGCGGATGATTTTGACTCAATTCCGTGAACGCAAGCATTTTCCACAAATGTTACCAGCGTTAGTTTGGGAATAAGGTAGTCTTCACAGGACTTCTCAACATCTACATCAAAGGATAGACGGTCACCGAAACGGTAACTCTGTAAATAGAGATATGCTTCGATGGATTCTGTCTCTTTTTTTACCGTTACCAGATCATTTCCCCACTCCACGTTCTGACGGGTCATCAGGGCAAGTTTCTCTACCATCTCCGCGGTCTCTTCCTCGCCTTTCAGAATGCTGTGCATACGGATACTCTCCAGTGAATTAAAAAGGAAATGCGGATTGATCTGGCTCTGAAGAGCAAGAAGTTCTGCATTCTTACGAGAAAGATCATTCTCACGTTCCTTCAGTTTATCTTTATAAAGCGAGTTAATAAGATCCTTATTGATCGACACGATATTATTGTAGTTGTACATAAGTGCGGAAATCTCGTCATTTCCCTCGACTGAAGAGATCGGCTGGAATTTATCGACTTGGCTGCCGTTAAATGCATCTCCGAGCTTGACGATACGCATCGTTAAAGATTCCTCGATGATCTTCATGACAAGGATCGGGATGACAAGTGTAAAAAGCAGGAGGAAGATAATGATCCATCGATTGGCGAGAATAACCGAGTTTAACAAAAGCTCATTACTGAACAGATATACATCAAGCTTCGTTCCATAAGCGCTGTACTCTTTATGGGACATGATCTTATATTCTTCTTTTATATTATCGATTTTGATGTTTAATATGGCGGTACCATACTGCGTAAATGCGACATAATCGTCACAACATACATACATCTTATATTCTTTGGATATACGCAGAAGCTGATTTCTGATCTCTTCACTGTTCATATCCACTCGGATGATCTTTTCACAGCTGGAATCAAAGGATTGCATCTTCTTGATGAACATAAATCTTTTACGGCTTTCGCCAAGTTCAGCGGAATCATCATAGAATACCAGCAGGCACTCATCCAAGCCTGACTCCACATAACGCTTATACCACTCTTTATCCTTGATCTTCGACATCTGCTTAAATGTGGAGCTTTCAAAGATCGTGGGGTTATCGACATAGATCATGATCTTGCCGCTTCGGTCATTTACAAGATTAACGAGGGATTGAAAGTATGATTTATTTACAAAATCATAGTACTTCTCATAATAATCATTCAGATTCTTATATTTCTTATTTAGAAAAGAGTTCAGCTGCTGGTTGCCGGAGATGGCTCTGGCTATGCGGGTATTGTAATTCAGCGACGAATCGATGGTGGAAATATATTTACTGGCGATATTATCGAGTTCGTGGATTCTATTATTATATTCCTTGGTATATATGGAGTTGAAAATAATGGCATTTGCAATGATCAGCGGTATGATAACGCAAAAAAGATACATAATAAGGAACTTATTATGTAGCTTGATGTTATTTAGAAATTTGATCAAGTACTTCCGAATCAAGATTGCTACTCACACATATATAAATACCTATATTATATCAGAAAAGGGCTGCTCCCGCATCTTACCTGCGGGAGCAGCCCCTTAACGTCCGGTATTAATGATCTAAGATCAGTTGAACGGATTCTCTGTCTTATAGAGATCGCCAGCCGGCTTGTTGTAGCCGATTCTACACGGGCAGATGCCGAGGAGCTTAAATGTCTCGAACATCAGCTTGCCGTAGTGACCAAATGCTACAGCGCCATGATGCGGGAATCTTCCCTGGATAAGAACGTGACGATAGAATCTTGCCATTTCCGGAATAGCGAAGATGGCGATACCACCGAAGGAACGTGTCTTAACATCGAGGATCTCACCTTCAGCGATGTAGGAGACAAGTTCTCCGTCGCTGTTGCACTGCAGACGATAGAACGTGATCGGAGAAGCAGCGATGTCACCCTCAAGAGTACCACGTGTGAAATCCGGATCAGAACCAGCCGGCTCAAGGAGTCTGTGCTGGATGAGCTGATACTTGATTGCACGGTCGGAGCACATCTTGCAGGAAGGTGTGTTACCGCAATGGAAGCCCATGAATGTATCTGTGAGTTTGTAGTTCTTGAAACCAGCTCTATCCTCATCGTAGATGTACTGCGGAACGGAGTTGTTGATGTCAAGAAGAGTGATGGCATCATTGCTGATGCAGATACCGATGTACTCGGAAAGAGCGCCGTAGATATCTACTTCGCAGGATACCGGAATACCACGGGAAGCCAGACGGCTGTTTACATAGCAAGGCTCGAAACCGAACTGGGACGGGAATGCCGGCCAGCACTTATCAGCGAATGCTACATACTTTCTTGCGCCCTTGTGCTTCTCAGCCCAGTCAAGCAGTGTAAGCTCGAACTGTGCCATACGTGCACTCATCTCAGGATAGTACTTGCCTTCACCCATTTCCTTGGCCATGTCAGCGCAAACCTCAGGAATACGCGGGTCATTCTCGTGCTCTTTGTAGGAAACGAGAAGATCGAGCTCAGAGTTCTCTTCGATCTCTACGCCCAGCTCATAAAGGCCCTTGATCGGAGCGTTACAAGCAAAGAAGTCCTGCGGACGGGGTCCGAATGTAATGATTTTGAGGTTCTTTACGCCGATAACTGCACGAGCGATCGGAACGAAGTCAGCGATCATTTTAGCGATATCTTCAGCTGTACCGACAGGATATTCAGGAATATATCCGTCAAGATGTCTCATACCGAGGTTGTATGAGCAGTTGAGCATACCACAGTAAGCATCACCACGGCCATTGACCATGTCTCCGTCACCTTCTGCTGCAGCCACGAACATGCAAGGACCATCAAAATTCTTCGCAATCAGTGTTTCAGGTGTTTCAGGACCGAAGTTGCCGAGGAAAACAACCAGTGCATTGCACTCTGCCTTCTTTACATCTTCCACTGCCTTGAGCATATCGAGCTCATTCTCTACTGTTACAGGACACTCATAAAGATCACCCTTATAAGCTGCCTTGATAGCGGCTCTTCTCTTCTCGGAGAGCGCGATCGGGAAACAGTCACGAGAAACAGCAACGATACCTAATTTAATTTCTGGAATGTTGTTCATGTCTTAAATCCTCCTTAATTGGTTATTCCATTATAGCATTTTTATTGACCATAATAAGCATTTTTTCCATGTTTTCTGAAATAATGTTTATCCTGAAGTTCAGATGGTGCCGGAAGCACTTCTTTATTGATAAGTTCCGTACGGTATGCCATCTTTGCGACCTCTTCAAGAACGACCGCATTGTGGACAGCTTCGTGTGCGTCCTTGCCCCAGGTAAACGGTCCGTGATTTTTGCAAAGGACGCCCGGAACCGCTTCATAGTCGAGGTTTTCTTTCTCAAAAGAATCAGCGATCAGGATTCCTGTATTGGTCTCATAGTCCGACTCGATCTCTTCTTTTGTCAGGCAGCGGACGCACGGGATCGCGCCATAATAGTAGTCCGCATGAGTAGTGCCGTAGCAGGGGATACTTCTTCCGCTTTGTGCCCAGGAAGTGGCGTAAGAGGAATGAGTATGAACCACACCGCCGATGTTCGGGAAACGTTTATATAAGATCAGGTGTGTCGGTGTATCGGAAGATGGCTTATACCGGCCCTCGACACGGTTACCCTCAAGATCCATGACGACCATATCATCCGCCGTCATTGTCTCATAGGGGACACCACTCGGTTTGATGACGAAAAGACCGCTTTCACGATCGATCGCACTGACATTTCCCCAGGTGAATGTGACAAGCCCGTACTTGGGAAGAAGCATATTCGCTTCAAATACTTTCTGTTTTAATTCTTCAAGCATGATTGCCTCCGTGAAATTGAGTTATAACCAGAGATGATCCTTACAGAAAAACAACTGCCGCCTGCTCAACAGAAAGTCCGGCAACATACTTTTTCATAAATGTATTAAAGCCTTCGATATCTTCTGTAGAAGCCATAAGTTCAGTTCCTTCAGAACCGGCAAAGATCACATCTTCAAGATAAGCGGCAAGAGTCTGCTTCGCCTTTTTCTCTACCATATAGAGAGCAAGGACCGCGATACCCCAGGCACCGCCCTCACCTGCTGTCTCCATGACACTTACCGGAGATCCGATAGCAGCAGATGCGATCGTCTGACCGGCCTTAGGTGTCTTAAAGAATCCGCCATGGCCATACATTTTCTTAACTGTGACCTTTTCTTCCACTGTAAGAATATCCAGACCCACTTTAAGAGTAGCAAGTGCAGAGTAAAGATGCATTCTCATGAAGTTGCTGAGAGTAAATGAATCTTCCGCCGTTCTGACAAACAGCGGGCTTCCCTTCGAAAAGCCTGTTACCGGCTCACCGGAGAAATAATTATAGGAAATGAGACCACCGCAGTCTTTATCGCCATCAAGAGCGACACCATAAAGCTTTGAAAAGAGCTCTCCACGGTCAAATTCCTTACCCATGAGCTTTCCAAACTCATCAAAAATGCGCACCCAGGCATTGATTTCGGAAGTACAGTTATTACAATGAACCATCGCAACAGGATCACCCGCCGGAGTCGTGACCATATCGATCTCTTTATGAAGATTCTTCATATTCTCTTTCAATACGATCATAGCAAAGACGGAAGTACCGGCCGAGATATTGCCTGTTTCCACTTTAACAGAATTGGTAGCAACCATTCCCGTGCCTGCATCGCCTTCCGGCGGACACATCGGAATGCCTGAAGCAAGATCTCCATCCTTATCAAGAAGTTTAGCACCTTCTTCCGTCAGATTTCCGGCATTCTCACCTGCAGAAAGGACTTCCGGAAGGATATCTCTTATCTTCCACGGGAAATGCATATCAGCGATCAAACCCTCAAAAGCCGAAAGCATGGCTTCATCATAAGTACCTGTCTTCGAATCGATCGGGAACATACCGGAAGCATCACCGACACCAAGGACTTTTTTACCGGAAAGTTTGAAGTGCACAAAACCGGCAAGTGTCGTGAAATGACGGATAGACGGGACATGCGGCTCGCCATTTAAAATCGCCTGATAAAGGTGCGAGATGCTCCATCTCTGCGGAATATTGAAGTTAAAGGCTTCAGTAAGCTTATTGGCCGCTTCTTCCGTGATCGTGTTTCTCCATGTGCGGAAAGGAACCAGAAGCGTATCTTTCTCATTAAACGGAAGATAGCCGTGCATCATAGCGGAAAAGCCGATTGCACCAAGATTCTTAATAGTCACCCCATACTGGTCTTTTACGTTCTTTTTCAGGTCAGAATAGCAGTCGGAAAGTCCATTCCAGATCGCATCTTCCGAATACGTCCAGACACCGTCCAGAAGTTCATTCTCCCATTCATGACTTCCGGAAGCGATCGGATTACCTTTTGTATCGACCAGTACTGCTTTGATACGGGTTGATCCGAACTCGATACCAAGTACGCTTTTCCCTTCTTCAATCAGTGTTTTCGCATCCATCTTTTTCACCTCACCATTTTCTCTCCGGGCATCTGCCCTTATTTATCGCAGCACGTATCTCCACATAACATCCGCAGGAAAGACACGTTCCACTTAATAAGTTATCACAAGAACGGCAAATAGATAACCGCTCATCATAAACTTTTTCATCCGTTTTATCCCGATCAAGGATATCACTGATCCCCTTCTTCACGATCTCATTTGCAGTATCATCATCCATCTCGGAAATCAGACACCGAAGACAGGGTTTTTGAACACTCATTGAAGTTCGGCCTCGATGTGCATCACACTGTTTTTCGGGATCGTAAATGAGATCTTATCTTCATTAAGGGAAATGTCATCAAATGCCTTTACCTTAACGTTTTCAGGATCTTCGAATGTATTCTTCGCATCCATGTCGCCGGTTAAGATCTCGGCTTTCGCAGACTTTATCTTATTTCCGAGAAGATCGGTCAAGATCTCGAACGACTCATCGATAGAAAGATTCGCAAGAGTGATATGATACTTGCCGTCTTTTCCTTTCGAACAGGACTCATGAAGATTCGGAACCTGATACTCCTCTTCTCGTCCGATCATCTTATTATCAACAAAGCTCTCGATGAGTGTTGCGTCCTGATGATGCTTATACATCGAGAAAACATAATATGTAGGTGTCTTGATCATCTGATCGCCCTCGGTCAGGATGACCGCCTGGAGGACATTTACCAGCTGAGCGATATTCGCCATCTTCACACGATCACAGTGTTTATTGAAAATATTGAGGTTGATCGCAGCAACCAGCGCATCACGGATCGTGTTCTGCTGATAAAGAAATCCCGGATTCGTGCCTTCTTCGACATCATACCAGGTACCCCATTCATCAACGATCAATGCAATATTATGATCAGGATCATACCGGTCGATGATAGCAGAATGCTTCGTTACCAGTTCTTCCATGAACAGAGTCTTACTCAGTGTCATATACCACTCTTTATCGTTAAAACCGGTCGCCGCACCTTTCTTTGCCCAGTCATACGGCAGCGTATAATAATGAAGCGAGATGCCATCCATGAAACCATGCGCATTATTCCAGGAACCGGAGAGTTTATGGCACTGATTCAGAACAGTCTCCGTCCACTCATAATCCTGAGCATTCGGACCACAGGCGATCTTACTGATCTTCTTATTCTGATCATACTGCTTCACATATGACTGATACTGACGGAAAAGATTCGCGTAATACTCCGGAACCATATTGCCGCCGCATCCCCAGTTCTCATTACCGATGCCGAAATAATCCACTGTCCAGGGTCCTTCATGACCATTTGCTTTACGGAGCTCAGCCATCGGAGATACTCCGTCAAAAGTCATGTATTCGATCCATTCGCTCATCTCCTGAACAGTACCGGATCCGACATTCCCGTTGATATATGTCTTACAGCCAAGCTGGCGGCAGAACTCCATATACTCATGTGTGCCGAAGCTGTTATCTTCAACGACACCGCCCCAGTTGGTGTTGATCATCTTTTTTCTCTTCGATTTATCACCAATGCCATCCTTCCAGTGATATTCATCGGCGAAGCATCCGCCCGGCCAGCGAAGGACAGGAACAGAGATCTCTTTCAGTGCGGAAACAACATCGTTTCGGACGCCGTTCGTATTTGGAATATTCGAGTCTTCACCGACAAATACGCCACCATAGATGCATCGGCCGAGATGCTCGGAAAAGTGGCCCTGAAGCTCCGGATTGATATGGCCGAGTTCTTTTTGAGGATCAACAACTAGTTTAAACATAAAACCTCCTAAACTTCCAACGGGAAAGGCTTTTGTGGCATTATCCCGCAAAAGCACTTGAATGCATAAGATAAAGTTACAAGACGGAAAAGGAAAAATCAACATAACAAATTACAGTTATGAAATTTTAGGGGGCGAGAACTAGACTTTATCATGTTGAAGTAAATCGCAAACTTTTTTAAGATGAAATAGATATAAATTATATTCCCATATTGGAGGCAATAATGCTTAAATTAGTCAAAACCGAGAATGGTCTCGTACGCGGTTTCCAGGGCAATAACACCAGGATCTCCGTTTTTAAGGGTATCCCTTTTGCCGCACCGCCTGTAGGCGATAACCGCTGGAAAGCTCCCCAGCCCTGTCAGAACTGGGACGGAGTACGTGAATGCAGCAAGTTCGCACCGATCTCTGTCCAGGATCAGCCTGGAGTAGGTTCAGATATATACTGCCGCGAATGGCACGTGGATAAAGATATTGAGATGGATGAAGATTGTCTTTACCTCAATGTCTGGACACCTGCCAATTCCGAAAAAGATGAACTTCCCGTCTTTATATGGTTCTTCGGAGGCGGATTTCAGTGGGGATACCCTCGTGAAATGGAATTCAACGGCGAAAACATGGCTAAGCGCGGCATTATCGTCGTAAGCGTAAACTATCGTCTTGGTGCCCTGGGATTTCTCTCCCATCCGGATCTTATCAAGGAATCTCCGGAGGCACCTGCTAACTTTGGCAATCTCGATCAACAGGCCGGAATAAAATGGGTCATCCGCAACATCAGAAACTTCGGCGGAAACCCTGAGAATATCACGATCGCCGGTCAGTCAGCAGGAGGTGGTTCCGTCCTCACCCACCTCACTTCCGAGTCCAGCATCGGGCTGTACCAGAAGGCGATCGTGTATTCCGGCATTATCGAAAGCCCATATATTCAGGATAATGTCATTACACCGAAGCCGATCGAAGAGACCTGTAAGATGGGTGAGAAATTCCTTGAATCACTCGGTGTTTCTACTATCGAAGAAGCAAGAAAGATCGACGCTGCCACCATCCGCTCCAAATATGCTGAATTCAGAGAGAAGAACATGTTTTTCTTCACTCCCTGTATCGACCATGTATATTTAAAGGATGAGCCGTTTAAGCTGATGCTTGAAGGCAAGCAGGCCAACGTACCGATCATCGCCGGTAACACATTTGACGAGTTCAAGAGCTACATCTATGCGGATTCCAAGGAGAGTTTCGAAGAACAGGCAAGAAACACTTTCGGCTCCCGCGCGGATCAGTTCCTCTCCTTCCCCGAATCTCATATCGTGGAAAACGGAAATCAGTATGCTGCAGTCCGCGGCATCGAATGTTCTGTAAAAGCAGCTCTGGATAAGACAGACGCTCCATGCTTCTACTACAGTTTCGAGGTCGATATCCCCGGTGAAGATGATCCCGGAACATTCCACTCTGTGGATCTTTGGTTCTTCTTTGAAACACTCGCTGCATGCTGGAGACCTTTTGTCGGCCGCCACTATGATATTGCAAGAAAAATGACGAACTATATTACGAACTTCGTCAAATCCGGAAACCCGAATGGCGAAGATATCACCGGAGAAGCGATGCCGAACTGGCTTGCTTACTCAGATTCCGACAGAAATGAGATGCATTTTACTGCCGACGGCTGTATCCCGAAGGTACAGGATTCCGACTATATCCAGTTCTTTGTTGACTGGCTTACTGACAGGACTCTTGGCAATATTGAGGCCGCACCACGTGCAAGTGCAAGTATCGCGGCTTTAGCTGCGCCGTTAAAGAAACAGGTATTCAATCCTTATCTGCCTTCATGGGAGTATATCCCGGATGGCGAACCGTATGTTTTCGGAGACCGCTTATATATCTACGGATCTCACGATTACTATAACTGCTCCTTCTTCTGTCCCGGAGACTATGTTTCCTGGTCCGCACCTGTAAATGATCTCGGTTCGTGGAGATACGAAGGTGTTTCCTATAAGCGTACAGAAGATCCGGATAACAAAGAAAACAAAGGATGTCTCTATGCTCCGGATGTGACACAGGGACCGGACGGAAACTATTATCTCTTCTATGTTCTTGATAACCAGAGTGTTGTAGCTGTTGCCAAGAGTGACAAGCCGCAGGGACCTTTCCATTTCTACGGTCATGTTCACTACGAAGATGGTACGCTTCTCGGAAAGAAAGAGGGTAATGAGCCCCAGTTCGATCCGGGTGTGATCACGATTGGTGACACCACCTACCTTTATACCGGCTTCTGCGGTCAGACCGATGCTTCCCGACACGGCGCTATGGTCACCGTTATCGGACCGGATATGCTGACGATCAGGAAAGGCCCAGAATTCATTGTTCCGGGCAAGGTATATTCCGAAGGATCCGGATTTGAAGGTCATGCTTTCTTTGAAGCTCCTTCCATCCGTGAAAGAAACGGTATCTTCTACTTCGTATATTCGTCTGAAGTCATGCATGAGCTCTGCTATGCTACTTCTACTTCTCCGGAAGGCCCATTCACCTACGGCGGTGTAATCGTCAGTAACTGCGACCTTGGCATTGATTCGTATAAACCGGCAGATAAGTACACCTGCTATGGCGCGAATAACCACGGAAGCATCGTCGAGATCAATGGTGACTGGTACATCTTCTATCACAGACATACGAACAATACCTGGTACTCCCGTCAGGGTTGTGCAGAAAAGATCGAATTCGCCGAAGATGGCAGCATTAAGCAGGTCGAGATCACATCCTGCGGTCTTAATGGCGGGCCACTCCGTGATAATTGCGAGTATCCTTCCTATATCGCCTGCAACATCTTCTCCGAAAAAGACGATCCGAAGATCCCATATGTCGGTCAGCACAAAGCTGCCCGCGTTATTCAGGACGGACGTGATGGTGATCACGAAGTTGCCTATATTACGGCGATTTCCGATGGTGCAACGATCGGATACAAGTATTTTGATCTTAAGAATGCTAAAGGCCTGATCCTCCACGTTCGCGGATATGGTGACGGAACATTTGAAGTTCGGACTTCTATTGATGGTCCGGTTCTCGCAAAGATTCCGGTCCGTTTCATGACCGTCTGGGAAAAATATGAGGCTTCCTTTACATCCGAGATCACGGATCCGAAAGCTTCTCTTTATCTCACCTACCGTGGCGGCGGCGATGTACAGCTTAAATCGCTGTCGTTTACTCACTAAGTCTTCGATTCATTACAATTTTTTCTACCTCATCCTCATTAGAAAAGGACGGCCAAATGACCGTCCTTTTCCAATTGATTCATAAATGAAATGTAGAATCAGAACAGACCCTTGATCTTATCAACGATTCCGCCTGCCTTATCAGCAGAAATCTTCGCCTTAACGCCATCTACAACATTGTTGATCACATCATCCGGAAGATCTACACCGATAATGCCTTCAACTGTCTTGACCGGTTCTTTTTCAAAGTTTTTCGCAACAGACGGATCAGACTGCACCTTCTTTACGACTTCATCAACTTTTCCTTTAATATCCATGATTTCACCTCCATGATGTATTACTATTATTGTATCACAATTAATCCGAAACACTGTCATAATGCGATAATTCGAAACATGGAAAGTTTTTGAAAAATAACCTTGCATTTTACATGATCTTTTAGTATTATATTTAAGCACTTGCGGATATGGCGGAATTGGCAGACGCGCTAGCTTCAGGTGCTAGTGATCGCAAGGTCATACAGGTTCAAGTCCTGCTATCCGCACCAGACCGGGAATTCAAGTTCCCGGTCTTTTCTTTTCTCATCCGCATTAATCATTTATGCAAAAAGAAACTGCCCCACTTTCGCGAGGCAGTTTCCAAGTGCAACAAAATATCTTCGGGCCTATATTAGACCAGTGTCTTTCTCAGTTCCTCATCAGACAGAGGGCTCAAATACGAAGGAGCAATATCCAGAACGGTCTTGCAACCTGTTACGCCTTCCTTGGAAAGACGTGCAACCGCCCGAGCATAAGCAACAAGAACACCTGCTGTGAATTCCGGGTTGGAATCAAGCTTGAGGCTGTACTCGATGATGTGCTTGTTCTCCTTATTAAATCCGGATACACCGGAACGGAAGCAGAATCCGCCATGCGGGATACCGCTGTGGTTCTTCTGGAGTTCCTCTTCTGTAATAAAGTGTACTGTTGTGTCGTAATCCGCAAAGTAGTTTGGCATTGTCTTGATATCATTTTCGATCTGCTTAAGATCTGCTCCTTCTTCCGGAACAACGAAGCACTCTCTTGTATGCTTCTGACGTGTAGTCAGCTCAGGCTGGGAACCGGAACGTACCGCTTCCAGCGCGCTTTCTACAGGGATCGTGTACTGCTTGCCGTTCTTAACACCCTTTACGCGGCGGATCGCATCAGAGTGACCCTGGCTGACGCCCTTACCCCAGAAAGTATAGCTCTCACCTTCCGGCAGGATGCTGCAGGAATAGACTCTAGCCAGAGAGAACATACCCGGATCCCAGCCGACAGAGATCGCACCGACAGTACCTGCAGATTTAGCTGCTGCATCCACCTCTGCAAAATGCTGCGGGATCGTAGCATGTGTATCAAAACTATCCACAATATTAAACATAGAAGCAAGCTGCGGACCCTGTACAGGAAGATCAGTAGCGCTGCCGCCGCAAAGGATCATAACGTCGATTGCATCTTTCATAGAAGCGACATCATTAACGGACATTACTTTTGCAGATTCTGTCTGGATCTTCAGTGAAGAAGGATCGCGACGGGTAAAAACAGCAACCAGTTCCATATCCGGATTCTGACGGATGCTGGCCTCTACTCCTCTGCCCAGGTTACCATAACCATAAATACCAATTCGAATTGCCATTTTGCAACTTTCTCCTTTCATTCTTTCATATCTGAAATCAACAACTTGAAGTATAGCACTCTATTCACATCTGTTCAACGCGTTTATGAATAATTTTATTTATGATATTGCATAATTTCAAATAATAGAGTAGCCGTGTCTTTGTTATAATATGTATATGGAAAAAGCACTTCACAAGATTTCTGTCAGAGCGCTCAGCGAGCGCATCTATCGTTCCGGTTCTCTCCTGGGCGCCGGATACGGCGGTGTGTCCGGATTGGATGGCACCAGGATGCATCAGCGTGTATTTAGAGATATAAAGAATGAATATGGAGAAGATTGTGTTTTTTCCGAGTATTCTCTTGGCACTACACTGGAATATGAGCTTTTCACCATACAGATCTCCGGACGTGCCGACTGCATCATCGAAGACAGTAATACCTCTTCTGTAAATATCATCGAGATCAAGACACACAACCGTGTGGCGGAAAAGGTCGAGTCGCTGATCCTTCCTACACACGAAGCGCAAGTGAAAATATATGCCCATCTGTATTATCTTTCTCACGCGGAAGCAGAAGATATAACGATCACGCTTCGTTACGTCTCGTTCCTTAATTACCAATTTCTCGAGAAAAGCCGTATCTTCACACGTGATGAAGCTTCGGAGTTCTTCGACAATACGATGGCGCTGTATCTTAACGAAGCGACCAGGATCAGCAACTACGAAAACGCGAGAAACGAGTCCATCGCCGCTATGAAATTCCCGTACACCGTGGTTCGCAGTGGCCAGAAAGACTTCATGAAAGCGGTCCTTTCTTCTCTCAAGCATAAAGAGACTCTCATCGCAGAGGCCCCGACAGGCATCGGAAAAACGATCAGCACCCTGTATCCGTCCATCAAATGGCTTCCGAGTGCCGAAGGCGGCAAGATCTTCTATGCCACGGCCAAGCTGGCTACCCGTGAAGTCGCGGATAAGGCTCTTATCGATATGCGGAACCAGGGATTGGTCATCAAGTCGATCCAGCTCGCACCGAAAGAACAGATGTGTACAGCGAAAGAAGAGTTCTGTGACAGCCGTTTCTGCCCGTTCGCAGATGGATACTATTCCCGCTTGAATGCTGCTCTTGAAGAGCTTCACGGTCTGGATGCCATCTACCCGGAAGATATCCGCCGTGTCGCCGAGAAGCACCGTATCTGTGCGCACGAACTTCAACTGGATGCTTCGAATTTCTGCGATGTCATCATCTGCGACTATAATCATATCTTCCATCCGAGGATCCGGCTGCAGCGGTATTTTGCCGTCAATGAATTCTGTCACACGATCCTGATCGATGAGGCGCATAACATGATCTCACGTTCCCGTGAAATGTTCAGCGCGACCCTTTCAAGGAGTACGCTTTTGACCGCACTTCCGGTCCTTTCGACGATATCCCAGAAGACAGAGAAATACAGTCACCAGCTCGTCGATTACTTCACACTCCTGGATTATGCCTTTGAAAAAGATTCTGCAGGGCTGAACATGGCAGAGCCTGCCATAAAGGAGAGCGAAGTCGTCATCGGAGAAGATTTCCGTGCAACGCGTACCGTACCGAAGAATCTCTACCAGCTCCTCTGGGCACTGTGCTTCCACATTGCAAACATTCTCGCTGATCTCGAAGACCGCGAGAAACGAAGGATACTCACCGAGTTCTATTTTGAAGCAAGGTTCTTCCTTACCATCATCGAGCTGTATTTCGATAATGCCTATATTATCGAGGTCACACGCTCCGGCGCATGCAGCAACGGACAGTATGATATCTCGATCACACTGGACTGTCTGGATGCATCGGACAAGCTGGCGAATATATTAAAAGACAATCACAATGCCGTATTCTTCTCTGCGACCATGTCTCCTGCACAGTACTACAGAAGTATGATCGTCGGAAAAGAGACCACTTTTTCCAGGATGATCCAGCTGCCGAGTCCTTTTCCGCCCGAGAATCTTCAGGTGCTGATCCTGAAAGATATAAAGACCACCTATCAGGAGCGGAATTTCACATGTGACATGATCGCAAGAACGATCCTTCGGATGATCTCCGGACACAAGGAGAACTTCATGGTCTTCTTCCCGTCCTTTGCCTATATGGAGATGATCTATTCCCGCCTTTCCAAGGCGACGCAGCAGGACCCCGATATCGAGCTGATGATCCAGACACAGGGAATGGGAGCGGAGGATAAAAAGCATTATCTGGACCGTTTCAACCGTCATGGAGATAAGACGCTTCTCGGTCTGGCCGTTCTCGGCGGACACTTCGGCGAGGGCATCGATCTTGTCGGAGACCGCCTGAAAGGCGCATTTATCGTCGGCGTCGGTCTTCCGCAGATCAGCAAGGAAAGAGAGATCTTAAGCCAATACTTCCAGAACAAATTCGGTGACGGCTTCTCTTTTGCATACAAGTTCCCGGGATGGGAGAAAGTCCTTCAGGCAGCAGGACGTGTAATTCGTGACGAAAATGATAAAGGCTTTATCGTTCTTATGGATGAAAGATATTCCAGAGAGGACTACAGACTTCTCTGGCCGGAGCACTGGAGAGTGGCCGAATACCTGTCCGACGAGGCCGAGATCTTCTGGGATGATCTTTAATCTTTCATCGGTGGAAGCGTATCCAGTATCTCCATCTTGTCATAGTTCTTTTCGAGACGGTCACACAAATACCGGTGTGTAACTGCACAAAGATCGTCCAGCACGTATTTTTCCGCGCGAAAAGCACTTAGTCTCTCCAGCGGTGCTTCACGTATATATCGCAGTGCTTCGACGCATCCGAGAGAAACAAATTGATAGTCCTTCGCTTTTGCCACACAGCCGATCGCGGAGCAGTACAGGCGGCATTTACTGAAAGAAAAAGCCCGTGTCGGCATCTTATCGGGATTTCCGCAGTCGCATTCACTGAGATCGAAACCGAATCCAAGCGCATCCATCACCCGCCACTCAAAAGCCGCGACGATCTGCCTGTATTTCTCCGGATGCTTGGAAAGGTCATACAGAACATATACCAGAAGCGGAAACAGCGCCTGTGATGATTCCGGATCCACTGCTGTATCCTTGATGATCTCAAGGATATGTGAGGCACAGGTAAGTGCTTCAAAAGAATCATAAAGACCGCGGAAACTCTCGACAGTCTCCCCTTCCTTCAGATAATAGAAGCCTTTGCTTTCACTTAACATGAAGTCAGCCAGAAGAGGAGGCGTTGCAAGTGGCGCAAGCCGTGAGGAATGCTTCTTGGCACCGGGTACCATCACGGAGATCAATCCCTGTTGAGGCGTGAATATCGTGATAATGGCATCCTGATTACGATGCGGTCTGGAAGCGATCACGATTCCGCGAATGGAAAAACTCGCTCCCATGTTTAATCATCCTTCTTTTTGTATCCAAACTCGTCGAGGAATACCTGACGATTCTTCCAATCTTTTCTAACTTTTACATGAAGATCGAGGAATACCTTACACTCGGTCATTTTCTCGATATTCTCACGCGCCGCTGTTCCGATACGCTTGATCATCTGACCATTTTTGCCGAGAAGAATACTCTTATGGGAATCTTTCTCACAGATGATCGAAGCATGGATACGGATCAGGCTTCTGTCGTAGCTGTCAATGGCATCGTCTTTCAGGACTTCTTCAAAAGAATCGATCTCGACTGCAGTGCCATGAGGGATCTCTTCATTTGTAAAGTGCAGGATCTGTTCGCGGATCAGCTCCGAAGAGATCTCTCTTTCCGACTGGTCTGTCACCTCTTCGATCGGGAAATATCTCGGCTGAGAAGGCAGAAGGCGGATGATCGCATTCATCAGTTCATCCACACCATCATCTTTCAGCGCAGAGATCGGCACAATATCGGTAAAGTCCGCGATCTTCGAGTAGTTCGCGATAAGAGGGAGAAGTGATTCCTTAGATACCGCATCTGCTTTATTTACCGCGAGGATCATCGGTTTTTTAAGTTTCCTGGCCATCTCCGCCGCACGGATCTCGACAGATGCCGGTTTTTCAAATCTTCCGTCAGCCATAAGGACCACGACATCCGCACCCTTTGCCGCGCGGAAAGAAGAATCCACCATAAACTCGGAGAGCTTCGACTGCGGCTTATGAATACCGGGTGTATCCACGAAGATCACCTGTGCATCGTCACGGTTATAAATCGCCTGGATGTTGTTTCTTGTCGTCTGCGGCTTATGGGAGACGATCGCAAGTTTCATCCCGGAAATCGTATTCAGAAGTGTGGATTTACCCACATTCGGACGGCCGACAATCGCACAGTATCCGCAGTGTGCAAGCATCTCACCTACGGGATGTTCCTCCTGAGATACGTGAAGGCTGTCCGAGGATCTCGGGAGCCCGATCTCATTCATGATATCATCCTGCTTTTCGAACATGATACCCTCATCTCTTCCGTGTTCATGATCAAATCCGAGAAGATGAAGGAAGGAGTGAACCGCCAGAAATACCATCTCTCTTTGCATCGAATGTCCATATTCTTCCGCCTGTTTTCTGGCCTTTTCCGGGCAGATGACAACATCGCCGATCGGAAGGATCTTCTTACTGTTCTGATATGTAAAGTCATACGGCATGAGCTTTTCCGAGAGTTTCCCGTCCATCATATCGAGGATCGGGAAAGAAAGAACATCGGTCACACTGTCTTTTTCTCTGTACTCGGCATTCAGCTTACGGATAGTATCTTCTCCGACCAGCCGGACATCCACGGAGATCTCCGCATCCGATCCGGAAAGATCAGGATCGATATACTCCTTGGAAATAAGGAGTGCCAGTGCTTTTTCCAGATAAGCGGAAAACTCTTTTACATCGTCCTTCTGAAAAGAACGGGTCTTATTCTCTATATTGATCATCATTCCGGATATTTCACCCTTTCATGGAAGAAGCCGGCATATACCTGAATAAATGCACGGATCATCTTCTCGATATCATCGAAGGACAAGCCGGAGTGGACCAGCTGATCCTCATCGATCTTCTGCTTCACGATCTGACGGAAAAGCACTTCCGCCTCTTCTACGTCATGTACTCCACGTGAACGTACCGCCGCCTCACAGGAGTCAGCGATCATGATGATCGCCGATTCACGCGTCGATGGAACGGATCCCTTATATGCGAAATTTTCCTTGGAGGGCTCAGGCAGTCCTTTCTCCTGCGCCTCTTTCTTCGCTTTGAGATAGAAATAACCCGGGCAAGTGGTTCCGTGATGCTCGAGGATAATATTCTGGATCGCAAGCGGAAGACGATACTTCTTCGCAAGTTTCAGGCCATCCGACGGGTGCGAAGTAATGATCGCAACACTCTCTTCTATACTGAGATTATCATGCGGATTTACTTTATCCTGCTGATTCTCGGTGAAATATTCCGGTCTTTCGAGTTTACCGATGTCATGGTAGTAAGAGCCGACCTTCGCAAGAAGAGCATTCGCACCGATCGCTTCCGCAGCAGCATCGGCAAGGTTTGCCACCATCATACTGTGCTGGGAAGTACCGGGAGCCTCGAGGAACAGTCTCTTCTGAAGCGGATGGCTCTGCTGGGCAAGATCCAGAAGACGCATCGGAGACGCGGAATTGGAAATCAGCTCGAAAAGCGGCTGGAAGCCGATTGCGGCAACAACGGAACATCCGGTACTGATCACGCTCCACAGTGCGGAATTAAAAGTATCCGTCGTTGAGGACTGCGTAACGAGATTATAACCGAGAGAAGACATCAGTGAAGCGACACACGAAAGAATGATCAGTGTAGCTGCATTAAACTTATGATTCTTCTGACCGGCTACAACCGAGCAGACAAAGATCGAGATCGCGGATACGAAGATAAGTTCCGTATTAAAGCCGCTCATCGGGAGCATGACAAGAAGCGACAGCCAGCTCATCGTAATACCGCCCTGGATACCGAGATAGATCGCGAAGATGACCGCCGTAAACATGATCGTCGTAAAAAGCGGAGAGATCGATGTCAGATAGCGGCTGCTGATCAAAGGCACGATAAACGCCAGCATAAGAGCGATAAACGTCTTGGAATCGATATGTTCCTTCTCATCATAGCGCGAAAGATAAAAGGCACCTGCGGCAACGATAATGCACATATACACGATAATACCGAACAGGAGCATATAGTTAAAAGAATTCGTCGGCAGAAGGTTCAGATCCTGAAGCTGGCTGTACACGTGCGGGGTGATGGTCTCACCGACACTGACGATACGGTTACCTTTCTGGATCATGACCGGTTCGCTTATAGCATTTTTATAAGCAGCAACACGTGCGTTCTCGGTCGCTTTTTCATCATAAACGGCATTTGGCTTAAGAAGCTGGTTCAAGAGGGTACGGACCAGATCTTTTTGAGAGACATATTCCATACTATCATGCGTACGGCTGTCTTCCATGTAGGAAACGTAGTTGCTGATCTCCTGTTGGAGCGTCTGGGCATCAAGCGTATTCATCGTGATCATACCTGTGATCTCATTCGCTTCAAACTCAACATAGGAATAGTCCACAAAGGAGATATTCGCCAGAGTATATGCCACTTCATCGGAGAGTTCGATCGAGTAGGACTCTTTTACGCCCTTCTGGAGAAGCGTTCCCATCTCCGCTTTATTACGTATCACGACACCCACATCATCGATATTGGCTTTACGGAGTTCCTCGCAATAATTGAAGAATTCCTCCACAAGTTCTTCATTCTCTTTGGTAATATCGGAAGAAATAACATAGATCGGAGAAACAGACGATCTTGCAATACGGGCACGGCGCTCTGTCTCATAGGAGTCTGTCACCGTTCTTGTAGCCGAAATATCGTACTCACTGGTCTGACCCTGATAGACATCATACTGCTTCGGAAGAGAACCAAAGTAAACGATCGCCACCATCAGTACCGCCAAAAGCACGATTGCAATGATTCGCATCACTTTAAACAATTTCTGGTTCTTCTTAGAACTACGCATCGTCAGGATCTTCTCCTCTCCCTTGCATTATAAGCCATTATGATCTTTTGTACCAACGGATTTCTGACAATATCGGTCTCCTGTAATGAAACTGTAGAAATCCCGGAAATATCACGGAGAACGCGCATCGCATCGTCAAGGCCGTTCGGATATCCGGAAGGAAGATCGATCTGTGTCGTATCCCCGCAGACACAGACGCGGGAATTCATGCCCATACGGGTAAGGAACATCATCATCTGCTCGATCGTAGTATTCTGCGCCTCATCCAGAAGTATAAAAGAATCATCGAGATTTCTACCGCGCATATATGCAAGAGGCGACACTTCGATGATACCGCGCTCCAGATTACGCTCAAAGGCTTCCCTGCCCATGAGCTCGAGAAGTGCATCATAGATCGGGCGCATATAAGGATCGACTTTTTCTTCGATATCGCCCGGAAGATAACCGAGTTTCTCCCCTGCTTCGACGGCAGGACGCGTCAGAATGATCCGGGAAACTGATCGGTTTCTAAGTGCCAGCACGGCCATTGCAACTCCGAGGAAAGTCTTACCGGAACCGGCAGGGCCCTTACAGATGACCACATCATTTTTTGACATGGCATCCACATATACACGCTGACCGAGAGTCTTTGCCCGGACAGAACGGCCGGAAGGCGTAGTCAGGATCACCGGATCTTCATCCGCCATAAAGTCTGAAAGACGGTTTTCATTCTCCAGAAGACACAGATACCGAACGGAAAGAAGATCCAGCTGTTCCTTTTTCCCGAGGATCTTATCCATCGCCGAAATAACGGTCTCCGCTTTATGGACATCGTCAGCGCTTCCCTTTATCGCGATACCGGAGTCTAATGCCACCACTTCACAGCCGAAAATCTCGGATACGATCTTCAGCCAGGCACAGTTGCTCGATGCAATTTCAAAAAGGTGATCAACATGCAAAACCAATTCTTCGTTCAAGGGCGTTCCTCCTTCAGACATCATTTCTCAGAAGATCCAGAAGTGTCTTATAGTATTCCGGAACATCTGCTTTAAAGTCCATGATCTCCTCTGTTCTCGGATGGACAAAGCGGATCGATGTACTGTGAAGTGCCTGTCCACAGAGATTATATTTTTCGCGTTTCGGCGCATATAGCGGGTCTCCGATACACGGATGACCGATATATGTCATATGCGCGCGGATCTGATGCGTACGGCCTGTCTCGAGACGGCATAGAAGATCCGTGCCTTTTCTAAATCTTTCAAGGACTTGAAAATGTGTAATGGAGTCTTTTCCGCCCTCACAGACTGTCATCTTTCTTCTGTCGTTCAACGCTCTTCCGATCGGAGCATGGATCGTTCCCTTATCCGAATCAACAATTCCATACACGCATGCACGGTACTCTCTGACGACTTCATGCTGTGCGATCATCTCCGCCATCGCCAGATGTGTCTCATTATTCTTGACTGCGACCATCAGGCCGGAGGTGTCCATATCGATACGGTGAACGATACCCGGCCGGATGACACCGTTAATATCCGAGAGTTTTCCGGCACAGTGGTAAAGAAGCGCATTTACAAGGGTCCCGGAATAATGACCGGGAGCCGGATGCACGACCATTCCCTGCGGTTTATTGATGATGATCAGATCGTCATCCTCATAAACGATATCCAGAGGGATATTTTCCGGCTTCGCATCGGTATCGACCGGCGGCGGAAAATCGATGTCGATCTTCTCTCCTCCCTGGACTTTAAAAGAAGCTTTGACGGGCTTCCCGTCGATCAGGACAGCTCCATCCGCGATCAGCTGTGCGGCACGGGATCTGGTCAGATCCGGGCATACCTTGGGAATATATGCATCTACGCGTCCGGTATAGTTTTCAACAATATACGACTCGATCATTACTTATCCTCACGGTAGCGGTCATCCGCACTGATATCTTCTTTCGGGAAAAGATTGCCGGATTCTTCCTGTTTCTCTTCTTCCTTGGATGAGAACGGGATCTCGGGAATAAACTTCTCATTAAAAAGCAGCATTACAGCCAAAACGATACAGGAAAGTGTGACATAGATATCCGCGACGTTAAAGATCGGGAAGGTATAAGAACCGAAATCGAAACGGATAAAGTCGATGACATACTTGAAGCGAATGCGGTCGATAAGATTTCCCAGCGTACCTGCGGAAAGGAAAATAAGAACGACCGACAGTCTTCTGCTGCGGAATCTTACCAGAACGAAAAAGGAAAGGAACAAAAGAACGATCAGAGCCACCGTGGAGATCACTGAGAGCATGGTCACTCCCCAGGATTTACTGGCAAACATGCTAAAAGCACTGCCGGTATTTCTTACATACATCAGGGAAAGGAAATTCTTGATGATCGGATCGACCTGTGAAAGCGCAAGTGATTTTACAATAAGATCCTTGGTGAACTGATCGATAAAAACAAGAACGACAAACAGTTCAGAAAAGATAACATATGTCATCCAGGTCGGCTTACGTAGTTCTTTATTCATATACTTTTACCCTTTCTATTTTCAGGCATTTTCCGTTTTTCGTATCCAGATCCGCCAGGATTGCATGCATGACTGCAGGTCCTTCCGCAGGCTGATATCTGGCAGGGAGTTTATCTGAAAGACGCCGGATCGAAGCTTCCGCATCCATACCGAGGATTCCGTTCAGTGTACCGGACATGCCGACATCACTGATATATCCGGTACCGCATGGAAGGATCATCTCATCCGCTGTCTGCACATGCGTATGCGTCCCTAACACAAGCGAGACGCGTCCGTCGCAGAAAAATCCCATGGCTCCTTTTTCGCTGGTCGTTTCCGCATGAAAATCGATAAGAATATTCGTAGGATCATACTCCGATTTCCAACGGTCAATATTCGCAGTAAAATACTCAAATGGTGAATTTGCAAGAGGGGTAACAAATACCTGTCCCATGATAGGAACGACTAAAAGCCGGCCTTTCTGCTCCAGATCGATCAGGTACTCGGGATATCCCGGCCAGGATGAACTTACGTTTCCTGGACGGACCACTTTCTTCTCGGACTCCGCAAACTGAAGATATCCCGCACAGGAAAAAGCATGGTTTCCCAAGGTGATACAATCCGCTCCAAAAGAAAAGATCTCTTTTGCCGAAGCGTAATTAATGCCGAGACCGGCCGCCACATTTTCCGCGTTTACAACACAGACATCCACCTGCTTTTCGGCAAGGAATGATTTCAGTTTATTCTTCAAAATGCGTTTTCCCGGATGGGCAACCACATCACCGACAAAAAGGACCCGCAAGATATATTCCTCTATTCTAAATACTGTCCCTTATTTTACCATAAAAAAGAGCCTATTCCGTAATGAAATAGACTCTTTTTTTGTTTCGGTTTACTTTGCTACATCCGAGGCACGTGTTTCACGGATTATATTGACCTTGATCTGTCCCGGATAATCGAGTTCTTCCTCGATCCTCTTACAGATATCACGGGCTCTTAAGATCATATCATCATCGGATACCTTATCCGGGCTGACGATAACACGCACTTCACGACCTGCCTGGATCGCAAAGGCTTTCTCGACACCATCAAAACTGGTAGCGATTTCTTCAAGCTTCTGGATTCTCTTTACATAAGTTTCCATGTTCTCACGACGGGCACCCGGTCTCGCCGCAGAAATCGCATCCGCTGCTGCAACCAGGACAGCGATCTCTGTTGTAGGCTCAACGTCACCGTGGTGGGACATGATCGCATTTACTACCGTATCGTTTTCTTTATAACGACGGGCAATATCTGCACCTAACTCAATATGAGAACCCTCAAGTTCAAAGTCAGCAGCCTTTCCGATATCATGCAACAAGCCTGCTCTACGAGCAAGCATCTCATCCAGACCTAATTCAGCCGCCATCATGCTGGCAAGCCAGGCGACTTCAATTGAATGCTGCAACACATTCTGCCCGTAGCTTGTACGATAACGCAAACGTCCGAGATACTTGATGATCTCCGGATTCAGTCCGACGATTCCTGTATCAAAAGCGGCTCTTTCACCCTCTTGCTTGATCGTCTGGTTGACTTCTTTACGGGCTTTGTGAGACATCTCTTCGATTCTCGCAGGATGGATACGGCCATCCAAAATCAATCTTTCAATTGTCAATCGGGCGATCTCACGCCGGATTGGGTCAAAACTCGATAGAATAACAGCTTCAGGAGTATCGTCGATGATAATATCAACACCTGTGCTGGTCTCGATCGCACGGATATTTCTTCCTTCACGACCAATAATACGTCCCTTCATTTCGTCATTCGGCAGGGACACAACCGAAACGGTCACTTCGGACACATAGTCTGAAGCATAGCGCTGGATCGCATTAACGACGATCTCGCGGGACTTCTTGTCCGCTTCAGCCTTTGCCTGTTCTTCCATCTGCTTCAGCATCACTGCCATATCATGGCTGTACTCACGCTGAGCAGCATCAAGAACCAGGTTTCGAGCATCACTTACAGATAATCCGGAAACTTTTTCCAGCTCGATCACTTTCTGACGTTCCAGTTCTTTTGCCTTTTCTTCCATAGCCATTACATCGCTGACACGGGAGTCAAGAGCACTTTCCTTCTGTTCCATCGCTTCGATCTTGCGGTTTAAAGATTCCTCTTTCTGCTCGAGACGGTTTCTTTCTCTGGCGATTTCGGATTTCTTCTCTCTAACGTCCTTCTCAAGATCGAGTTTCGCGTTAGTTATCTCCTCTTTCGCCTGTAAAAGAAGTTCTCTCTTTCTGCTTTCTGCATTCTTCTGCGCCTCACCAATCACTCTTTCTGCATCTTCTTCTGCTTTAGCCACATCTGCTTCCAGCTTCTGCTGTTTTGCGGACATACCCTTGCGGTAATATAATACGGAAAAACATACACTGATGAGAGCACCGACTACGAGAGCAATTACAATCAATAGAATTGCTAACCAAAGTTCTATGGTACTCACCTCCAATATTTAGTTTTCAAGATTCAAAAATACGTTCGATGATTCGAACCCATATAATTTTAATGAATAATTACTTCGATTGTCAACTTAATATACTTATTTACTATTTATTTTTTGTTACTCTTCTTCGTCTTTTTCGGGGGCATCCGCCTTCTCAATGCTTCTTTTGACGCAACAGAGTATCCGAAAAAGCCCAGAACCTTTCCGATCGAGTAATAATCGCCATGGCAATATGTCACAAGATGCGCTTTTTCCAGGCAGATCTTGCCCTTATTGTTCAGAAGTTTTTCATCCACGGATACGCCAACCACTTCCGCAAGAAACATATCATGGGATCCAAGCTCGAGGATATCCTTAAGCTTGCAGGAGATCGAAAGCGGGGCTTCTTCGATCATCGGAGCAAATTCCAGATGGGGCGAGGGTACGGCATGAAGGTCCAGCTTATCGAACTTATCCTCATTTGCCCCGGACCGTACACCGCAATAATCGCAAGCCTTAGCAAGTTCTTCCGAGACCAGATTGATCACAAACTCCTGTGTCTCGCAGATAAGGTCATGGGAATGACGGGATTTACGGATCGATACCGAAACCATCGGCGGCTCGGAGTTTACCGTACCCGCCCAAGCGCAAGTAATGATATTCGGGCGTTTGCCGATCTTCATGGGTTCTTTTCCCGCACAGGACACCATCACTACCGGTACAGGATTGAGCATAGTGGATGGCGGCATTTCAATTTTCATATAATAATCTCCTTTATAGACGGCTACGCAAGATGTATGCCGAACATTTCATGATTGAGAAGAAATTCTTTGATCTCAAGTCCGCCGGAAAAGCCGACAAGACGGCCGTCTTTACCGATGATACGGTGACACGGGACGAGGATCGGCAGCGGATTGTCACCACAGGCGGCACCCACGGCACGGGTCAGATTCCTCGCCGACACTTTATCTCCGCCGGTGAGATCGAGCGCAATATCTTCATAACTCTTTGTAACACCATATGGGATGGTGCTGACCTGATCCCATACTTTCTTCTGAAAATCACTGCCATGCAGCGGTTTTGCATGAATCGTAAATGATGTTCTTCTCTTCATGAAGTATTCATTCAATTCCGTCATACAGCGCATGACTTCTTTTGGAAACTGCATATCGAAAAGATCCTTATATTCCGGGGAACCCTCTTCCTTCAGCACGCCGGAGCTATCTGCGATGCCGGTACGAATGGCAACATTTCTTTCGAGATTTCCTTCCACCGGTTTCCCGTAAGAAAAGAATCTAGTCATCTCGATCACTTCATTATCACCACGGATGGCGACGACACCTTTTCGGAAAGGTACAAATCCGACAGAGTAATCCGGATACTCGGAATCAAGGAGAGAGAATAAAGCGCCGTCGCAATACGCGCCATCCACATACAGAGCTTCATCAAGGACAGCTTCCTGCTGCATATGGCAGGAAAGAAGGATCTTCTCGGATTCTTCATCCGTTACGGGAATAAGCATGGAGACCCGGTGGATCTGCTGATCAAAGAAAGCATATCTGAGAAGGCTGTCAAATGCAGACGTTCTATGTTCTTGACTGACATCAGGAAGATCGCCGGAAAGGGCGGTATCCGGGAAATACATCACGGCATCGGCACTTCTGTTCTTCGCCGAATAATTCTCAAGACCCAGAACACCAAATAGCTGTTCTTTTTGATCCTCAATAAGTGAAGCTGTGAAATACTTGCGATTCGAATCGGAGAGCACCGCACGGATAAAAGAAGGCACATCATCAGTCACGGGATCCAGAATCCTCTGTTCCCGGATCTTAGAAGAATCCAATATCCGAATTGGCGATAATCGAATGTCAGCCACGTCTAACTCCTCTTTGTTGGTTCTGTGCTGTCAGATTCCCTAACCTTCTTGATATTCAGGCTTTCGATATACTCCTTTACATATTCCTGATCCTTCGCATATTCGGAACTTCCGGAAACAGCAGGGATCATGATCGCTCTCGACATAAGCGGCTGATACTGCTCCAGGAAATCTCCGTACTTCTGTGCTTTTACATAACTTTTCCATACAGACGGAGAGGATACCGAAGGCAGATAGCCCTGTCTCGGCTGAAGTCTCGATGTCAGAAGCAGCGCGTCCTCATCAAATGCCATAAAACAAGCAAGATCACATGCTTCCTTCGGATGCTGACATGATGATGAGACAAGCAGCGGATAACTGATCAGAAGCGGTGATGAATACTCATCTTCGCGAAGTCCCGGAAACTGCATCAGACACAGCGTATGCGGCATGTAGTTATCGTAGATCATCAGATCATCTGTCGTTCCGGACCATACGCCTACTTTTCTTGAAAGCAGCGGAGATACACCGGAGAACAATTCCGTTGCCTGTTCATCGGTAAGACTCTCATACGAATACCCGGCGCGGATGATCGACTCCACATAGGACATCGAGTCGCGATATGCCTGTTCTTTCCTCTTTTCCGGATCAGATGCAGAAAGATATTCGCTGTTAAACATGGCTCCCGGAAGGTATGGCATCATATTCCCTGCGAGATAAAAAGGAAGTACCGTCTGTGTTTCTTCATTTAGTTTTTCCAGCTCGGAAAGCATCTGAAGAAGTGAGCTTCTCGTCTGACGGAAACTTACGGAGGAGATCCCACCGGAACGCAAAACCTCCATATCACAGAAAAGCACGGCCGCGGAAGTCTGATACGGGATACCATACTGTTTTCCATCGGCACAAAACGAAGAAAGAAGTCCGGAATAGATTCGATCTGCGGACAAAAGAGGGTTTTCAGCGAGATATTCTGTGATCGGTGCGGCGAAAGACTCGGAAACCACTTGATCAAAAGAATCCGTAAGGAAAATATCAGGCATATCACCGCTGCTTTTCCACTGATTCAGAGCAGTAGTATTACAGCCGGTTTCAGATGTGCTGTACACATTAAGAACAAACGGAATATCAACCGAATCCAAAAACGCAAGATCGACATTATCACCGGTAACACCGTCGCCGAGCAATCCTTCGGATTTGGCATAGTAAAGCTTCGCCAGATACTGACATGTTTCGTAGGAAAGCGGAGATGCGATCGTGATCTCAAGAGATTTTTCTTCCGGAATGATTTCATTCCCGCTTGTCTGAGTGGTCTGCTCTGTCTCAGATGTGGGGATCGACGGATAATCACTATGCACTTTCTTACAAGACGAAAAACTCATCGCAAATGCAAGGATCATAAGCAGCGCGAAAGGTCTTCTTAAGCGTCCAAATCGTGGATTTTGAATCTTTTCCGAATATCTGGTCAAAGAAAGTGTACCGTTCCTGAATCCTCATTATTGTAAGCAATTTCATTATACAATAAAATCTCAGAAAAAAAGAACCGTCTCTTCGCGATATGCCCGCATCAAAGACAGTTCTTCTGGAGCCAATGGTGGGAATCGAACCCACGGCCTATTCATTACGAGTGAATTGCTCTACCCCTGAGCCACATTGGCATTGCTTTTAAAGCACAACAAATATACCGATTATTTAAAGATATGTCAAGTTGGATATAAAGACAGGCGGCATCTTTTTTCATGGATGCCGCCTGTAAAATCAAGTCGTTTAAAGGTCGGAAAAGATTTTACTCATGCTCCATACGCCAGTCGATACAGCGCTGGAGATAATGGACATAGTCAGGATTCTTACACATTCCCTTTCCATCGACATCGGAGATCTTCGCAACATCCTGCCCGTTACAAAGAGTCGTCTTCATGACAATATTCAGAGCCGGCACACATGTATCGTTCGCGATGTATGTTCCGATACCAAAGGCCACCTTCGCACGGTCACGGAAATGACGGTAGATATTATCTGCTTTTTCAAAATTCAGGCTGTCTGAGAAAAGCAGCGTCTTTGTTTTTGAATCTATGCCGAGTGAATTATAATGGGAGATCATCTTCTCTCCCCACTCGATCGGGTCGCCGGAATCATGGCGGACACCGGAAAAGAGCGTGGAATATGTAAGCTGGAAGTCTCTTAAGAAACAATCCGTCGTAATCGCGTCCGTTAAAGCGGTTCCATTCAGAACGCCATACTCATCCACCCAAGCCCTCAGCGCATACCAGTTGGAATATGCCGGATTATGCTTATGATCGCCCTGTCCGATACACATGATCCACTCATGGGCCATAGTTCCTACCGGAGTAAGGTTATATTTCTTAGCCAGATACACATTCGATGTTCCGACAAACTTACTTTCACCGAGATCTGCCTCTGCCAGTGCTTTTACCGCCATCTCCTGAGCCTGAGCGGAAAGGCGGCGTCTCATGCCGAATTCGCTGAATGAAGAGATACAGTATTTGCCGCTACTAAGCCATCCGATCTTCTCGGAAAGACGCTCTTCAAAGCTCTTGATCAATTCATCATAGTTATACGACATGCGGAAATATACCTCATTGACGATCGCCAGAGTCGGGATCTCATACATAGAGGTGTTGAGCCAGGTTCCCCGGGTCTCGATAGAAAGACCACACTCCGCGTCTGTCGTGATCTCGAAGTCTTCAAAACGGGGCTGCCAAAGGCGCAGGAAATCAATGTAAGAGCCCTTTATCCATTTGATACTATCCAGATAAGCGAGTTCTTCTTCCGTGAAACGCAGTTCACAGTATGCCATGAGCTGATCTTTGATTTCCCGGATCATTTCAGATGTGAAATGGACATCTTTGTTTCTGCAGCGAAAAGTCCAGGTCGTCTTATAAGACGGGTACTGGTGATAAATCGCCTGTCCCATGGAAAACTTATACATATCTGTCTCAAGGAGACTTGTGATGATTCTATCCAGCTTCATATTATGCTTTCCTCCAAGGTTCTTTTCCTTCATGTAAAACATCGATCTGACAGCACTTCATCGTGGTCAGCGCTGCATCATGGGAAGAAGGCGAAACACCCGCGCAGCAGGCACTATCAACTACAATATCTCTTTCCGGGAAGAGATTCTTAATAGTAAGGGCATTGGATACGACACATATATCCGTGCAAAGCCCGATCAGCTCGACCGGATCCGTATCTCCTTTAAGGATGCTTTTCCATCCCGTATATCCGAAAGAAGGTTTCTCAATGACCAATGCGTCTTCCGGTGCCGCATTCCTGACCTTTTCAAGGATCTTCCAACCGTCAGAGCCCTTAATGCAGTGCGTAACCGGCAGATATTTGCCTTCTCTTGTCGATAGATAGTTTTTCTTATGAGTATCCTGAGTAAAGATCACGCGCCCGCCGTTTTTGACATAAGTCTTTATCTTCTTTACGACGTTGGAAACGATCTTTTCCGCCTCTTTTGAGCCAAGCGCACCATCAACAAAATCCGTCTGCATATCAACTACGATCAGTGTTTTCATAATGATCCCTCCTGCATGTCAATCTAAAGCCATTATAAATCAACGCTCCGATAAAAAGAAAGACTCCCCGCACCAGATTATTTCTGATACAGGGAGTCATTCTGGCGTCCACGAGGGGATTCGAACCTCCGGCCTACCGCTTAGGAGGCGGTCGCTCTATCCTGCTGAGCTACGTGGACATATGAAAACAGCACTTCTGCCGGTTTCAATCTGATTATTTCAGACGTTCCATCGTCTTTTTAGTCTCGGCTTTCACCTTTTCAAGATCGATCGTCTTAAGCTCATGCTTATACAGTACGAACTGTCCGTCGATCATCACCGATTCGACACACTTCGGGCCACAAGAGTAAACCAGAGCGGAAATCGGATTTCCGAGAGGCCACATCTGCGGGCAATCATAATCGATCACCTGAAGATCTGCCGTCATGCCTTTTTCTATAATACCACACTGATCAAAACCACAAGCAAGATATCCGTTTCTTGTCGCCATAGTAAAGACGTCTTCGGCCTTTAACACGGTAGGATCAAGAGTATTCCCCTTAGCCATAAAAGACGCAAGACGCATCTCCATATACATATCCTGATTATTGTTGCTGGCTGCACCATCCGTACCGATACAAAGACGTACTCCATCCTTCTGCATATTTACCATATCAGCAAATCCGGAAGCAAGCTTCATATTGCTCGAAGGATTATGTGCGACCCATACCTTTCTGGATGCAAGGATCTTTCTGTCTTCTTCGCTAAGATGAACACAGTGAGCGGCAACTGTCGTATCCGTCAGAAGGCCGACAGAATCGAGCTTTTCAACAGGCGAGCAACCATAGCTCTTACGGCAATTCTCATTCTCTGTGATCGTCTCGGAAACATGTACACTTACAGGGATTCCATATTCCTTCGCAAGATCGGAAAGAGGCTGATAGAAGTATTCCGGATAAAGATAGATCGAGTGAACGAGAAGACTATGGGAAATAAGGCCATTTCCCTCTTTCCGGATGAAATCATTTAATTCTTCCACGCTGTCTTTATCGATCGACCACTTCCCGTCTATACACTTCTTTCCCATAGAAGTCTGCTGGACACGGAATCCCGATTCGACAGCACCTTTGGCAATCAAAAGCGCACCATCATACATATTTGCGGCACATGCTGTACCACTTTCGACCATTTCAGCGATCGTCAGAAGGTTTCCGTAGTAAAAATCATCCGGGATCATCTTATCTTCTCTTGGGATGATCTGGCCGAAGAGCCAGTCCTGAAGAGCCCGGTCATCGGCAATATTACGGAAGATCGACATCGGAGTATGTGCATGAGCATTCGCAAATGCAGGACAAAGGATCTTATTCTTTCCCGTATAAACGAAGTAATCCTCATCTTTTAATTCTTTCAAAGCACTGACCGCTGCTTCTTCCGAAGTACCGGCATAGAGTATCTTCTTATCAGCCACCGAACAATACCCATGTTCGATAACAGAAACAGGCGCATTATCATGCGGGCTTACGATCGTAATATCGGAAAAAAGAACTGCTTTACTCATTTCACTCCTCCAGATCCCAAGAGTGGATATATTTTTCCTGCTCCGGGGTCAGCTTGTCGATCGAGTATCCCTTCGACTGAAGCAGGAACTCTCCAACACGGTCATCAATTACAGTCGGCGTATCATAAACATGCTTGTTAAGTTCTTTTCCATGCTCGGCGATATAACGGGCGCTCTGAGCCTGAAGAGCAAAACTCATATCCATGATCTCGACCGGATGTCCATCACCGGAAGCAAGATTTACCAGTCTTCCCTCCGCAAGGATACAGATCGTTCTGCCATTAGGAAGAACAAAACCTTCGATATTCTTTCGGAGTTCTTTTCTTTCTGACGCCATCTCCGCGAGCTGGACAAGATTGATCTCCACGTCAAAATGGCCGGCATTACAGCAGATCGCGCCATCTTTCATCTTCTCGAAATGCTGTTTGGTGATAACATCTTTACATCCGGTTACCGTTACAAATACGTCGCCTAAGGGTGCTGCTTCATCCATGGTCATGACATCATAGCCTTCCATGATCGCTTCGCAGGCCTTGACCGGATCGATCTCAGTAACAATAACACGGGCACCCATACCTTTCGCACGAAGTGCAACGCCCTTGCCGCACATACCGAAACCGGCAACAACTACATACTTACCGGCAACGATAAGATTCGTCGTCGCCATGATCGCCGTCCAGACGGATTGACCGGTTCCAAAACGGTTATCAAAGAGATGTTTGCAGCGGGCATCGTTTACCGCAATTACCGGATATGCCAGCCTTCCTTCCTCTTCAAGGATCTTCAGGCGGTGCACACCCGTCGTTGTCTCCTCGCAGGCACCGAGCATGCCGGCAACCAGATTCTTATGGGTAGAGTGAAGAAGCATGGCAAGATCGCCGCCATCGTCAATAACGATATCCGGACCAAATGCCAGTGTCATCTCAAGATGTCTTCTATATGTCTCCGGGTCCGCACCATGGATGCAGTACACCTTCATTCCCCGCTCAACAAGCGCTGCGGCCACATCATCCTGTGTGGATAAAGGATTGCATCCGGTAAGGGCTACATCCGCGCCGCCTTCACGTAGAACAAGTGCGAGGTTTGCTGTTTTCGCTTCCACGTGTACACTGACAGAGATCTTCAGTCCTTCAAAAGGACGTGTCTCTTTTAATTCTTTTTCAATTATACGAAGAACAGGCATATTCTTATATGCCCAATCGATCTTATGGTGTCCTTCCGGAGCCAGTGAGATATCTTTGATTTCATAACGGGGAAATCCGCTCATAAATACCCTCCTTATAATTTGGAGAAGAACTTCTCCATTAATGCAATACTATTCTCTGAAGATGCATTGGCATTCTGCATAACTTCTTCGTGCGACAGCGGCATACCTGAAATTCCGGCAGCATAATTCGTAATGCAGGATACAGCAAGGACCTTCATGCCACTGTGACTTGCAGCGATGGCCTCAGCGACTGTGGACATACCGACAGCATCACCGCCAAGCGCCTTTAATGCACGTATTTCAGCAGGTGTTTCATACTGAGGTCCTCTGGTATACACATAAACGCCCTGATGAAGCGGAATCTGAAGTTCCTTCGCTGCTTCAACAAGTTTATCCCGAAGCGAGATGTCATATACCTGAGTCTGGTCGGGAAAACGCGGACCGAATTCATCAAGATTTGCGCCACGAAGCGGCGAATCACAGAAAAGTCCGATATGATCAGTGATCACCATCAGTTCACTCGGCTTCATGTTCTCATTGATTCCACCGGCAGCATTTGTCATGACCAGTGTTTTTACGCCCAGACATGCCATCACACGAACATAGAAAGTGGCTTCTTTCGTGGAATAGCCTTCATAGTAATGGAAGCGCCCCTTCATAATAAAGGTCAAACGGCCGGAAAGCCTGGCAACAAGAAGCATTCCATCATGTCCGGCAACGGTCGTCGTCGGGAAATGCGGGATCTTCTCGTACGGAATCGTGACAATAGCGGTTACACGGTCTGTCAAAGGACCAAGCCCGGAGCCAAGGACAAGACATACATCCGGTATATCCGTTACCTGCGAACGGATATACTCTGAAGCCTCGAGAACATTTGAATAGTAGTCCGGATCAGTCATTGGAATCCTTTCCACAGCAGTTCTTATACTTCTTTCCACTGCCACACGGACAAGGGTCATTACGGCCAACCTTCTTGGAATCACGCTTTACCGGCTGATTCTGTGTAATTCCAGCCTGCTGATGCGCTTTTGCATCCTCACCGGACTGTGCTCTCTTAGCAACAGAATCGAGCTGGGCACTACCGTGACCTTCCTGAAGTTTCTTGACAGAATTCTTTCTCTCGATACGCTGGCCTGCCTCGATATTCGCCTTCATGATAAGACGTACAGTATCATTCTGGATAAGCATGTTCATCTCATCGAACATCTCGGAACCTTCGATACGATACTCAACAACAGGATCCTTCTGACCGACACTTCTCATTCCGATAGCATTACGGAGCTGATCCATGGCATCGATGTGATCCATCCACTTCTGGTCAACATTGAAAAGGAGAATCTGACGCTCAGCTTCACGGAAGATCTCGGAAGTTAATTCCTCATCACGCTTCTCAAGTTTCTCGAGAGCCTGCTCTTCAAGCTTATCAGAGATATCTCCAGCATCAGCTGCTTCTTTTGAACTGATACAATCGGACAGATCCTTAATAACCGGAAGATCACCGAAAACATCAGAAATAGATGCCTTTAAGGCGACACACTCTTCTGTGTCGATCTTTCCATCAAGATTCACACGATCGACGATTCTTTCTGCAACAGTAGAAGTCATCTTCTTGATCGTATCGTGAATATCAACACCGTCAAGAACCTTTCTGCGCTGTTCGTAGATAAGATTTCTCTGTACATTCATAACATCATCGTACTCAAGAACGTGACGTCTGGTGCTGAAGTTCATACCCTCGACTTTCTTCTGTGCACTCTCGATCTGCTTGGAAAGAAGACCGTTCTGAATCTCGACAGTCTCATCTACGCCAAGTTTCTCAAATGCAGCTGTTGCGCGATCGCCGCCGAACAGACGCATAAGATCATCATCGAGAGCCAGGAAGAACTTCGTACGTCCCGGGTCACCCTGACGGCCGGCACGACCTCTCAACTGATTATCGATACGACGGGATTCATGACGCTCAGTACCCACAATGAAAAGACCGCCGGCATCTCTAACCTTCTGTGTCTCTTCCTTGATTTCTTCTTTAAATTTCTTCTCCAAAGATGAGAATCTCTCACGAGCTTCAAGGATGACTTCATCATCTGTCTCGTTATATGCAGTGGAGGCATCGATCAGTTCCTCGGTATAGCCGAGTTTTCTCATCTCCTGCTTAGCCATGAACTCCGGGTTACCACCCAGCAGAATATCAGTACCACGACCGGCCATGTTCGTAGCGATGGTAACAGCACCATAACGGCCTGCCTGTGCAACGATTTCAGCCTCTCGTAAGTGGTTCTTCGCATTGAGTACATCATGCTTTATGCCCGCACGGGTGAAGATTTTAGAAAGGAACTCGGACTTGCTTACCTCTACAGTACCGACAAGAACCGGCTGGCCTTTCTCGTGAGCTTCCTTTACCTGACGGAGAACAGCAGCATATTTTCCGCTCTGGTTCTTATATACTGCATCGTGTTCATCTATACGGGCAATCGGCTTATTTGTCGGGATCTGGATAACATCGAGACTATAGATCTGACGGAATTCAGATTCCTCAGTATAAGCGGTACCGGTCATACCGGCAAGCTTCTCATACATACGGAAGTAATTCTGGAAAGTGATGGTAGCAAGAGTCTTGGACTCTCTCTCCACCTTAACACCCTCTTTTGCCTCGATCGCCTGGTGAAGACCATCGCTGAAACGACGGCCATACATAAGACGTCCGGTAAAGTCATCTACGATAATAACCTCACCATTCGTAACAACGTATTTCTGGTCACGCTCCATCGTACCATTTGCTTTCAGAGCATTATTAATATAGTGCTGAAGGTCGAAGTTCTCAGGATCGGAAAGGTTATTCACACCAAAGTGCTTCTCAGCCTTCTCGATACCCTTGGCTGTAAGGACGGCTGTTCTTGCCTTTTCATCAACAACGTAGTCGCAATCACCGCTGACATCATCGATATCAACTTTCTCATCGGTCTCGACTACAACGAACTTCTTAAGTGTCTTAACGAAGCGGTCTGCCTTGGTGTACATATCGGAAGACTCGCCACCCATACCGGAAATAATGAGAGGAGTTCTCGCTTCATCGATGAGGATACTATCGACCTCGTCGACGATGGCATAAACAAGATCACGCTGAACCATCTTCTCTTTTCTATCTACCATGTTATCACGGAGATAGTCGAATCCGAATTCATTGTTCGTTCCATATGTAATATCGGAATTATAAGCTTTACGGCGATCGGAATTATCCATATCGTGAACGATCAGGCCGACGGAAAGACCGAGATAACGGTAAACCTTACCCATCCATTCACTGTCTCGGCGGGCGAGGTAATCGTTTACGGTAACAACGTGAACGCCACGTCCGGTAAGTGCATTGAGATAAACAGGAAGTGTAGCAACAAGTGTCTTACCTTCACCTGTCTTCATCTCGGCGATTCTACCCTGGTGAAGAATAATACCACCGATAAGCTGTACCTGATACGGACGGAGTCCCAAAACTCTCCAGGCAGCCTCGCGGATCGTAGCAAATGCGTCAGGGAGGATATCATCCAAAGACTCTCCGTCAGCAAGACGTTTTTTCAAGACATCTGTCATGCCTTTCAGTTCTTTTTCCGACATATTCTTAAACTTGTCGGAGCGGCTCTCGATCGCCTCTACGATCGGCATGATGTGTTTGATCTCATGATCGCTGTGCGTACCGAAGATCTTGCTAATAATGCTCATTTCTTTCCTTTTCCTTCCGTTTTTCCTTTTTCTGACTTTTCAGCCTGTATATTCATTCTGTCAAGCACTGTCCGGTAGCCATCAGCTCCATAATCCAGACAACGCTTCACACGACTGATCGTAGCTGTACTTACACCGGTTTTTTCGAATATCTCGGTATAGGTATATCCTTTTGCAAGAAGGATAGCAACCTGAAATCTCGATGCAAGCGACTTGATCTCGGAAATCGTGCAAAGATCCTCAAAAAGAGAGTAGCACTCATCCGTTGTCTCCAAAGTCAAAATTGCTTTGAAGAGATCATCCATATGCTCATCTTTTAACTTATCGTTTACCATCGGTTCATTCCGCAAGACTGATCAGATAATCGGCAAGTCGTTCAAAATAGCCGGCAGATGCAAAAAACACAACCAAAGTAATCAGAAGGATTACAAAAATAGCGATCAAAATACGCTTGGTCATCAATTGTCTATTTGCTCTGCGAAGCACATCACCAATGGATAACTCTTTATTACCCACAGTTGAAGCTTGCTTTGTAGAACCGACTTCTCTAACCTGCTCGATATTCTGTTTCAATCTCTTTCCTCCGAAAACACAGTAACTCAAAATATCAGCTCCTAATACTATACCGCAAGGAAGGAAATGTGACAACAATTTTTTTATTATATATATATAATATAAAAATGAAGCTATTCTTCTTCATGTTCATCCGTTGTATCTGATATATCCGGTGTTTCATCATAACGGTAGGATTCTTCAAACTTCACTACTTTCAGCTCTATCCCCCTTTCCGCAGCATACGGAGATAATTCCGAGATATAAAGGTCACCCTCTGCCGTGCCGTTTTCAGGGATTACCAGCAAAAGCACTTTTTTCGTCTTTTCCGTAACAGAGACGGAAACACCGGATTGTTCAGCACCGGAGAACTTCTGCAGATCGTTGATATATGACACCAGCCGCCTCTTCACATTTCTTTGTTCCTGATAATACGGAGATGTGGTGTCCATACTTTTGATCGATGTCACTTCATTTTCTTTATATGAACTGATCACAGGGAAATTATACGGGAGATTCCCGCCGAATTTCTCCCTTATAGCAGTTCCACGCTCGAAATTTTCCTTGTCCCAGACAGAATCTGTCTCATTTGCGGAATCCTTGCCATCACTTCTCAGAGCAAACATCTCCGTATATAGCGCCACAGAAGTACAGTATGATCTTTCGATCTTCACTTTGCCTGCAGAAATATCGTAATAAACATTTATATAGATGCTGCGGTCCTCTTCTTCATAATCAATGTACACAGATACATTTTGTACTATTTCATCATATATCCAATTTTTATTTACAAGCTTTCGATACTCCGTCACGATCCGGTCTCTGACATACCTTCCGAAAACTGCTGTGCCGGCCACATCTTCAAGATCAACACCTGTTGCCCCGCTTAAAGATCCGAACATTCCGAGAACTTCATCCATCTTATCCGTATCAATAGAAGCTTTATCCGATAATCCAAACGTGGAAGCAACATCGTCAATACTTTGAACCCCGTTAGTAACAAATGGAATGGCCACATTCAACTCCGCTACAACGTTTTCCGATGCCCGCTGCATGTAAAGGTCCGCATTTACAGCGGTGATCGAAGATATCGCTGCACATATCAGGACAAGGAACAATGACATGCCTATCGCAGCTTCAAGAACGATCGAGCCTGAATTTCTACTTGCTTTATTCACGATTCGCATAGAGTTCAAACCTCCTCTTTACCGAATATGAAGCATCCCGTAACGTGCCGGTTGCATCTGCGCCTGTGTAAAGATGATCTCCGCAATCTCTTGATATAACGTCCTTCATTCGGCCTAGGAGTGTGTCTTCAGAAACAAAAAGAAGGAAAACCCTGAAATAGTCGCGGTAATATGTATTGGCGAAATCTCCGGCAGCAGAGGTAAATGTATCATTGTAAAAAAGTGGCACGGATTTACCGGACACAAGTTTTCCTGTATCTGAAACCGCTCGAATAAAAGCCATAAAGAATATGATGGCATACTGAATGGAAACAGGATCAATATTGACTATGAACATTGAAAACACCGAAACCAATACTGCCATGACAGACGCTATGGCATAAGCAATAGTCCTGATCGTGTCGTCCATCATGAATGCGCAGAAATTCAGGATAAGCCTGGTTCCGAGAATCATGGCATATGACCCTACTTTATTGACGCTTTTCGAGTCGCTACCGATAAGAAGGTACTCCAGATCACAGGTATTTTCATCGCCGTGCATATCGGAAAATGGTAAGCCGACGATATTAGACTCTTCTACCGAACCATTCTTCCCTTCATAAGCGGTAACTCTGGAATCAAATGAAAAAGCGGCATATTCATTGATAAGAAGCCTGTCAACAATGGAAGGAAGTTCAACATCCATATACTGATCCATGGCAGATGTCAGCGTATCCATACATGATGGATCAAATAATGATACTGTCACGCTGGTATCACCGATCTGCATGACTGAACTGACATTTCTTTTCATTATATCTTCAATATCATCCACAAAAGAGTAGAAATACGGTAATTCATCCTCCAGTCCGTACTCCTCGCACTTATCTTCCACCTCATCCCACATACCGGAATATTTATCCCGGTTTGAAAGATAATCCTTAAATGTCGGAAGCCAAGCCCCGATTCCGCTTCCCGCTGCATTTTTACCTGTCAGTGTAGAAATCGAAAAACCAAGCCGGTCCATGATTCCGGATCCCTCAAATGCCAGTCCACGAAGCCTCATGAACTCCGTAATCGACACGCGAAGATCCTCTTTCGAAAACTCATCCGTCAATTCATACTCAAATGACATATCTTTGTGGCCTTTTGTCATCTCGTCAAAGACCGCATGATCAGCATTTATCTTATCCAGCACATAGATCCCATACCAATCCAGAGATTCCCGATCAAACTGGGAAAGAATCTGCTCCATCTGATGAGAGACCGCTCTTGTAAGAAGAACTTCCTCTTTACGCTGATAAGCTCCACGAATATATATTGTTTCCAGGATAATTGCCGCAGAAAGCACGATGCAGAGAAAAAGCGTGATCGAACCTTTCCGCCCATATAGTCTTTTTCTCATATTTTCACTCCTACCCCATCAGGATGCGCACAGAATCCCTAATGCCACGGCTGAAACGATACGCTTTTTCCGGACAGCTTTTGGCCACCGGCCAGTCATTATTGTCGCTTTGCATTGTGAAAACAGAATAGATCGTTTTTTTATTGTTATCCTCATCCTGGCATTCTACGGAAAGAACAGACAATTCCTCTGTCCGCACATACATAGCCGGACACAAGGTCAAAACGGAACAAAGTACTGCAAATACTAGAGAAAAGACGATTGCTGTTTGTGTTGTATGCATTTATGATCACCTCCTGCCTTAATATAGCAGGAAGCAAAAAATAAATACTTGATTTAATTCGACAAATGATAGCAAAAGAACGAAATGTAGTGCTTTTTACATCAGAAAAACGGATTTGATCTCTTTTCCGAACCAAGGTCTGTCTCAGATCCGTGTCCCGGGAAACATTTGATCTCATCATCCATGCTCTTCAATAATTCAATAGAGTCATGCATCTGGAGATCCGACCCGCCCAGATCTGTGCGCCCGATACCACGCTTAAACAGCATATCTCCGGTAAACATTATCTTGCGATGCTCACTACTTACATCAAACAGAAAACAAACAGAACCCGATGTGTGCCCGGGGGTCGGTATGACCTGAAGATCAAATGCTTCGCTGCTGCTTAAACCTAATTCAGCAGGAGAAAAATGATCTTTAGAGATAGAAAGTGCCGGAGAGACAACGGCTACACGAATACCAAAGCTCATTGAGTGATTCTTTACAGGATCCGGAAGCATGTCCCGATCATTTCCGGAGATATAAAGAGGGCAGGAAAAGCGAGAAACTATATCATCTGCCTCCGCGATGTGATCAAAATGGCCATGGGTACAAAGCACTGATTTTACTGAGATACCGGAAAGGCCGGTCTCCTCCCAGGGACAGCACGGGTCAATCACAATGGCCTCATTTCCAAAACAGAGGACATACATATTGGCATATGCCAAACCATATGGAAAGCAAAGGATCTTCATAATAAGTATCAGAATGAAGAATCGCGGACAAGATCACGCCAGTCAAGATCACCACGATCGATCGCAAGGATCAGGATCTCAGCACTTGCCAGATTGGTAGCATACGGGATGCTGTTATAATCGCATGCCTTAAGGAGAGGATTGATCTCATTATAGTTGGCAAGCTGCGTATCTCTCAGATAGATAACAGAATCGATCTCGTTATACTCGGCTCTGGAAGCAAGCTGATCAAATCCGCCGGAATAATCGGTCGAAAGACCAACGACATTTAATTCAGCAGCAGACTCAAGCAAAGTGGCAGTATTATGCAGCGAAATCAAAGTGTGTTTTGAAAGAAGCTGACGATATGCTATACAAAAGTTTACAAGAAGCTCATTCTTCCGATTATCAGCCATAATAACGATCTTCATTCTCGCTGCCTCCAAAAAAGTATATATATATTCTACTAATTCAAGGGAGAATCTGCAACTAAAATTTACTATTTTGCATAAAGCGCTGCAAAAAAACGGACCCCTACTCCTGATTCTGATCAGGTTTCTTATCCGTTTTCTGTTCAGGATCCTGGTTCTGATCCTGATTTGTTTCATTAAGAGGCTCCTTGTCACTGACATCTCCCAGCGGAGCATCTTCTTCCGGAGTTGCTTGCTGACTCGGATCCGAAACGCCAAAATAAGCCATAAGCAATTTCTTTGCGATAGCAATAGTTTTATTTCCCCAAGCACCTTTTTCGATACAAAGAGCAATACAGACTTTGGGATTATCGGCAGGAGCATAACAAACAAACAATCCGTTTGAATACTCCATTTTTATATCCTCAAAACCTGTTTCCGCCGTACCGGTCTTACATGCAACTTTGATCGGGAAATATTCAAGTTGCTTATGTGCGGTACCTTGAGGATCTTCAGCAACTGCTACCATGCCGGTATGAATCGCATCCAGATACTCCTGCTTATACCCGAGAGGAATTGTTTTTGTCGATCCCTCGTAGAGAACGGAACCATCCGCCGCAACAACTCTTTTGATTACATGAGGTGTAACAAGTTTATTTGTCGCGATCGCAGCAGTATACCGTGCAAGCTGGATGACAGTAAAGCAGTTGTCGAACTGTCCAATTGCAGCCTGAGCAGTATCGGCAACGTGCCAGTCCGTATCCTCATCCGTCATACCCTGACGAAGACGAGCCTTATTCGCACGATTGGCACGGATACCAGGGTCCTCACCGGGAAGGTCCACGCCTGTCTTCTCACCTAAACCAAGAGACTTTCCGATACGGTCGATCTCATTGATCGTTGTATCTACACCGAGTCTTGCAAAATAAATATTGCAAGACGTAGCCATACCAGATGTCAGATCCAGAAGGCCATGTCCTCCATCCTTTCTCTCGAGGCACTTCCAGGGCATGCCACCGAAATCAGTCGGACTTACGCATCGAACTTCACTATTCGCAGGCGTTATAACTCCACAGTCAAGCGCAGCCAGTGCTGTAACCATCTTAAATGTGGATCCCGGCGGATAGATCTGCTGGATCGCACGGTTATAGATCGGCATATCAGCCGCTGTAATATCCTGATATTCATCAATTCCAAGATAGTATTTAACCTGAACTTTTGCCTGAGGATCACCTTCCATCGATAATACGAAGTCGTTCGGGTCAAAATCCGGGTAAGATCCCATGGCAATGATCTCGCCATTTTGGACATCCATCATTACAAAAGAACCGGAATCGGCTGTTTTATGACGTTTAGACTCTTCTTTTTTTTCCTCTTCTTCTTGAGCGTTCGCGATAAAATCCTTAATCGCACTAATTCCAACCTGCTGAATGTTCGAATCAATCGTAAGCTCAACAGTTGCACCGGGAAGTGGATCGATACCTAACGCAGAATCATAGAAGATGCCGTTTTCCTCATCCGTTGACCAGATATTATACGGCTTCTCACCATACTGTCCATGCAGATAACGCTCCATCTGCGCCTCTACACCGCCCTGACCTACAAGATCAGATGCCTGATATCCAACAGGTGCAAGCTCGGCAAGTCTTTCCTGCGAGATCTTTCCAACATAGCCAATGACATGAGATTCATACTTGGCAAGAGGTGTATAGATTCTCCGATACTCTTTATTTGGTAGAATTCCCATGTAGTGGTAATTCTGTTCCAAAAGCATACGAATAAGCTCTTCCGGAACATCTTTTGCGATTTTGACCGGAGTACCGGTCTGAAACGACCAGTTATCCATATAGATCTGGTACCTTATACGGATAATGCGGTACGCTTCATTTTCATTATAGTTTTCGTCCAAAGCAAACTTTCTACGAAGATAAAGGAAGAAAACTCTCGGATCGCTCTTCACATATGAATCGGAATATGTAACAACTGCATTCGGATTCGCTTCTTTCAAGGCAAAAAGGTTTCTGTTTGTCTGCCACAAAGCGATTTCTTCGTCCGATTTTAAAAATCTATATGGCTCAACGGCAAAATAGTCATCAAGATCAGCAACCGGAACACAATTGTACTCGTCGAAAAGATAGGATAACTCGAGGCACATACTATTGAGCTGATCATCGGAAAGGCCGGAATTAGCGAGCATAAGCACATTGGTTTCCTGGCTTGTTGCAACCACACGGCCGTTTCTGTCAATAATATCGCCTCTAGGCGCAGGAACAACGTATTGATGAGATACACCAACAGAATCTGCAGAAATCTTCTTTGAATAATCCGAAAACTGCAAAGATATAGTTCTAATAAGGATCAAAAGTCCGAAAATACAGAAAATCAAGCCAAGCACAAAATACCGGCTGGTGAAAAAACCGATCAGACGCCGGCCAAATCCTCCGTTATTCGGCGCCAGACCGGAAGGAATGTGATCCTCATCAAATACATATAAATTGTCATCTTTCAGATTTTTTGCCATCTTCGGTCCTCCATACTATATCCGTCAATAAGACCGGCTCGTATGCCCTTTTTATATGGACCCGCAAATCGCAGAAGTAAAAGGAGCGGAAGCGCAGCAATGACATTTACAAGGATCTGCGGCAAAATACTCGAGAAAAGAATATACCGGACGGAATGATAAGACTGATAATTCTTTGAGATCTTCAGATAGAAAAGCGAAATAATGTGTCCAAGAGAATAATAGATGGCAGACAAAACCACTACCTGAATTATCGCCTGATTATACTTTCTTCTAAATCTCTTTCGGAAAAGAACAGACGACAGAAGGCCGATATAAAAGAAAGCAAGAAGTCCGATTCCCAGGACTGCTACCGGTGTTCTGTCAATACCGGTGAGAACCGGTCCGGAAAAATAGTCTCGGAGCATTCCGACAAAAAGCCCCACGACAATTCCATCTTTCGTTCCAAACAGATAGCCGGAAAGGACAACAAAAACGAGCATAAGATCACAAGTGTGGCCAAAAAGGCGGAACACATGAGGGAAAGTAACCTGCAAACAGCATACGCTCAAAATATATACAGCATATACAATGATCTGTCTTGCTCTTTCTTTCTTGTTCATGCCGCACTTTCTCCGGAAGATGGCGGTGTTGACTCAACACCCGTTTCTGTCGTTTCTGCAGGTTTTGTTGTTTCTGCTGATTCTGTCGATTCCGGCGGAACAACAGAGGCAGGCGGCACAGAAGACTGCAGACTATCAGAAACATCGGTATCTTCTTCAGCAGTATTCGGAACCATGATAAAAACGTCCTTAATGTCTGAAATGGAAACATACGGGCGCATGGTCGCCTTATGATTATCCGGATCGGAATCATCAAAGCTCTCTATCGTACCAATAGGAATACCTGCCGGGAAAAGGCCGCCTTCACCGCTGGTAACCAATTCCGTTCCAGGCTTTAAAACAATATTTGAAGGAATTCTGGTAACCACACATAATCCCTCATTCTTTAATACAATATCTCCGGAAACCAGTACAGTTGCACCGTTTACCTGGTTTACCTTCGCACTTACAGTAAATCCTTCATGGTACAGAGGGAGGATCTTCGAGGAATCCAGGTCTGTTGACATAACACGGCCAACAAGATGCATACGGGCATCAACGACCGCATATGAACCGGAAGATGTATCAATACCGGATTTTGTACCCACATTGATCCTGATTACGGAAAACCATTCATCTGACTCACGAGTCAGGACGGATGCGCCACGAATATGATAGTTTTCAAATGTATCCTGGATCTGGAATGCACTTTTCAGCTCTTCCCAGCGAATACGAGCCTCTTCACCCTGCTGGACCTTATACTCGAGTTCTGCAATTTCTTCTTTTAATCTCTCATTTTCTTTACGGATCTCCATACCATCGGCGATGGCAGTATAAAAATCCGAAAACTTCGTGCCTATCTTCTGAAACACAGATTGAATCGGGTCAATGATAAATGACAGGGGTTTTGTGGCACCTGCCAGCGGACTTCCGGGAATCGCACTGAAAATGATGAAAGAAACCAGCAAAATGGTCGTTAAAACCAGCATCAGCAGTTTATTTTCAAATAATCTTCTCAATCCGGGCATCCTCCACTGCAAACTTTTGTAAAGTATACCACAATTTCCCCTGCCATGTTCAATTAACAACAAACTATGTACCCGGATCCTGAATCAAAAGCTCTTTATCGCCCAATAGGTACTTGATATTCTCTGATTTGCGGTCAAGATAGAATACCTCTTCTGAAAGCATGTTATCCGCAAGATTCTTATCCGAATTGATTCCGTGAAGCATGCCCAAAAGCATATCATCCACTATTCCCTCCTTTTTCTGTATCAAAAGCACCTCATGAACGGAAACAGGAAGCACATAATAGTCAGAATCCTTCATCTTGGCGAAGCTTTGAAGATACTTGGTCTGAAGAAACGCGGAAGAACCCGGAAACGGAGCGTCATACGAAACCACATAGATTTCCGGCGCTTCTTTTTCCGAAATCCGCTCTTCAATATCGAAATCAAGGAGATTGATTAATTTGATCCGATATTGTTTCATGTTTTCAAATGCAGTATCAAAAAGCTCATCTTTATCCTTTTCCCAGATATCAAGAAGTGCATGATCAACCATAACCGCACCTTTCCCGATGGACGGGTCATCAAGATAGATCTGGACAACCACCGCCATGTCCCCGAAGATCTTATGGGGAACAGATACCAGCTGTTCCTTGTTCTTTCTGAAATTGATAAGTTTTATGATCAGTTGATCTTTGACGTTTTCCCAAGACGAAAAAACTTCACCCAGGCACTCGTTTGTAAAATCCCGCTCTACCACAAAAGCAGTCATTTTCATGATACACTCTTCGATCGTGGCGCCTTTCTTGTATGCATCATAAAAATCTTCGTAATAGAACACGGGAGCGATCCTCGTCCCGGGTTTCCTGATTATGATGCCATGCAGGTTCCTGTTATTCTTATGAACTATCTGTTCAGTGATCATAAAGTCTTTCAGATCAGGCATCCCATACTTATATTGTGCATGAAACGCTTTCATAAAATCATTGAAAGAGAGCTTATCCATGACTGTTCTGTTCTCTGTTTTCATATTAGTTTTCCTCCATTAACCCGTTTTTGAGCATACTGAACGAAATACCCCGGCCGACAATGATATGATCGATCACGCTGATTCCGATCAGTTTTCCGCTTTTCTGCAAACTTACTGTTGTTTCTATATCTTCTTCACTCGGAGTAGGATCTCCGCTTGGATGATTGTGAGCGAGGATCAAGCCGGCGGCATTCTCTTTGACCGCCATCCTGAAAAGCTCGCGGAAACATAATCCGACGCCATTTACACTGCCTTTGCAAACCACATGATGTGATATAAGACTATGCTGGTTATCAAGAAGTGCCACTTGTACTTCTTCACTGTCCAAAAAGGCCATTTTCTCTTCGAAATATGCAGACGCGATATCACATGAGCGTAACTGTATTCTGTTTAGCCCGCCACATATCATGAAGCTTCTTCTTCCCAGCTCAAGGCAGGCCTTGAGAACGATCGCCTTTACTCGTCCGACACCTTCGTGATCCGCCAGTTCTTTTAACGTCAGCTTATATAAGCCGCTCAGGCCTTCCGGATTCTCAGCATTTGACAATAGCTGTGAAGCGATATCCTTTGAAGACTTTCCTTTTGTCCCGCTTCTGATCACTATAGCGAGCAGTTCTTCATCCGAAAGCGACTCAGCACCGTAGGTTTCCAGCCTTTCATAAGGTCTTACAGAGGGATGCAGTTCACTGATTTTCATACTTTTTCACCTCCTTTGCGCAAAAAAATCCCGACTACGAGAATTGAATGTCATACAATTCGATCTCATAGTCGGGTCAAAACCGATACTAACGGGCCATAAGCCCCAATATCATCATATTAAGTTGTTATAAAGAAAAGATCAGTTCTCTTTCTTACCGCAGCACTTCTTATACTTTTTGCCGCTTCCACACGGGCAGGGATCATTTCTGCCGATCTTCTCCACGTGAGCGATGTTATCTTCACGATACTTTTTCGTGATCTCCTGCATCTTCTCTTCTGTAAGAACATTATTCCAGCTCTTCAGAGAGTACAGCCACTCAGCCTTTGCATCACGCATATTGTAGTAAAGCTTCTCATAGTCGATCTTTAAGGAAACATCAGAATCGTCTGTGACGGACTTATAATCATATTCCTCCGTCAAGCTGGTGCTGACACCCTCGAGGAATCCGACAAAGATTTCCATCTCACTCTTGCCGAAACCGAGTTTCTCAGCAAGATCAACGGCTTTACCATTGAGAAGATCCTCATTATCCGGATACTTGGTAAGGATTGCATCATATGCATTCTTTTCCAGTTCATAATACTTGGAAATGTACGCCTTATAATCGTTTTCATTCTCGACCGTCTCAGAATGTTTGGTCCAGTCTTCAAAATAGCTCATAAAAGAAACCTCCAGATCAGTTTAATTTGTCTGCTATAGCATGCAAAAATGCTGCTGTATCAACAACTTTTTTATTCGGGTGATCCATAAGAGCATTAAGATCACCGGTAATAACACCCTCTTCGATCGTATCGATCGATGCTTTCTCCAGACGATCAGCAAAATCCACCAGATCCGGAAGGTCATCCAGCTGACCTCTCTTTCTGAGAGCTCCGGTCCAGGCAAAAAGTGTCGCCATCGGGTTTGTAGAAGTAGTTTCGCCCTTAAGATAACGGTAGTAATGTCTTGTTACAGTACCATGAGCAGCCTCATACTCATACTTACCGGACGGAGAAACAAGAACCGATGTCATCATAGCAAGACTTCCGCAAGCAGAAGCAACCATGTCAGACATAACATCACCATCATAGTTCTTGCAAGCCCAGAGGATACCGCCTTCAGAACGCATCACGCGTGCAACGGCATCATCGATCAGTGTGTAGAAATATGTAATACCTGCTTCTTCAAACTTATCTTTGAACTCATTATCATAAATTTCCTGGAAAATATCCTTGAAACGATGATCATATACCTTGGAGATCGTATCCTTGGTTGCAAACCACAGATCCTGCTTGATGTCCAAAGCATACATGAAACATGAACGCGCAAAAGCCTCGATAGATGCATCCAGATTGTGCATTCCTTCAATTACACCCGGGCCTTTGAACTCATGGATCTTTTTAACTTCTTTTCTTCCGTCCTCGTAAGTAACTACCAGTTCCGCAGTCGCTTTGCCGGAAACATACATTTCCACATCACGGTAAACATCACCATATGCATGACGTGCCAGTGTGATCGGCTTCTTCCAGCAGGAAACAAAAGGACTGATTCCTTTTACAAGGATCGGTGCACGGAAAACGGTACCATCAAGAATCGCACGGATCGTTCCGTTCGGGCTCTTCCACATCTGCTTGAGATGGTACTCATCCATACGCTGAGCATTCGGTGTGATCGTAGCGCATTTTACGGCTACACCCAGTTCTGCGGCGCGGTTTGCTGCATCGATCGTAACCTGATCATCTGTTTCGTCACGATGAGGCAGTCCCAGATCAAAATACTCCGTCTTCAGATCAACAAACGGTTCAATGACGATATCCTTGATCTGCTTCCAGATGATTCGTGTCATTTCATCGCCATCCATCTCAACGAGTGGCATTTTCATTTGAATTTTGCTCATCTTATCCTCCGCAATCGTAAAATACCAAGATATTCTATCTTAATTCCTATATTCCGTCAATTACAAATCATACCTGACTACAGGCTGAAAGTAATACTTCCATAGCCATCCGGTCTTCCATTTTACCGGTCTTTACCCACTGGTCAGACTCAAAGCAAAGGAAGTATATCTTTTCCAGCTGCTGTATCGTGAATCCTCTTGATTGGGAAACAAGATTTCTGGCTACAAACGGATGGACTTTCAGCTTAGATGCTATTTCTGAAGCATTCCCGATCTCCTTGGCGCAGATGAGATGGCGGATGTGCCTTGCCATCATAAGGCGGATCTTGGGGATCGCCTCTTTCAAAATGATCAAATCATTTAAGATCTCCATCGCACGTCCCGGCTGTTTCTGACCGATCGCGTCCGTCATATTAAAGACAGAAGCATGAACATCCGGAATAGAGAGACGGTTAAGAAGGCTCAGATCAAGCTGTTTTACGCCTGTATTCTCACAATACAGCATGATCTTCGTCACTTCATTCTCGATCATGCGCATCGAAGAGTCCGTCCTGCTGATAAGACTGGACACGCAATTCGCCGGTATCGCGATATTCTTCCTGGCCAGAGATGACTTGATCCACTTGGCAAGCATATCCTCGTCCTGAAGACTGAACTCTGCCAGTATTCCGACACCGGAAACCGCGTCCAGAAGCTGTTTCTTCCGCTTATCAACTTTATCTTCGACAAAGATCACTAAAGCAAATTCAGGAACAGAACTGATGGCTCCCTTCCATTTTTCTATATCAGCTGCTTGGGATGGTGCTTTTGTGGAAAACAAACCGGTATTACGGAGCACGGTCATACGGTATTTCGACAGAAACGGCGGAGTACCGGCAAGGGACTGGAATTCATCCAGCGGCATATCGGCATTAGCCTGATCCTTCAGATAGAAATCCAGGCTTTCCGCACCGGGTGCGATCCATTTCTTCTTCATTTCAGCAACTGTTTTATCAACAAGGTACTTCTCTTCCCCGGACAAAAGATAGATCCTGGAAGCACTATCATTCTTTATATCCGCGACAACATCCGCGTAATTCTTCCAATTGCTGTTTTTTTCCTGTCTTGCCATATATCCTCACACTAAAAGTAGTAATCCATCTGCCATTTTTCTTCAAAGACCTTTAGAAGCACACATCCCCGCTCATCTGTTCTGAAATAGCGGATCTTATGTGTTCTTAACCTCTGAAGAACCTCTTTGGACGGGTGCCCATAATGATTATACCCCACACTGATGAGTGCCGCATCAATTTTTACTTCATTTAGAAATATATCCGACGTGGAGAATTTACTGCCATGATGCGCTACTTTTAGAACGTCTATGTGGTCCGGAATAGCGGAATCAAGCTTCTTTTCAACATTTTCTGTGATATCTCCCGTAAATAATATCCTCGTATCATATAGATCACAAAGAAGTACCATAGAGTCATCATTTCCGCCATCAGTAGCCTTGTCCGGCCAAAGCACCTCAAAACAGAGGTCATCATCGATTCTTACCGTCTTCCCTTTACCTAGTGTTTCCACCTTACCCGGCAGATCAAGCCCTGACATCTTGAGCTGATCCATCTCGCTGCTTTCATCCCAAAACGGAGAATACAGCATTTTCACTCGTCCATTTTTCCAAAGCTCGAGGATCCCGGATATATGATCCGTATCGAGATGCGAGATAAAAGCCACATCGATTCCGGAAATATTGAGATGGTCCAACGTATTTTGGATCGTTTCGCCATTTCCCATATTTCCCCCATCGATCAATACCGAATAGTCATTATGAACAATCAAGGCACAATCTCCCTGACCCACATCAAGGAAATATATGTACGATCGCTTCGGATGGAAGAATATCGCCCCTGTCACCAACACGCATATCGAAAGGGCCGAGGAAAACAGCGCAATTCTTCTTTTAAAGCCGCTGTTCATAACTCTCGACAAAAGAAAACAGACCACAGCAATCAGAAGAACTATAGGTATATGTCTAAGATATAGTCGTCCAAAAGCGTCCATTTCACCGATTTCTGCAAGATTCTTAAGTAATTTTACCTGTCCCCGGACCGGAAGGAAAAGCAGTTTATGGACACCTTGGGGTACGATCATACACAGCAGCGTAAGCAAAAATCCAAGACTACAGATGATCTCTGACGGAAAACCTGCAAAAATAACTACAATCACAGAATTTAACGAGATCGTTCCGCTAAGGCAGAAAAGTACAGGAAGCATGCCGATCTGCGCACAAATAAAGCAGGAGACCGCCGTACATAATTCTTCGGGAAGAACAGGAAACCGCTTTCTTATCTTCTTGAAAGCTCTTTGATGGAAAAGCATGATCGAGAATGTTGCGCCAAATGAAAGAAGGATCGCCCAGGAAAACACAGCGAACGGATCAAAAACCATAATGATCAGAGCGCTGAGCGCACAAGCAGACAGTCTGTCTATGGCACGTTCTTCAAAAGAAAGGAACCCGACGATTATGTAAGACAATATGCTTCTCGCAGCTGATCCTCCCCATCCGGTAACAAAACCGAATAATGCCAGAGAAACAGATAAGATAAGCATTTTCTTTCTGTTTTTGAACAAAATTGAACAGAGCATACCGACTGTTGCTGAAAAATACCCGACATGAGCACCGGAGACAACAAGTATATGTGAAAGATTGCTTCTTTTAAACGTTTCTTTGACATCACTTGTCAGATGAGAATCATCTCCGACAATGATCGCTGATAAAAGAGCCGCGGTATCCTCATCTGTCGCTGCAAGCCATATACGGTAACAGTATCGTCTGACCTTGGCACCGAAACGGAACCCCAGATTAGTCATAGATAACTGCCCTTTCTCTATGCTCAAAACTTCCGGATCTGCTGCCTGACGCACGATACCTTTGCGGTAATAATACGAACGGACATCGAAATCTCCGGGATTTCCATGAGAAATGATCGGACGAAGAGTGCATCTTAATGTCAACGCATCCCCATAATCATAGACAGCATCCGTATAGAAGATCACTTTCTCACCGGTATCCAGTTTCAAAAGAATGTTTTTAGATCCTTCATCAGAAGCATTTACAGAGACGACTCTGGCCGATCCTTCGTACCCGCAAGCCTTGGGATCAGATAATATTTTTCCCCACAAGATGAATGCAGAAAGAAAAACAGCAAACCCGATCACACACATAAGGATCACAAAGATCTCCTGAAAACAGGGATTTCTCCGTGTGAGAGCAGCCAGAACAGTGAAACTGTAGAACATGATCGAGAGCGTCCTTGGAACTGCGGGACAGAAAAAACCAAGATATGCACCGATCGTACATGACACCAAAATACAGACTAAAGGTCTCTTTAAAGCAGTCGAATAGCTGAGATCGAGCCATTTTGAGATAGAAAAACCCGTATTTGACCGTTTTTTCAGCATATGCGGCAAATAAACATCCATCAGGGCTTCTCCTTTTTCATTCAAGTAAGGAAAGTCTAACCTTTCTTAGAGAAAACTTGGTGTATGATTTTTCGACAAAATATGACAAAACGACGAGAATTCGTCGTTTTCCAGGAAATAGTACGATTTACTGATCGTTTAATTCGTCACTGAGGAATTCCTCTATGCCATTACGAAGGTCATCCAGTCCGATCTTCTTTTCAGCAGAAACCGCATAACACCTGGCATCTTCGTGGAAATCCAGGATTTTGGCAAATTCACCGAGCTGTTTACGGATCTGCGCCTTTGACAGCTTATCGCACTTTGTAAAGACGAGGAAATACGGGATCTGCTGCTGATTCATGTATTCCAGCATACGGACATCATCCGCGGAAGGAGCATGACGGATATCAATAAGATGAAGGACCAGAGAAAACCTGCGTCCCGAGGTGAAATACTGGTCACAGAGCTTATTGAACTTCTCTTTGACATCTTTGGCTGCCTTGGCATATCCATACCCCGGAAGGTCCGCAAAATAAAGCTTATCGTCCACATTGAAATATATGACGAGTCGGGTTTTACCGGGGGTGGCGCTAACTCTTGCAAGTTTTTTGTTATCTGCCAGGGCATTGATCAGGGATGATTTTCCGACATTGGACTTACCGGAAAGAACGATCTCCGGGCGATCCTGCGGCGGACAGGAAGCCAGATCTGCAGCTGCTCCCCAATAGTTGGTCTTTCTAAACTGAATGCTCATATCTTTCCTCCCTGAATTCCCATACATAATACCATACAGTTCGTTAGTCCTAAAAGATTACCACAGAATCGCAAATGATTTTTATATGCATTTTACCCATATAACGGATAATTTTTTCCGATAATTCACAAAAGATAACAGTACCAAAACAAAAAAATTAGGGTTATACTAAATCTGTAGCGGATTGCTAGATTGCTTTTGTGGAGGATCCTATGCCTGAGAATATGTCAACACCGAGTCCTGTTGATTCTTTTGACTATCGCGGCTACCTTTTGGAACCATTCGGACCGATCGGGATCATTTCCCATACCTCAAATGAGGCATTTGTCCGTCAGGTAAATAATATCTTATACGAAAAAAGGCTTCTTAAGCAGCAAAACAATTATAGTCCTTATGTAAACAGCGCAGGCTACTTACGTAGGGATTTTACTATTTCTGCTACGATCACCCGTTTCGCCACCGGCGAAGGTAAAGTCACACTGAATCAGACCGTAAGAGGTCATGATATATACATCATCACAGATGTTCTTTCCCATGATGAGCAGTTTACACTGTCCGGACAGCCTCACTTCAAGAGCCCGGATGATCATTTCAGAGATCTTCTGCGTATTATTATGGCTGTCAGCGGCAAAGCCCGCCGTATCAATGTAATCATGCCTTTCCTCTATGAAGGCCGTCAGGATCACTCCATCACGAGAGAATCTCTTGACTGCGCCCAGATGCTGAAAGACCTGTATAATCTCGGAGTTGCAAATCTGATCGTCTTCGATCCGCATGATCCGCGTATCATCAATGCTGTACCTCTTATGGGAATCGAAATGCCGAAATCCGCATATAAGATCATCAGTACCCTGATTTCCAAAAATCCGGGTCTTCATATCAACAAAGACAACATGATGATCGTCAGCCCGGATGAAACTGCCGTATCCAGAGCGATCTTCTACTCCTCCATGCTTGAGCTTCCTCTGGGCATGTTCTACCGTGACCGTGATTACACGAAGGTGGATGACGAAGGAAATCATCCGATCAAGTCCTTCCGTTTCTTAGGTGATGATCCGAAAGGAAAGGATATCTTGATCGTCGATGATATGATCAATTCCGGTAATACCATGATCCGTACTGCGACCTATATGCATGAACGAGGCGCGGGAAACATCTTCTGTGCTGCTCCGTTTGGACTTTTCACAGATGGTCTTGAGCCGTTTAACGAAGCATATAAGAACAATATCATCAAACAGGTTTACTGCACCAATCTTACTTACAGACCTAAGGCGCTTCTTGATATGCCATGGTATGTGGATGTAAATATGACACCGTTCGTCGCACGCATCATCGATGCACTAAATGTGGATGAATCTATAGGTAAATTGATAAGTCCGATCGAGAAATATGACTCTCTTCTTGGACAAGTTCGAATCGAAGAATTGATGGGGTAAAGGAAAATGAGTGAATCAGAAGCAAAGAATCCGATTTTGGAACAGTTGGCACAGGGACCTGATGAGGGCGCCTATTCCCGTTATAACCAGTATGGTGATAACCCGATGGCTCCTGTAGGACCTATCGCTCTCGTTCCACTCAAAGGCAGTGTGGAATTCACCGATAAAGTTAACTGGTACCTCAATAAGCGCAGATCCGAATATCAGGAGCAGGAGTTCATCAGCAAGTACCCGGGCTTCTATCGTCAGGACTACAGAATCGCCGTCGAGAACACGCGTTTCTCTTCCGGTGAAGGTAAGGCTGTCATCCAGAGTTCTGTCCGTGGTCACGACCTGTTCATCATCAGCGATGTAACCAACTTCTCCTGCACATATAAGATGTTCGGCCAGACAAACCACATGAGTCCGGATGATCACTATCAGGATCTCAAGCGTGTTATTCTCGCATGCTCCGGTAAAGCCCGCAGAATCAACGTCATCATGCCGTTCCTTTACGAAGGCCGCCAGCACAAGAGAAACTCCCGTGAATCCCTCGACTGCGCTTTTGCACTCGAAGAGATCTACAATCTCGGCGTTGAAAACATCATCACTTTCGATGCTCACGATGAGCGTGTCGCAAATGCTATCCCGACTTCCGGCTTTGAGAGCCTGTCGGCTACCTATCAGATCATTAAAGAGATGTACCGTTCCATCCCGGATCTTCACTTCACAGAAGACAAGTTCATGGTCATTAGCCCGGATGAAGGCGGTATCTCCCGTGCTATGTACTTTGCATCCATGCTCGGTGTTCCGCTGGGTACTTTCTATAAGAGAAGAGACTATACTCGCGTGGTAAACGGCAGAAACCCGATCGTTGCACACGAATTCCTCGGTGATTCCGTTGAAGGACTGGATATCCTGATCGTCGATGACATGATCTCTTCCGGTGATTCCATGCTGGATATCGCCCGTGAGATGAAGCAGCGTGGTGCGAGAAACATTTATTGCGCAGTAACCTTCGGTCTTTTCACCGAGGGCGTTGAACACTTCGACAAAGCATATGAAGAAGGCATCATCTCCAAGGTATTTGCGACCAATCTGATCTACAGAAGACCGGAACTCCTTGCAGCTCCCTGGTTTGCAGATGTTAATATGAGCAAGTTCGTCGCTCTTCTGATCGATGCGATCAACCACGACTCTTCCCTGTCGAATCTTATCAAGCCTACCGACAAGATCAAGAAACTCCTTGCCAGCAAGGGTGATCTGAAAGATATGTCCGGTAACTCCTAACAGGCGGCATCATGGCACAGCGCAAAACAACCACGAGTAATCGTTCCGCTTCGAAATCCGGCTCTTCTTCCAAGAAGCCGGCTTCTTCGCGCTCCTCCAGGCAGCCCGCGCGCCGTCCGGAGCCTGTCGTCGAGAAAGAGCCTCTCTATTCTGTGATATGGTCTTATTCCTGGGGAAAAGCACTGTACCTTCTCCTGGCCATCCTGGTCCTTATCGGTCTGGATCTTCTTATCGCCATGAATCATTATCACCTGTTCTTTACGGTTCTGGGAGTTGAGATCATTGCCGCGATGCTGATCGGCTGGATCGCTTACATTATCATCGACCGCTGGAAACAGAGAGATATTCTCGAAGAGAACGGATCCGATCCTGAGACTGAGGAATAACATATGCCTTTAGACGGGATTTCCACTCATCTTCTGGCGCACGAACTGAATGAAAACCTTCAGGATGCGCGCATTGACAAGATCTATCAGCCATCACGTTTCGATATATTTTTTATCGTCCGTAATAAAAATGGTAACATCAAACTGCTCCTGAGCTGCGATCCGCAGAGCCCTCGGGTACAGCTGACGGATTATATGCGGGAAAATCCCCAGATGCCGCCGAATTTTTGTATGCTTCTTCGCAAGCATCTCCAGGGATCCCGTATCATCAGTGTTACCTGCCCGCATTACGAACGAATCATCGAGATCTCCATCTCTGTCACCGACGAGCTGCATGATACTTCCACCAAGAAACTCGTCATCGAGATGATGGGGCGATACAGTAATATCATCTTCTTAAACTCGGAGAACCGTATCATCGACGCACTTGTCCATGTTGACAGCAGCACCAGCCGCGTCCGCGAGATCATGCCGGCCAGGATCTATGAAGCACCGCCGGTCCAGGGGAAGATCTCCCCTGACGATGCCCTCGCCATGGTGGAAAAAGGCGAATTACCGATCCTCCCTGACTCGATGCACCGTCCACTGGCAAAAGCACTGCTGGACTCTCTTCTCGGATTCTCTCCTCTTCTGGCAAATGATATCTGTTTCCAGTCCAAAAACGACCCGAGATGCTCTCTGTCCTCTCTCTCCGAAGATCAGACGAGCTCTCTTCTTTCCGTCTGCCGCGATATTCTGTCGTCGATATGTACACTCCACAGCCATCCGGCCGTTTTCTATATCGACGGCGAACCGAAGGACTGGCATGCCCTCTCCTTACAGGACGCCGGAATCCGTAAAGATGCCGGAACGATTTCCGAAGCCATGGACATTGTCCAGCATTTTTCCGACCAGAGGACGAATTTTGAAGCCAAGCGCAGATCGATCCGTGCGATCTTAAATAATGCCTTTAACCATGCTTCAAAGAAGCTTTCGATCCATGAGGCCGATCTTCGGGAGACCGAAAATGCCGAGAAACTGAAGCTTGAGGGGGAACTGGTCTTAGCCTATCAGTACCTGATCCGCCCGGACGATACCGTGCTTACGATCCCGGATTATCCCGATTTCGGTCAATCGACCACCCTTTCTCTGGAACCGGGAATGACGCCCTCCGAACAGGGACAGTTATATCTTAAGAGATACCGCAAAGAGATAAGCCGGAGAGAGTCTGCACTTCGTTTTATCGAGACCGAAAAAGATGAAGTTTCCTATCTGGATTCTCTTCTTAAGGCGGTAGATGCGGCTAGCGAGCCGGATGATCTTTCCGCCATCGACTATGAAATAAAGACATCTCTTACTTCTGATAAAGATAATGCATCAAGAAGATCGGATCAAAAACAGGTCTATCATCCGGGTAAATCCAAGTCCGGCAAGGTTTCTTCGCGCAATCTGAGACAAGCGGCGAAAGCGGCACAATCAAAAAAGAATAAGATGAACAACGCGAAAAAAGCGGAAGATCCTTCTCTTCCCAGAAAATTCACTGTTGATGGCGGTCTTGAGGTATTATCCGGAAGAAATAATATCCAGAATGATAACCTTACTTTTCATGTCGCTTCCAAAGATGATCTGTGGTTTCATGCCAAGAATATTCCAGGAACACACGTTATTCTCCGCGCCTATGGAAAAGCACCCTCCGATAAAGCAATTACCGAAGCTGCTTCTATCGCTGCCTACTATTCACGGAGCAATAAGCCTTTTGCCAATGAGATGTCGGAATCCAAGACAGAATATGATGTACGTGTGGAGATCGATTACTGCCCGGTAAGTCATGTCAGAAAGATCCCGAAGGCCAAGCCGGGAATGGTGATCTACGAGGAATACAATACTCTTCTGGTCAGCGCGAAGCTTCCCAGGAATCAGGAAAAGACGCAATGATCTTCTCTTTAAACTCAGAGTCTTCCAGAGAATAGATGCATCCGCAGTACTTCTGACGATAGAGGCCGTGTTCCCTGGCCATAGTCTGGCCTTCCCTAAAATGCGGTCTCCAGTCAAAATATTCAAATCTTACCCCGTATTTTTCCGCACTGGCCGAAGCGATCTTCGCGATAAAATCATGCTGCTGATACGGGCTTACCAGAAGGCTGGTACTAAAGCAGTCATAGCCGTTTTCTTTCGCATATTCCGCCACATAGTCCATACGGATGGAATAACACATCTCACAGCGGGAGGAATACTTTCCTTCCCAAGCCTTTGAAAGCCAGTCATCCATACGGAAGTCCTCCGAATAAAAGCAGGAAAGGTCATAGATACTTCCAAGTTTAACGATCTGCTCTTTTCTTCTGTCGAATTCAAACTTCGGATGGATATTCGGATTATAGTAAAGGATATCCGGACGGACACCTAAAGACAGAAGGTCGGAAACCGGATATTCGGCGCACGGCGCGCAACAGGCATGAAGAAGCATCCTGCCATGATCCTTTGTCTCCATTTTTCTTACTTCTCCTTCTTACCGATCATCTCATCGATCGTGATCTGCGAAGGATCTGACGAACCCTTCATAGATATACCCATTCCGGTGAGACGCTTATCGAGGTCCTTAGGGCACGTAAGGCCGAGATGCTTCCATCCTGCAGGTGCGAGTACGCGTCCGCGGGGAGTCTTGGCAATAAAACCGCACTGCATCAGGAATGGCTCGTACACATCTTCGATCGTACCGGCATCTTCGCCGGTGCATGCCGCAAGAGTTTCCAGTCCGACAGGGCCACCGAGGAACTTCTCGGCGATCGTACTCATGATCCTTCTGTCCGTGAGATCGAGGCCCATCTCATCGATAGCCAGCTGTTCGAGACCGAACTCGGCAATATCCCGATCGATCACACCGCCGCCGCGCACCTCCGCATAGTCACGGAGACGCTTCAGAAGACGGATCGCAATACGCGGAGTACCACGCGATCTTCTGGCAAGGCAGTCAAGGCCGTCCTCATCGATACCGATATTCAGAATGTCAGCATCTCTTTTCAGGATCACCTTCAGTTCTTCCGGCTTATAGAGCTCCAGACGGTGCACCATGCCGAAGCGGTCACGAAGAGGTGCAGAAAGCATACCGGCACGCGTTGTTGCACCGATCAGGGTAAATCTCGGCAGATCCAGACGGATCGATCTGGCCGCAGGGCCTTTTCCTATCATAATATCTAATGCAAAGTCCTCCATCGCAGGATAGAGTACTTCTTCGACACTTCTATTTAAACGGTGGATCTCATCGATGAAGAGCACTTCTCTCTCCTGAAGGCTGGTAAGAAGTGCCGCGAGATCACCTGCCTTCTCGATGGCAGGACCGGTCGTAATACGGAGATTGACGCCCATTTCATTCGCGATGATACCGGCAAGTGTGGTTTTACCAAGACCCGGCGGACCATAGAGCAGGCAGTGATCGAGCGCCTCTCCACGGCGCATCGCCGCTTCGATAAAGATCTTCAGATTATCCGTAACCTGCTTCTGGCCGGAATAATCCGCCCAGGTAAGAGGTCGAAGACTCTTCTCGTCACGATCTTCAGGGAGGCGTTCCCTTGCGATCATACGCTCATCATGTTCAAAATCCGTAAACTCCATATTCTCCTGCCAGTTTCCTGAAAGACATGCCGCAAAGCGCGGTCTTTCATATTATACTCTACTATTTCGCCAGTAAACGAAGCGATCTTCTGATCAGTTCATCTACACTCAATCCGTCTTCATAAGCGGAGCGGGCCGCTTTATTGGCTTCAGATGCCGGATACCCGAGAACGACCAGTGCGGAAATACAGTCTTCCAGTTCACTCTGCGCCGGACCGGAAATCACAGCGGAGGAATCCCCAAGATCCTCCACAGAACTCATATCAAAGCCCTTCAGCTTATCCTTCAGTTCCAGAACGATCCTCTCTGCCGACTTCTTTCCAAGTCCTTTTACCGTACAGATCTTCTTGATATCTCCCTGTAAGACTGCCATGGCAAGCTCGGAAGGCCTTAACACCTCGACGACACCGATGGCGCTCTTCGGGCCGACGCCGCTTACCGTCAGCAGAAGCTCGAACATATCCTGATCTTCCGGCTCCGGAAATCCGTAAAGCGCGATCACATCCTCGCGGACATAGTGATATGTGTAAACGCACACCTCGTCACCGATATGACCGATCCTTCCCTGAAGCAGCATCGGCATATAGATCTTATAACCGATGCCATTATTCTCAACAACGATATTATCTCCACGAACAGAAACAAAAGTCCCCTTGATATATGCGTACATTAAATATCCCACTCTTTCTTGCCATAACGGCCGTATTGATATCCGGAAACCGCCTTAAATGCGGCATTGATACCGGTGTGTGCCTGACAGATACAGATCGCCAGGGCATCGGTGACATCGTCCGGCTTCGGAAGTTCCTTAAGATTAAGAAGCATCTTTACCATCTGTGAGACCTGATTCTTATCCGCTCGTCCGTAACCGGTCACCGCCTGCTTGATCTGCATCGGCGTGTATTCATAGACAGGAACGTTCGCTTCCGCAGCTGCCAGGATCTCGACACCTCTAGCCTGCGCTGTTCCGATCGCGGTCGTCGTGTTTCGCTCGAAAAAGAGTTCCTCGATGGCCATCACATCCGGATGATGACGCTCCATCAGAGCATCCATCTGCTGATGCAGAGTTAAAAGACGCTGTTCAAAAGGAGTATGGGCTTTCGTCGTGATGGCACCGTAATCCATGACGGTAAAGTGATTCTTTTCATAAGACACCACGCCGTATCCCGTGATCGCATATCCCGGATCGATACCTAGAATGATCATATCACTGCTCCTTTTTCAAAACGTGAACATTCGTTCTTTTCGATTATAACAATCATTTTTTGACTTCGCAACTACCTCTATGAAATCACTTCCAGGATCTCTTTCGGAGCAGTAACCGGAGAATCCGAGATCACATACGCATCCTGCATATGGAAAAGAGCTTCGTCGATCCGGTCGTCACTGACAGGTGCTTTTGTACCGGTATAAAGCGTGAAAAGTTCTTCGCCACGGGAGACCTTATCTCCGATCTTCTTATAAAGACGGATACCGGCACCCATATCGATAACATCTTCCTTTTCCATACGTCCCGCGCCTAAAAGACAGGAAGCTTCACCGACAGACAGCGCATCGCAGGAAGAAATATAACCGTCTTTTTCAGCATAAACAGTCATGACCTCAAATGACTTATCGACATAGACCGGGGTACCGTCAGACTGGAGAACACCTCCCTGGGAGAGGACCAGATCTCCGAATTTCGCGAAAGCTTCCCCGTTCTCCAGTTTCTCATTACAGAGCTTTTTAAGCTCGTCAATCTCTTTTCCTTTACCGAAAGGTGTCAGCTTCAGCATCTCGGAAGCCATTGTAAGAACCACGTTCTTGACATCTTCTCTTCCTCTTCCCTGAAGAACACTTACCGCTTCCTGCATCTCGAGGATATTTCCGACCATGATGCCCAGCGGCTGCTGCATCGACGACATCACACATGTTACAGGTTTTCCGGCAAGTTTACCGATCGCGATCATTCTTCTGGCCAGTTCTCTAGCTGATTCGATATCTTTCATAAAAGCACCGCTGCCGCAGGTGATATCCAGAACGATCGCATCTGATCCTCCCGCGATCTTCTTGCTCATGATACTCGAAGCGATCAGAGGGATCGACGGCACAGTACCCGTCACGTCCCGAAGCGCGTAGAGATACTTATCGCAGGGGGCAAGGTCTGATGTCTGCCCGCCAAGAAGAAGTCCGAATCTCTCTATCTTATTCTTGAAATCGGAAGGTTCCACCGACGTGCAGAAGCCTTCGATAGATTCGAATTTATCGATCGTACCGCCGGTAAAGCCCAGACCTCGGCCGGATAGTTTGACACAGGGAACTCCGAAGGAAGAAACGATCGGAAGCAGTATCGGAGTCACTTTGTCTCCTACACCGCCGGTACTGTGTTTATCCACCTTTACGCCGGGAATATCTGACAGGTCGCAGATCTTTCCGGACTTGGCCATACTGATCGTAAGATCTGCCGTTTCCTCGTCATTCATTCCCCTCCAGAGGACTGCCATAAGGAAGGCGGAGATCTGGTAATCCGGTATCGATCTGTCTGTTACACCACGGACAAAAAACTCGATCTCCTCTTTGCTGATGACTCCGCCATCACGTTTCTTTTCGATCAATTCAAGCATATTCATGAAAAGAAGCCTCCTTTATAAGCATCCTACTGATATTGTACCATTTTATGTTGGTTTCTCTTTCGATTATGTTAGAATATCGATAGACAAATCATGAAGCGGGGGAGAATCATGTCTCAGGAAGCTATTACGAATAAATTGAAAGTCGCCATCATCGGCTGCGGCAGGGTAAGCGAGAAGCATATCCGCGCTGTCACCGGGCTCTCTGACCGGCTTTCTCTTCTCGCCCTTGTGGACACCAACCCGGATGCTCCCGCTCACCTTCTTTCTGCTTGCAAAAAGAAGATCAAGAAGTATAAGGACGTTTGTGCTTCCATCAAAACATATATCGATTATAAAGAGATGCTGAATGACCTGCATCCCGATATCGTGGCGATCACTGTCCCTTCCGGACTTCACTTCCAGATCGCTAAGGATTGTCTCGAAGCAAATGCGAACATCCTTCTGGAAAAGCCCATGACGATGAGTAATAAATCTTCCCGCGAGCTCTATGAACTTGCAGAGAGCAAGGGGCTTCGCATCGCTATGGGCCATATATACAGATATTTCCCGATCGTATCCCTCCTTCACGAGGACATGGTCAATGGTGTTTTCGGAAAAGCCGGACACGGCTCCGTCATCGTCCGCTGGGGGCACGAGAACGAGTACTATCAGCAGGCTGCCTGGAGAGGCACCTGGAAAAGCGACGGCGGCGCTCTGATGAACCAGACGGTCCATGCGCTGGATCTGATGTGCTATCTGATGAATTCGGAAGCTGTCTCGGTCAATGGTATGATCGCAAGAAGATTCCGTGATATGGAAGCCGAAGATACGGCAATGGGCGTATATACCTTTGCCAACGGCGCGCTTTGCCAGGTCGAAGGAACAACTGCCACTTTCCCGAAGGAACATGAAGCATCGTTCTTTATCAATACGGAAAATGCTGCGATCCGTATCTCTCTTTATAAGGGAAAGCCATCGTATTCGATCCGTACTTCCAAGGGAAAGAATCTCGCATTTAAGTATCTTCGCAGATATATCAAGCAAAATGGCCTTTCTTACCTGATCTCGGTCGCGAAGAATCCGCACTACGGGATCTATACGGATCTGTACCGTGCCATTACCACTTCCACCTCCCCTGTTGCAGATGGAAGATCCGGCTACCTTGCCGTGGATATGGTGCTCGGTTTTTACCGCTCTGTCCTGAAAAAGACGGAAATAGAATTGCCACTTCCCGGCGAGTTTAAAATCGAGGAAATGGCAAAACTTGAACTTTAATTTATCCCGTTACAAAAAGTAATGAACCTTATGCCGGATCAGACGGTGCCTCTGTCTCTGAGGAAGGTGCCTCTGTTTCGGAGGAAGTCTCCTCGGACGAAGAAGGTTCGGTAGACTCACTGGAAGTCTGTTCTGAAGAGGACTCTGAAGGCGACGTCTCCGAAGAACTCTCGCTGGATTCCGAAGTTGCCTCAGAGGAGCTCTGCGGTGCGGATGTTGCCTCCGATGAGGACCCCGGCGGAGTGATCTCGGAAGTACTCTCGGATGTCTCCGGTGCGGATGTAGGTTCCGTTTCCTGCTTTTGAGATGTAGCCTTCGTGATCTCGGTAGGAGTTGTCGGGATCGGAGTCGGGTCGATAAACTCGGTCTCACTCTTCTCACCGATCGTCGGGTCTTCTTCGGAGATCATATCAAGCGGAACATAGCCCATCAAGCCGTTTTCTTTACGGATCTTTGCAAAGCTTCCGTTGGAAGCAAGAAGCGTAATCGCCTCTCCTCGGGCCAATGTATCGATCGTCTGACTATCCAGAGACTCTTCCACATAAAGAGCCGTATCATCATAAAGTGCATACATTACCTGATCAAGTTCCTCAAAAGACTGTTCAGAGGTCTCGATCGGCTTTAAGTCACCGTTCCAGTGCGCAATGTTAAACAGGACATACATTCCGGCATATCCGACCACACCACAGATCAGGAAGATCAGTAATCCGATAAGTATATTCTTCAACGCAGAACCCTTCTTCTCTTTCTTTTTCTTTTCGGAAGAACGTGACCGTGCAGGAGTCTCAAAGTCCTCATCATCAACATCATCCTCTTCTTCATCACCAAAAGCCGGAATCGGAGGTTCCTGGAATTGCTGGTTCATCCTGTATCGCAGTTCATCCGACTGGATCGTCGGCGCATTGTCAGCTGACGCAGGCTGCTGGACGGGAGCAACTGGTACAGCAGGTGCAACCGGTGCTGCCGCGACGATCGGTTTTGAAGCAACAGAAAGATCATTAGTGACTGCTGCCTCTTCGATCTTCGCATCACCCGGGAGCAAAAGTGTACTCTCGATACGGACGACCAGTGCAGTAAGACCTGCCTTAACGCCCTGCTTCATCGCACAGGAAATAAGCTCGGATGCCTTTGTTTCCGGCTGTGTCGGGCGAGCGATAACAACACCGAGTTTCTGGATCGGAACATCCTGATCCAATCCGGTACCGATCATGACAAGCTCATCGCCATCCATCAGTTTCAGATGAACTTTCTTATCCGGCAGTACTTCACCGTCCTGCGCAAATCTTCCCAGATACTGGGTCAGTTCATTTCTTCCTTCATGCGTATATTCGGCATCTTTCGGGATAGCGCCCATCTGAACATACCGATGTGCGACTGTCTGATTCTCTGTAAGAGAGATCAGTTTGCCCTGACGGAACATCCAGATATGTGTATTACCGATATTCAATACGCGGAGTGTATCTCCCTCGATAATGATCATCGACATGGAGACACGGATATTCGCGCCATTATGCTTGATCGATTCATTACATACCGTATTATTCAGAACATTAACGACCTTTGTCGTAAAGCTCTCATAATCGAGAACACTCATCTGCTGCGTAGTCGCCGTGATCTCCTGCATCTTTGCAAGAACAGCCTGAAGAGTCATAGCAGCAAGTGTATCTTCTCCCTGCGCGGAGAAAACAGCGCAGATCTGAATCGGAGCGGTGGACTTGGCTGAACGGATATAACTTGATCCGAATTCTTCCGGTACACGGTAAAGACTGTGGAAATAAACGTTTTCCTGGTTCTTTCCGAGAATCTGATTTGTTTCGCAAACAACTGCGGACGAAGTTTTACTCATGTTACTCCTCCTCCCAGATGAAACGATGCAGATCAGGAAGCTGCTTACTCCAGTCAACGATCATCATCCAAGGATTATCCTGAACCTTGAACATACCATCTGCCGGAGCACGATACTCTTTAACTTCACCAAGAACATCTACCGCATCGGTAGCAAGACGCATCATATCTTTCGAATTCATGTTCGTTTCAAACATACCAGCTGCATCTTCCAAAAGCGCGATCTTCGCAGTCCACTTATACGATGCGACCTTATGCATCAGTGAGATAGCAAGTGTACGCTGGCGTCCGGATCTTACATAATCGGAGTCGAGACTTCTGATTCTCGCCCAGGAAGTAGCCTGCACACCACTAAGCGTCTGACGGCCGCCGTGAGTAAGAAGCGGAACATTGGTTCCAAGAAGTGCATTTTCTTCATTAATGTTCTGATTTGCGAACTTAACTTCTCCTGCGGTAACGTCAATATCAACGCCTCCTACCATATCGATCAGGTTGGAGGAGCTGCCGAAGTCGAGCATAACAAAACGCTGGATATCCAGGCCGAAATTTTCATTGATCGTATTGATCAGAAGACCTACACCGCCGTAAGCGTAAGCATGTGTAAGCTTATCTGTCGAAGATCTTCCCTCGATCTTAACGCCGGTATCACGCATCAGAGAGATCATCTTCACACAATCTCTTCTCTTATCGATGGAAACGATCAGGATCGCATCGGCGCGGCAGGTAACATCTTTCGTTCCACGGGAATCGACACCGAATACCAGAATATTCTCGACTTTACTGTCTTTCTGGGATACTTTCTTAATAGGATACTTCTTATTGACATATACACGGGTGTGACCGCCGTCCTGCCAGGAAGACGCAACATCACCGGACTCAAGATCAATATCATCCAGATTATCAAAATCGATTGTTTCGTATTGGCTGTCGCTTACAAAAGGTGTATTTACAAAGCCTACTGCACCAAGTGTTTTATATACATATATAAAAGCACCTACTCCGAGGCCGAGAACGGCGCAAAGAATATAGCACAGAACCTTGATCAGGATCTTAACTGCTGATTTTTTCTTTGGAGCCTTATTATTTGAATCGGCTATATCCCGATTTTTCTTATTAGAAGGCATAATAATCCCCTTTCTTAACATGGAACATATTAACCGATTTTCTATTACATTTCAATGTTGTGCTTGATATTTCGAAGGTTATGTTACAATAGAGTCATATTACAAACAAGGAGAGAGAATATGAAAAAGCAGATTACTAAACTAGTGGCACTTTCGATGTCACTCATGCTTTTCGCATCACCTCTTACTGCATGCGGTAAAAAGAAACAAGAATCCCTGAGCTATGAAACATGGTGGACATCCGACGGCGAGTCCTCTTCTGAGACGACAGCCCCCTCGACGACTTCTTCCGAGACACAGACCACTGCGTCAACAGAACCGTCAGAGACCACTCCTGTCGGAATGATCGAGAACCCGTTCACCGGACTTTATGAAGTCGATGAAGCTAACAAGGGTAAAAAAGGTATCGGTATCACGGTCAACAACTGCAAGGTCGCAAATCCTCAGCGCGGAACCACGGAAGCTTCCGTCATTTTCGAGTATGAGACCGAAGGCGGTCAGACACGTCTTCTGTGCATGTACCCGGATATCTCCAAGATCCCGCTTGTAGGTGCTGTACGTAGCGGTCGTGTCGGCGCATCTGATATGTGTGCAGGCACAGGTGCTATCTTCGTATGCTGGGGTGCTGACTACACAGCTGTTCCGGCACATGTGAAGAGCAACAACATTGTATGGTTTGACCTGAACAATTACATCTATGATTCCCTTCGTGGCCACGATGCGGATGAAGTACCGGATGGACGCTACTGCTGGCGTGACCGTGAGTGGATGAACCAGCCCGGACATCGTACCGGTGTGGAGCACTGCGGCGTTACACGTGGTGATTTCATTCTGAAGGCTTTCGAGAAGAATAAGATCGATATTTCCGGTGAGATGCCGAAGATGTTTAACTTCGTAGAGACCGGAAAAGCGAAGATGCAGGATTCTGTACCTTGTAACGAGATCAACGTATACTTCTCTTCTACCAATGATGACGGTCTCTTCGTTTATAATGCCGCAGAAGGCGTGTACTACAAGAGCCAGTACAACGGTGAGCCGCAGATGGATGACAATGTGGACAAACAGATCAGTTTCACAAACGTTTTCGTAATCTTCTGCCCTATCGTTGCCCGTCCGAACGACAAGAGCTCCGAGCGTCACAAGGATATCCACTTCGAGGAAGGCGGATCCGGCTATTATGTCTCCAATGGAAAGCTTATTAACATCACATGGACAAAGCCGACTCCGAATGATCCGATCAAGTGCTTTGACAGCAACGGAAACGAGATCGAAGTAAATGCCGGCAAGTCTTACATCTGTGTCGTAGATAACGATTACATGAGCAAGACGACCTACAAATGATCGAAAACTGAATAAAACAAGAAAGGAGCGGATCACCGCTCCTTTTTTTGTGTGCTAAAAAACAGTAAATGAATCAGCCCTTTAACAGACTGGAAAGCTCGGAATACGTCAGAGGGCGAATGATCACTTCCTCTTTTGTTTCCTCCAGTTTATAAGGATCGAGAAGTTTGAGCGCTTTATCATAAGGAAGAGTGCCAAGGATCTTCTTATCGGTGGAGCTGATAAGAAGCAGCAGAAAACGATCTGTATCCTCATAGAACTCCTTTGGCTTCTTCAGAAGACGGGTGGCAATACCCTCATTCAGCGCAAAGGATGCGGCAGCATTTCCATTACTGTCCGACTGGTAATTATACGACGGAATATACGCATTTTTCCATAATGGTGATTCTTTATCATTTTCCTTACGGCGATCGAAGATACCCATTTATCACATCTCCTCCACATTCGCTTCCTGAGTGATCAGGGGCATATTCTCTTTTTTATTTTTCACATATACATAGATAGAAACGACTATACGGATTATAAGCATAACCACGACCGCACCGCACATATCCAGGAATACATCGAACAGGCTGGAAGAGCGGCCATCTACAAAAATCTGATGATACTCGTCCGCAGATGCGGAAAGCGCCGTGATCCAAAGGGAAACGGCAATATATACTTCGTTATCATTCTTGAATTTATCGAGGAATCTTATGCCGGGCTGATCCAGACGTGTCTGAATGTGGTTGGTGGCAAACATCGCAATATAAGCCAGCACCGAAAGAACCGTAAACTCAAAGATGTGAGCACAGCCACGGACAAATTCTTCCTTCACATCGGCATGGAAGAATTTGGAGAACCTGCGGAGCAGCTCCTGGGAACGAAGCGTAGAAGCATCACCGGTCTCGGCAGAAAGGGAAAAGATCACCGCAAGCCAGCCGACCACCAGGATCCACATGATGAACGCAAAAAGGAAATATAAAGGATGAAAAACCGCTTTCTTTTGTTTCTGTTCCAGTCCCATTCCAATCTTCTCCAACAGATATACAACAAAAGTATACTACAAATAAGGGAACTTCTCAAAATAATTAGTAAAAGAAAAAGGATCAGGAGCGATTTCTCTGATCCTTCATCGCGCGGTCGATGTCACGCTTCGCCGTTTTCTCCGCGGCGGAATCACGTTTATCGAAGTTTTTCTTACCTCTGGCAAGACCGATCTCAAACTTGACCTTACCATCTTTGAAATAGCACTTGGTCGGAACGATCGTAAGTCCATCCTGCTTCACCGTCGAAAACAACCGAATGATCTCGCTTTTGTGCATCAGGAGTTTTCTGGTTCGCATCGGATCGAGGTTAAACCGGTTCCCCTGTTCATACGGGCTGATATGTACGCCGATCAGGAAGATCTCGCCTTCCTTGACCTGGACATAACTGTCCTTAAGATTGACTTTACCGGCACGAAGTGACTTCACTTCCGTTCCCGAAAGTACGATACCGGCTTCGAATTTCTCATCTATAAAATAGTCATGGAAAGCCTTACGGTTTTCAGCAATGACTTTGATTCCTTTCTTAATTGCCATAGACACCTCCAAGTTCCAGTGAAGGATATGCATTCATATCCAGATTGTCACGCACACCTGAAATGAAAGCATAGTAGCCTTCTGAAGCGATCATCGCGGCATTATCTGTGCAGTAGGCCATCTTCGGAAGGCACAGTGCGCAGTGTTTTCTTTGGGCAAGATCTTCCACCTTCGCTCTTAGACATGAATTCGCGGAAACACCGCCGGCAAGGCAGATCTTCTTCATTCCGGTCTGTTTTACCGCTTTTTCCAGACGGTCACAAAGAATCGAACAGACCGCATCCTGATAGGAAGCCGCAAAATCATTGATATTTACGTCTTCCCCGCTCATTCTGACCTGATTGATCATATTGAGTGCAGCCGTCTTGATCCCGCTAAATGAAAAATCCAGCGAATCCGTTATCTTCGGCGACGGAAAAGTATAAGCATGCGGATCCCCTGTTTTACTTGCTTTATCAAGTTTAGGACCACCTGGGTAACCAAGACCGATCACTCGCGCGATCTTATCAAAAGCCTCACCTGCAGCATCATCTCTGGTACTGCAGATACACTCCATATCAGAATAATCCTTGACGAGCAATATCTCACTATGTCCGCCGGAAACGACCAGACAGAGGAACGGCGGTTCCCACGATGGATCAGATAAATAATTCGCGGCAATATGTCCTGCCATATGATTTACCCCTACCAGAGGGATCTTCTTTACTTCGCAAAGTGCTTTTGCAGCGGAAACACCGACAAGAAGCGCCCCCACCAGACCGGGTCCTTTTGTTACACAAACGGCATTGATATCTTCATATCTTACATCCGCCTGCTTCATCGTCTCGGAGATCACGGGAACGATCGCTTCGACATGCATACGGGACGCGATCTCAGGAACAACACCACCGTACTGACTGTGAAGATCCGCCTGCGACGCGATCATGCTCGCGCGGACGATGCGACCGTCTTCGATGACTGCACACGCGGTTTCATCACATGATGATTCAATTCCTAATGTCAATACTGCCATATTACGCCTCTATATAAAGTACTGCTGCAGGAAGTCCTTCAGAGCCTGCCTGTAGCCGTTCTGATCGATCATATACGATTCACAATAACCGGCGCCGGAAATCATCGTCGCCATCGTTGTATTCGGATTCATACGTTTTCTTTCTTCCACGATCTGCCCGATCTTATCTGATCCGACAAAGGTATCACGGCCTCCGTAGATAATACATACCGGGATCGGAAGTCTCGAGATCTTCGCCGCAAGGTTTAAACTTCCGGACTCACCGGAAGATACGCGGATAGCATACGGGACGAAATTCTTCGTGATAAAAGCCATCTTCGACTTTTTCATGACGAATGGAGTAATGTAATCATCGGAGTTCTTCGCCGGCGAATCCAGGATAATACCCGTGATATAGTGCTCATCAAAGCCGAGATCCGCGATCTTCTTGTTATAGTTTTCGAGGACCTCCGTATCAAGTGACGGCGGGAGTTTATCCATCGCAAGAAGACATGCACTGCAACCGGAACCGATTCCATACAGCACTACGTTTTTCGTTACCGAGATCTTCTTTACATGTTTGATCGCCCCAAGCACATCCTGCCACTCCAGATACCCGTACCCGCATATCGTTCCGCCGCTCTCGCCGGAGTTTCTAAGATCGAAAAGGAATACGTTGAAGTGCATATTCAGGAAATCTTCTATCATCTGTACCATCGATACACTGAACGGCAAGCGGTTGGACTGCGTGTCGTGCACTACGATGATCGTGCTGATCGGATCATCCGTTTTAAAGAACCATCCGGACAACTGCGTCTGATCATCCGCGGATGTAAAACTGGTAGCTGAATAAGGCGGAAGAACGTTGGACGGGATATTCGGAAGCGGCTTACTTTCAATACTCATCAGGTTGTTTGCCGTAGATGTCGTCATAACGATCACGGCAATCGTCGCGGCTGCCAGGATACTCAGGACCAGCGCCACACGGACGATAAGACCGGAAAGCGAAAGCCGTTTACCTGCACGTTTTGTAATACCTCTTCCCATACGTCGAGATTGTCACTTCACCCTTCTTCAGAATTAGTCTATTTTACCACAGACTTACACACCGGTCGAACCAAAACCGCCTTCTCTGTTTATACCGATAGTTTCAACATTATCGGTAACGGTAAAGTCACAGGTCTCGTATTTTGCCACGACCATCTGCGCGATACGGTCGCCTTTCTGAATATGGTACGGTCCTTTCTGATTCCCTTTATCCTTTAATGAAAGCACCTTCCCGTCGGAATAGTTTTCCGGAGATGTGTTCTCCATGATGATACAGATCTCTCCTCTATATCCGCTGTCGATCGTACCCGGAGCATTCGGGATACGAAGAGGTGTATTTAAGGAAAGTCCGGACCTTGGACGGATCTGTACCTCATATCCGTAAGGGATCGCAAACTTAAGTCCGGTATGTATAAGCACCGTCTCACCGGGGCGTATTACGATATCCGATACGCTGTAAAGGTCCATGCCGGCATCACCATCATGGGCATACTTCGGCAGGACAGCATCATCCTGCATACGTTCCACAAAAATCTCAGTACTCATACCACTCTTCTCCTTCATCATCAGTATCATCATCCAGAAGGGCATCAACGATCATCCTTCTTTCGTCCTGATCCTCGTTCATGAAGCGGACGACTGATGCAGCCGGGACGCCCATCCTTAAGATCTCCGAGACAGTCTCTGCAGACACGGTATTTCTCGCATTTCCGAAGAGATCCGCACGGCAGAATCCCGGATAACATACGACATCGACGCGGTCGTCATGATGATCATTCTTCTCTGAAGTCTTCTCTCCGATCGATGTTTCCGGATGGTCACGGCACACCGTGCAGTGTGCCTGATGGCGTCCGAGCGGACAGAATTCCGACTGCATCCACTCGATCGGTCCATAGCGGTGCAAACACATATATGCATGAAGCTCCTCACCACTGATGTCCATCGCGAGCTTGCGGATCTGATCCTGTGTCAGTTCGTAGGACAGATACAGGAAGTCAAGTGCTTTTGCTTCTTCATACATGTATGTAAAGTGATTATAGATATTTGCTCCGGATGTAAGTCCGACCGTTCCTTCCGATGCATTCGTACCGAAGAATCCGAGGAAACGCTCCCCGGCATGCGTTGATGCGAGTTTTCCGGCTTTGCTTACTGCATCGATCATATCATCTTTATATGCACCCGGAAGACGCAGCGCGATCTTCGCTTGCGGTTCCGAATTTAAGAGCTCATTGATATAGCTGATCCTTCCGGCCTGTCCGATCTGAAGCGCTGGGAATACATAAATATCCGCACCGCAGGCATATCCTGATGTGATGCGGCGCATATCGATATACTCGGCAATAACGACATGCATCTTTTCCGGTTTTTCGGAAGAGATGGTCTCTTCACTTCCGGATGCATATTTCTCAGAGCGTCCTAAGGTCTGTCTTTCCAGGATTTTCTCCGCAAGGAAAGCCATCGCATCCCGTCGCATCGCATTGATATTCGAGATACGAAGCGCGATCGGGAAATCTCCGTCTTTCTTAAGGTCAGAAAAAGCAAACGGCGTCTGTCCGGTCTTCTGGAGCTGTTCTTTCGTGCGCTCCCATGTCAGAGGTTCGCTATCACCAAGGTCCTGTATTTCTGCACTTGAAGAAGCTTTTACTCCGGCAAAAGCACCCTCCTTCACCATTACATCAAGAACTATCATATCCCCGTCCTGACGAAGCGTACCGCAGATCGGTGTGCGGCGAAGCTTCTCTCTCGGGATCTCGATCTTCTTACTCATCCGATAGACAGACATGCCGCGCGAAAGCTTCGCAATCGCGTCCGGATGAAGTCCTTTTACCACAGACATATCCCGCTCGACATCGATCTTTCCGAGCGGAAAACTCGCGATCTCTTCTTCTTTATCGCGGATCGAAAGGAAGTCTCCTTTCTGCGGCGGATCCGGGAGGAAGGAGCGGACGCTGATCGTTCCGGCTTTTGCACTCACGGAAATGATATCGCCCCAGTAAAGGCCGTATTTTCCCACATATTCACCGGACAGATAATCCGGACCTTTTCTGCCCTGCAGATACTGCGTTGTGAAGCTGCCGCCACGGTTGAACGTGATCAGAAGATCGTTTCGAACCTGTTCGAGAACTTCCTTCGAGTCCTTATTCTCATAGATCGCATCGATCATTTTTCTGTAGGCGGATACAACGGCGGTGACATACTGTTCATCTCGCATTCTGCCTTCGATTTTAAGAGAATCCACACCGAGATCCATGAGTTCACGTAAATAAGGAAGTGCCGACTGGTCCTTCGGAGAAAGGAGCTTTCCGGAGCGGATCGGTTTCCCGGATGCTGCCACCTCACGGTTCCCTTCCCACAGCTGATAGCTCTGGCGGCAGGGCTGTGCACAGGATCCGCGGTTACCGGATCTGGAGCCGGACTTATTCATCGCACTGAAGAGGCAAAGTCCGGAGTAGCACACGCACATCGCTCCATGGACGAATACCTCGACCTCGATATCGTTATCATGGAAAAGCTCCGCTCTGGCGCGGATCTCATCCATAGAGAGTTCTCTCGGGAGTACGACACGCTTCATTCCGAGTTTCTTCATCTCTTCACTATGGGAAAGAGAAAAGACATTCATCTGTGTACTCGCATGCAGCGGGATCTGCGGAAGATGCTCAGCAAGATAAGAGGCAAGGCCCTTATCCTGAACGAGAAAAGCATCCACACCTTTCATATAGGCGGCAAGTGCCAGCTCTACCGCATCCATCATCTCATCGTCATCGATGAGAGTATTGAGCGTGATATAGACTTTGGAATTACGAAGATGCGCATAATCCAGTGCTTCACGAAGTGTCTCCAGCGTGAAGTTTTCCGCATGCATACGTGCGTTATACTGATCCAGACCGAGATATACAGCATCCGCGCCTGCATCTATTGCGGCGCGGAGCATATTCATAGAGCCCGCCGGGGCCAGAAGTTCCGGTTTTTTCATAATATCTCCTTCGGAATATTGTTTTCTTTGCAGTACTGTTCCAGCGGAAGCAGCGGCTCTTCCTTCTCTTTTTCCTCAGGAGCTTTATGTACCTCATTCTGCCAGCGGAAGCAGGCCTCCATATAAGCGAGGATAAGTGCCTGATTTGTCGGGATCATCGGGTTTTCATCAAGCGTTTCCTGCAGAAGATCATTGGCGATCTTGGCACAGTAGAGCGTCTTTGCCTTTTCGATATCCGAGTCCACCTGGAAACGGTAATTCATACCGGCGATACGGATCATCAGGGTCTGCGGATACTTCTCAGAAGGATTCTTAGACTTTCTTTTTACCTTCGGCTCATTCTCACGAGGGAGCTGCAGATACTCTGCGATTGCCGGTTTTTCCTGTTTCTTACTCTTCTTCGACTTCGTCTTTCCCTTTTCAGAAGAAGAATACTTCTCGAAAAGAGAATCCGATATACGCTCATATCCCATGTCAGTTCGCATCCTTTCCTTCGTTTAGGATCTCATACATCTTGGTAAGATCCGCCGGCTGCAGTTCCTCACTTCTCACTGTTTCCTTCATTCCCAGTGCTTCTAGCGCCGAGAGGATCTTATCTTTACTATATTTCCCGCCGGACGAAAGACTGTTGACCAGTGTCTTTCTCCGTAATGCAAAAGCACTCTCCACGAATCCGATCCATTCCGGATTCCATGTATTTTCCTCCGCTTCGATCTCGATCACGGATGAGACCGTATTCGGCGCAGGATAGAAGCTTCCGCCATCGACGTTGAAGCACTTTCTCTTTCTACCGAAGAGATCTGTCAGGATCGACAGCGGACCATACTGTTTCGTCCCGGGACGGGCAAAGATCCGATCCAGTGCTTCTTCCTCCACCATGAAGACCATCTTCCTGCAGGTCGGGAAATCCTTCATAACCTTCAGCATAATAGGTGTCATGACATAATACGGAAGATTCGAAAGGATCACATCCGGCGTCAACTCCGGATCCGGAAGATCGTCTTTTCCGAGTGCCAGATAATCCTTATAGATCACCGTTCCGCCTTTATCTTCAATGATCGCATGAAGGCGGTCCGAAAACCTGGTGTCGATCTCCACAGCCACATATGTGCCGCAAAGACCGACCGCTTTTTCCGACAATGCCCCGAGACCGGGTCCGATCTCAAGGCATGTCTTCGTTTTATCAAGTTCCGAAAGATCGAGGATCTCCCCGATCACGTCATCATTACACAAGAAGTTCTGCCCCAGGCTCTTTTTGGCCGAAAGGCCATACTGATCCAGTATCGACAGAACTTCCTGCTTATTCATCCTACAAAATACCGTACACCGGCCTCGAAGATCTTCTGATCTTTCTCACCCGGGATATTCTTGGCAATGCCGTTACCCATACGCTCACTGTGTCCCATCTTACCGAGGATACGTCCGTTCGGGGAGATGATACCCTCGATCGCACACATGGAACCGTTCGGGTTAAATGCTGTATCCATTGTCGGGTTGCCGTTGTCATCGACATACTGGGTTGCGACCTGTCCCTTCGCGAAGAGTTCCTTAAGGAGAGCCTCCGATCCGCAGAAACGGCCTTCACCATGGGAGATCGCGATCTCGTAGGTATCGCCCTCGTTGGTAAAGCTGAGCCACGGAGAGTTATTGGAAACTATCTTCGTGGAAACATATGCGCTCTGGTGGCGGCCGATACGGTTAAATGTCAGCGTCGGGCCATCGTGCTCGAGCGGCAGGATATCACCGTACGGGAGAAGTCCGAGCTTCATGAGAGCCTGGAATCCGTTACAGATACCGAGCATCAGACCGTCTCTATTAAAGAGAAGGTCACGTACGGACTCCGTAACTGCCGCATTTCTAAAGGCAGCGGCGATAAACTTACCGGATCCTTCCGGCTCGTCACCGGCAGAGAATCCGCCAGGGATCATGATCATATTCGCCTTCTTGATACGTTCACTCATCTCGCGGAAGGATTCTTCAACTTCCTTCGAGTTACGGTTGCGGATGACCATAACATCCGGCTCCGCACCTGCTCTGGAGAATGCAAATGCCGTATCGTATTCACAGTTGGTACCCGGGAATACCGGAATAAAGACCTTCGGCTTCGCACCTGTAAGGATCGTCGGTGCGGTGATCGCATTCTTTACGACCTCGCCCTTCTCATAGGAAACCGCTTCGCCTTCATCAACGATCGTCGGGAAGATCGGCTCGAGCTTGGATACATATGCTTCGATCGCATCATCGATAGAGATGGACTGAGAACCGAAAGTAAGTGCTTTTTCAGAAGTAGTCTTACCGAGGAGCTTACCGCCGACCTGCTCGATCTTATCTACTGCATTTCCATCACTTACAGACAGGAGCACCGTACCGAAAGAGTGCTGGAACAGCGTCTCCATATCGATTCCGTCAGCAAATGCGAATCCGAGTTTATTACCCATGCACATCTGTGCAACACGGGCAGCGATACCTGCAGATCTTACGACGCCTGCGCAGCGGAGCTGGCCGCGATCCTGGATCTGTGTCAGGCACTTCATCACACGGATCGCATGATCCTTGACATAGCAGCCCTTCTCATCACGGCGGATCTTGATCATATAGAGTTTCTCGCCGGATGCGGTAAGTGTCGAGGAAACGACTTTATCAGTAGTAGTCATACCGACAGCGAAAGAAACAAGCGTCGGCGGAACATGCAGTTCATTAAAGGAACCGGACATACTGTCCTTACCACCGATCGATGCAGTACCGAAGTCAAGCTGTGCCTGATATGCACCAAGGAGTGCGGACAGCGGCTTGCCCCAGGACTTCTCACCGGTCATTCTCTCGAAGTATTCCTGGAATGTCAGTCTCGCTTTAAAAGGATCACAGCCGAGGCAGGCAAGACGCAGGAGAGATTCGGTTACAGCATGGTATGCGCCGTGGAACGGGCTCCATGCGGAGAAATAAGGATCGAAACCATATGCCATAACAGAAACGGCATTCGTCTTTCCTTCTTCTACCGGGATCTTGCAAGCCATACCTTCTTCCGGAGACAGCTGATAGCGTCCGCCAAACGGCATCAGAACAGTGCCGGCACCGATCGTTCCATCGAAGCGGGATACAAGGCCCTTTCTGGAGCAGCCATCGAGCGAGGAAAGCGCGCTCTTCACGGATGCAGCAAAGTCATCCTTTACAAAGGCTTCGGTCGTCTTATCGATGATACCGTTATTGAAATCAGGCTCGGTCACCTCAGCTTTTGCATAAGAGGAAGCGCCGTTCGTATCGATAAATGCTCTCGGGAGCTCTACGATGGTATTTCCCTTCCAGGTCATCTTCATGACCGGCTCCTCGGTAACAACTGCAACAACAGTAGCTTCTAGGTTTTCTTTTGCGGCATAATCGAAGAATGCCTTTTCATCCTTCGGATCGATAACGACCGCCATTCTCTCCTGAGACTCGGAGATCGCGATCTCTGTGCCGTCCAGGCCTTCGTACTTCTTCGGAACCTTATCAAGGTCGATCGCAAGACCGTCAGCGAGCTCACCGATCGCAACGGATACACCGCCGGCACCAAAGTCATTGCAGCGGAGGATCATCTTACTTACTTCCGGAATACGGAACAGTCTCTGGATCTTTCTCTCTGTCGGAGGATTACCCTTCTGAACCTCGGAACCGCAGGTCAGAACGGACTTCTCATCGTGGGCCTTAGAAGATCCTGTCGCACCGCCGATACCGTCACGGCCGGTTCTTCCGCCGAGAAGAACGACGATGTCGCCCGGTCTCGGACGTACACGGACAATATTTTCTGCCGGAGCCGCACCAACTACAGCACCGATCTCCATTCTCTTGGCAACATATCCCGGATGATAGATCTCATCGACGTGGCCTGTGCAAAGACCAATCTGATTACCATAAGAGCTGTAACCTGCAGCAGCTGTACGAACGAGCTTCTTCTGGGAGAGCTTGCCTTCCAGCGTCATGGAAACCGGAACAGTCGGATCGCCGGCGCCGGTCACACGCATCGCCTGGTAAACATAGGAACGGCCGGAGAGCGGGTCACGGATCGCACCGCCGAGGCAGGTCGCCGCACCACCGAACGGCTCGATCTCCGTCGGGTGGTTATGTGTCTCGTTCTTAAACATAAGAACGTAGTCTTCTTTCTTGCCATCCACATCGATCTGGATCTTGATGGAACATGCATTGATCTCCTCGGACTCGTCGAGATCCTGGAGTTTTCCGTCTTTTTTCAGTTTTCTCATCGCCATGGTCGCCACATCCATGAGGCATACCGGCTTCTTACTGATCCTCTCGCCATAGACATCTTCTCTAGTGGAGAGATAATCGGCATAGATCTTCTTTAATTCCTCTGCAAAAGCACTGTCACCGTCGATCTTTACGTCGGTAAGCTCAGTAAGGAATGTGGTATGACGGCAGTGGTCGGACCAGTAAGTATCGAGCACTCTGATCTCGGTCATGGTAGGATCACGCTTGATGGACTGGAAGAACTCCTGTGTAAACTGGATATCCGCATCGGACATCGCCAGGCCCCAGGTCTTACGGAGTTCGGAAAGCTCTTCCTTCGACTTGGTGGTAAAGCCATCGATCGTCGGAACAGAAGTCGGTACATCAAAGACATCTTCCAGAGTTTCCGGCTTATCCATAGATGCCTCGCGGCACTCAACCGGGTTGATGAGGTACTTCGCGATTGCCTTCTTCTGCTCCTCGGTAACAGAACCGTAGAATACGATCACGCGGGCAACACGTACCAGCGGTTTTTCCTTCTGAGTCAGGATCTGGCAGCACTGTGCGGCGGAGTCTGCACGCTGGTCATACTGACCCGGCAGGGATTCGATCGCCAGCACATAAGCAGAACCGGATGTATCGATCGTCTCATCATAGACATCATCGACCGGCGGCTCGGAGAAAACGACGTTTTTTGCGAGTTCATACTCTTCATCCGTCAGACCGGATACATCGTATCTGTGGAAGATCCTGACGCTCTCGATCGTCTTTACACCGACATCGGACTTGACGTCCTTCATCAGACCGGCCGCTTCGACAGCGAATTCCTTCTTCTTCTCCGAAAAGATTCTTCGAACTTGATTACTCATAAATAAACCTCCAAAAGATGTATCCTTCTAACATTTCTATGGTAACACAAAACCCTGTCTCCTACGCAAAGGAAACACGGGTTTTTGTGGTATCACTCAAGTTTTTCCGCGACTTCCGTAAGGAGTTCGCTGTTATATTTGAGGAAGCGCTTCAGGCCTTCCGCATCGAGAGAACCGTGCGCCAGACGCGCCTGATCATAAATATGCTGGCAGAGCGCATTCATCTTCTCTTTATCCGAAGCCACACCGGCCATGCCGCGAAGTCTTAAGACCAACGGATGATCGGTATTAAGAACGAGATCCATCTTGATCGGGAACATATCGTCCAGATTCTTGTACGGATCATCTTCCTTACCGGTGCGCATCGCCTCGAACTGCTTTCTCATCTCTGCCATACGGCGGGCTTCCTCCGTCTCACGGATAAATGCCGGGAGCTGGTCCGCGCCGAGTGCAACAGCAGATACCTCAAGCTTATCCTCGCCGGTTGCCGACTTAAAGAGATCGGAAAGTGCTTTTGCCTCATCATCGGAAGCTTTCTCACCTTCGAGCTCGGCATCGACACGCTTGAACTTGATGTCATTCTGCTTATATTCGAGGAAGGAGATGAAGTTGTTGTCGAGTTCTTCATTGAGAACGACGACATCGAAGCCCTTTTCCTTCGCCATCGCGATGTAAGCCGCCTGCTGATCCGGCGCCTTGGTATAACGGACGGTGTCCTTCTCCTTATCCTTGGTCAGTTCTTTCAGCGTGAAGAACTCGTTATCCACGGTCTTAAAGAGGCAGATGTCCTTGACCTTCTCATAGAACTTCTCGTCCTTCATCATGCCGTACTTCACGAAGATGCTGATATCGGACCAGTAGCCCTCGAAGCTCTTTCTGTCATTCTTAAAGACTTCATTGAGCTTATCGGAGACCTTACGGATGATGTGGGAAGACAGTTTCTTAACGTATTCATCCTGCTGCAGCGCCGAACGGGAAACATTCAGCGGGAGATCCGTGCAGTCGAGGCAGCCTCTCAGGAGGAACAGGAATTCCGGAATGACTTCCTCGATATTATCGGCAACGAATACCTGATGATTGTAGATCTTGATACGGCCCTCGAGCGTCTCATAGACATTATTTGTCTTCGGGAAGTAAAGGATACCCTGAAGATTGAATGGATAATCCATATTAAGGTGGATCCAGAACAGAGGCTCCTTCATGTCATGGAATACCGTACGGTAGAAATTCTTATATTCTTCCTCGGTGCAGTCCTTCGGAGCTTTCTTCCAGAGCGGCTCGGTATCATTGATCGGCATGATCTCGTGATCGTGGCTCTTATATTCCTCGCCTTTCTCCTCGGCTTCTTTTTTCTTCTTTGCTTCTTCCGCTTCATGCTTTCTGTCCGCGACAACATCGCTGTAGTAGAGGTCAAAAGGCATGAAGGAGCAGTATTTCTTCAGTACGCCTCTGATCTTTGCAGCATCGAAGATCTTCTTTGCTTCTTCGGAAAGCGTGATCGTGATCGTTGTACCACGCGTGGTTCTATCCGAATCAGAGATCTCATAGTCCATCCCGTCATCCGATTCCCAGGATACAGCCGTAGCATCCTTCTGGAAGGATTTTGTATCGATACGGACCTTATCGGCCACCATGAATGCGGAATAAAAACCGAGACCGAAGTGTCCGATGATTCCGCTGGCATCCGTGCTCTCTTCCTTATACTTCTCAACGAAGTCCATCGCGCCGGAGAAAGCGATCTGGTTGATATACTTATCTACTTCCTCTTCTGTCATACCGATACCGTTATCGGTAAACTCGATCGTTCCCGCCTCACTGTCATAGTTGACATGGAGCTGATAGTCGTCAGTATCCTCTTTTACCGCCTCACCGAGATCTACAAGTCTCTTAAACTTGGCGATGGCGTCCGAGCCGTTACTTACCAGTTCTCTTACGAAAATATCCTGATCGGAATACAGCCATTTCCGGATGATCGGAAAGATGTTTTCCGTAGTTACAGAGATCGTACCTTTTTTAGACATATAAATACCTCCAAAAATTTCACAAACTTAATAAGATTCCAGATGTGCATGACGATCGATATATTCATGCACGATTTTCTGATAGCTCGCCATCAGCGCCTGGATCTTCGGGCACTCGGCCGATCTGAACTTCTGATCATCGATCGACTCGACCGGTAAGATATCAAAGGGCGAGCTGGTAACGAAAAGACCGAGAGACGGAGGTCCGTCATCCTCTTCTTTTTCCATCTTTACCAGATCCTCCATGGTAAAAGCACCTTCCTTCAGGAAAAGGCCTGCGTCTTTGATCGCGTCTTTTACATACTTTCTCGTAATGCCGATCAGGATCAGATCCTCCGACGGGGAATAAACCGTATCTTTATACAGCACGAAGAAATTCGATCTTCCGCCCTCGACGAACTTTCCGTCATTACCGCGAAGAATGACCTCATATGGCATACCGAAGGAAGTTTCTGTATTCTGCGCTTCCGCCACCGCTTTCTTATAGTCGCCGCGGAACACCTTTACATGCGGTTCCACACGTTCCCAGGTAAGGCTCTTCGTCACGATACCTTCCTCATACATCTGCTTGGTGGGATATGTCATATTGCTGAAATAGATAAGATTTCTGGTCTTAGTTATGACCACACGGACATTTCCGTCCGACATACCGGATTCCCAGATCATATTCTCCGCGATAAAGCGGTAAGCATCCGGATCGATCGGGAAATCTTCCTTCGCAGCAACAGATTTATGCAGTCTCTCCATATGGTCGCCCCAGAAAAGCAGTACACCTTCCTGGAACCTTACGGATTCATAATATGTGATCTCGTCAGTAGGGAGAAAAAGACCGGCTCCTTCCGGTGAATCAAAAAGAACCTTTTTCCCATTCAAAGTACAGTACTCTCCGATGTTTCCTTCTACCAGCGGATACGCCATGCACCTTACCCCTTTCAAAAAAAGCTGACTTTTATGCAGAAAATCCCCTGCATACCGTATAATTCTACTCTTTTATAGTGCTTTCGTAAACTCATAAAAAATCGTTATTTGCACAACGATTAATGTATTGAGTAATAATGAAGATATTCATACAATAGATTTCGGAACATGCATGAAAATCAGTGTTGACGTACTCAATACTGTCTGCTAAAATGCGTTTATGCAAAATCGTTAATAATTATTCATGGAGGTGCCTTATGGCAAAGGAAAAATTCTTACTTGCGTATTCAGGCGGACTGGATACATCCATCATCATCCCGTGGCTCCTGGAGAACTACGATTGTGAAGTAGTTGCTTACTGCGGTGAAGTCGGCGTAGGTGTCGATCACGATTACCTCGAAAAGAAGGCTCTCAAGTGCGGTGCAATCAAGTGCATCATCGAAGATATCTCCGAAGAGTTTGTCTCCGACTTCGTATTCCCTACTCTGAAGGCTAATGCAGTTTATGAAGGCAAGTACCTCCTCGGCACATCCATGGCACGTCCTGTTATCGCCAAGCACTTCGTAGAGGCTGCTCACGCAAACGGATGCACAACGATCGTTCACGGCTGCACAGGTAAGGGCAACGACCAGGTAAGATTCGAGCTTTCCATCAAGGCTCTCGATCCGGATATGAAGATCCTCGCTCCTTGGAGAATCTGGGATATCAAGTCCCGTGACGAAGAGATCGATTATGCAAATGCACGTGGCATCGAAGTTCCGGTTACCAAGGAGAACAACTACTCCAAGGACGAGAACCTCTGGCACCTCTCTCACGAAGGTATGGACCTCGAAGATCCGGCTAACGAGCCGAACCTCGATAAGATCCTCGAGCTCATGGTTTCTCCTGAAAAAGCACCTGACACTCCGACTTATGTAACCATCAAGTTCGAAAAGGGTATCCCGGTAGAAGTTGACGGAAAGAAGATGTCCCCTGCTGATCTTCTCAGATACTGCAACAAGGTTGCCGGCGCTAACGGTGTTGGTATCGCTGACATCGTTGAGAACCGTCTCGTTGGTATGAAGAGCCGTGGCGTTTATGAGACACCTGGCGGAACTCTTCTCTTCGCTGCTCACCGTGAACTCGAACTCCTCACTGTTGAGCGTGACACGATCCACTATAAGGATCTCGTTGCTCAGAAGTTCTCCGAGCTCGTTTACTACGGTCAGTGGTTCCACCCGCTCCGCGAGGCTATCTCCGCATTTGTTGACAAGACACAGGAAGTTGTTACAGGCGAAGTAAGAATGAAGCTCTATAAGGGTAACTGCACACCGGCAGGCACCACTTCTCCGTTCTCTCTCTATGATCCTGAGATCGCAACCTTCGAGGCAGACGACGTTTACAATCAGGCAGATGCAGGCGGATTCATCAACTGCTTCGGTCTCCCGATGAAGGTCAACGCGAAGATGAAGCAGAAGAATGGTCTTCTCTGATTCGCGACAGAAACTGATTATTGAAAAAGAATAAAAGTTTTCTAGCGCTGTCCTCGTGTATCAACACTGCGGAGGCGCTGAAAACTTTTTTCTTTTTCACAAACATATACTTTCTTCGCGGAATCATCGCTTCCTTAAGAAAGGAGACATTATGGACTATAGATTAATGACAATTGATGATTATGATGAGGTGTATGACATCTGGGTGGCCTGCCATAATGGATTAAACTCTACAGACGATTCGAAAGAAGGCATTGAGAAATATCTGAAACGAAACCCGACCACTTCTTTTGTCGCCGTCGATGGCGGTCATGTGGCAGGAGTGATCCTCTGCGGTCACGACGGGCGGCGCGGCTACATCCAGCATATGTCTGTTTCTCCGGACCACAGAAGGCTGGGCATCGGCGGGAAACTTGTGGAGATGGCACTTGATGCCCTGAATAAGGAAGGCATCAAGAAAGTCGCTCTGGTCGCTTTTAAATCGAACGACCTTGGTAACGCGTTCTGGGAAGCTCAGGGCTTCACTCTGCGCGAAGATCTCAATTACAGAAACAAAGCGCTGGTCGATCTGGAAATCGTTGACACATACAAGCAGTAAAAGCAAAGCGGCTTACCGGAATCCCGGGAAGCCGCTTTTTTCTGAGCTTACGACAATCCGTACTTTTCCCTTACCCTCTGACTGGGTTCATACCCGGAAAGAAGATCATCGGCAAGTGAGATCAGTTCTTCATAGCTGACCGGCACGACAAGATAATAATCAAGGTCATCCCACCTATGCGTTACGACCGGGTGCCCTGTTGCCCCGTCGTATCCGGACAGACTGCAGCCGGATATACTTCCGATGCTTCTGAACTCACTGTCAAAAATCTCAACCGAGTTCTCTGTTCCGATGTAGTAATTCCCGCAGGATGCATCATAATAGAACGACCAGACATATCCTTCCGCCGGATATAAAGTCTTTACACGGTCACCTGTCGACCGGCTGTATACACAGACTTCCCCGTCCCATAACTGGAAGGCCGCATAATCTGCATTTTCACACATGATCACTTCATAGATCATGTTCCGGCTGAATTCCTTTTCCTTTTTCATCACCTTATCCTCAAGTGCCGGAATTTCAGGATCGTCTAACTTATTCCGGATCGAAAAAGAAACCGGAGTATCGGCATATGGTTTCAGGTAATCTGTTTCTCTATATGAAAAGGTATCGATCTGATTATTCCCTGTTGTACTGAGGAACAGCGTTCCATCCGCATAGTCTTTTGACCAGATCAGTTTGGTATCATCAACATCCGGATCAAAGAAGCGGTATTCTCCGTCCCGGATAAGATAACATCCGTCTTTTAAGTCAAAAATCGCGATTCCATCCGGAGTAAGGACACTTGTAGAAAGATCCACATCCACATCGATCGTTCTTATCACTTCCAGATTCCGGTTCAAAAAATATATCGTTGTCTGATCATATATTACAATATCGTCGCCACAGACTATGAATCCGCTAAAAGATTCTCCCCATTCGGCATCCTTCTGCTCTCCGGTATCAAGATCTATAAGAGATATTTTCCTTTTCGACGAGTATGTATTACATAAGCCAAGCATGGTTTTTCCGTCCGAACAGAACCCATAAATTCCCGACTGATCCGTATAACGTCTCTCCACACTTCCGGAAAGAAGATCTGCCGAATAGATATACGTAGTTCCCGAATCCTGATCAAAAATAAAAATCCAGGCTTCATTCCCATCAATGGAAAAGTATACATAAGCAAAAGATCGGATCTTAACCGTATCCGGCAGCGATTCCCCTCGTACATCAAGACGGCAGAGAGCTTCCGGCCCACGGAAAATTACTATTTCATCATCAGTTATTGACGCATATCCGTTTCCCAGCGGATCGGAAATGAGTTTCACATCACCGAGCCCGAGATCCGTTTCCGTACCGGATGCAAAATCGAGATATTTGTAGTTTTCATTATCTCTTTGAAACACGACTCCGCGGTCTCCGTCAAATACGCAATCCGCATATTGCGTATCCTGATAGCGGAGAAGCATCTTACCGCTCGAAACGTCCATAACAAATCTATTCTGGTCAAGACCCAGAACCGCAATATACCCGCCAAAAGGAGACACATTGTAATTGGATATGGCGCACGGAAACTGGATCGAATCGTCTGAAACAACCAGATCGGGAAACTCATAGATCCCCAGCGCGCCGGAGAGAGCTTTTAAGACAGAATCGCTATAGCCTTCCGTCTTATTATCCGGGAGTACGCTTCTTGCCGCATATACGGCATCTTTTCTTTTACCGTCACGAAGAAGGTTTTCCGAGATGCCCGCGATCGAATCCTCATACTTCTGCTGTATGGTATTCTTTTGCGCTTCGATCTCATCCTTATGGGCCTGGAGTTCCTCCTGCTGTCTGGAGATCTGCGCTTTCTGGTCGGAGATACGGATGATGAAGAATACGCAGACGGCAATGATCGCAAGAAGAACTCCGAAAACGGCCAGAACGCGGTTTCTTGCCCGGCTGAATGCTTCTTTTCTATGTCTTTGGGAAAGCTCTTCGTAGGAGATATTCTTGATCACCGCCATCAGTCGAACAACTGAAATCTCTACCTTTGCTTTTCTGTCTCTTAGGGAATCGCCCCTGCAGTCGGCTGCCAGCGGCTCCTTGTACTGTCTGGTTTTTTGAGGGTGCCCGTCGGGACCCATCTGGAACACTTCTTCATAAAGCAATACTTCAGGAAATGCCGTATCCGGTTCACCATCTGCCAATACCAAAAGAATATGCTTTCTGTCATTGAAACGAAGGAAAGCTTCGATTTCTTTCATACACCAGACGGATTTCAGATACTCCGGAGAACATACGCAGATCAGATATTTCGAATCCCAGAGGGCAGACGTGATCGCTTCCGAAAGATCATCTGCGACGGAAAGCTCGGTCTCATCGCGGAATACACGAAGAGGTCTTGTTTTCCGGGTCTTCTCGGCTATATCTTTCGGCAGGCGGAAACTCTCCAGTTTTTTCTGAAGATGCTCTGCTATCTCACTGTCCGGAGAACAATGACGATAGCTGATAAAAGCATCGTAGCGAAACTTTTTACCCATTATCTTCTCCCCCAATGAACCCAATGCCACATCAATATCATTGTATCATGGAAGAAGCGTATTGTAACGTTTCAAAAACCGGCAGTGTATCAGAAACGGAAGTCTCTGCTGTTGGAGTTTCTGATCTCCTCGATGTGCTTTGCGCAGATCTCGCGGACGTTATCCTTCGGGATCTTCTTAAGCTCCTTCTCAATCAGTGCCCAGCCGACCTTCTTTGTCTCCTCGGATGCATAATCAACGAGGAATTCCGCCAAGGTCATCAGCGCATTCGGATGACAGCAGTTCAAGATCTGGCCGCTCTTGCAGAGACTCATGAAACGGTCACCGGTACGGCCTTCTCGATAGCATGCCGTACAGAACGACGGCACATGGTCGGTCTCCATCAGCCATCTGACGACTTCATCCAGCGTTCTCTGGTCGGATACATCGAACTGTTCGGTATCGGTCGGACGCTCTTCTTCCGTATAGCCGCCGACGGATGTTCTGCTGGCGCCACTGATCTGGGAAATACCCATTTTCAGGGCCTTCTCACGTACCTGCTGGCTCTCACGGGTGGAGATGATCATACCTGTGTAAGGAACTGCCAGACGGATGCAGGCAATGATCTTCTCAAATGTCTGATCGTCGATACCGCCGTCAAACTCGTTCGGATCGATATCATCCGCGCGCTTTACACGCGGTACGCTGATGGTATGCGGGCCTACGCCATGCACAGCCTCAAGGTGCTCTGCATGCATGATAAGTCCGGCAAATTCATATTTATACAGTTCCAGTCCGAAAAGCACTCCCAGTCCGACATCGTCGATACCGCCTTCCATGGCGCGGTCCATGGCCTCGGTGTGGTAGTTATAGTCGTGCTTCGGTCCTGTCGGATGAAGCTTGAGGTAGCTGTCTTTGTGATAGGTTTCCTGGAAGAGGATATAGGTACCGATACCTGCCTCTTTCAGCTTTCTGTAGTTCTCTACTGTTGTCGCAGCGATATTTACGTTAACTCTTCTGATATCACCATTCTTATGGTGAACGCTGTAGATCGTCTTGATGCACTCGAGGATATACTCGATCGGGTTATTCTTCGGGTCTTCACCGGCCTCGATCGCCAATCTCTTATGACCCATATCCTGAAGCGCGATAACCTCCTGACGGATCTCTTCCTGAGTAAGTTTCTTTCTCGGGATCGTCTTATTCTTCGCATGATACGGGCAGTACAGGCATCCGTTGATGCAGTAATTCGAGAGATACAGCGGCGCGAAAAGCACTATACGGTTTCCGTAATATGCCTGCTTGATCTCTTCTGCGATCTCGAACATTTTCTTGATGCGCTCCGGATCTTCACAGGCCAGCAGCACAGACGCCTCCCTGTGGGTCAGAGCCGTTCCGTGCTCCGCTGCCTGAAGATTACCCGGGCGAGCCTTCTCAAGGATCGCATCGATCAGTTCGAAATTATTCTTATTTGCTTCGGCATATGCCAGAGTTTCCTTGATTTCTTCATCATTGATAAACTCGTCGGCAATCAGCGACTTCGGGTCATACTTATACATGTTCTTATCCTTCTTTCTCATCCTTAATGGCAGAATATGTGGTTTTTACGCTGATATTCGGGAGACTTCCGATCTTCCCGGAAAGTGTGGCAATATCATCCTGCGGCGCATCGATCACGACGCTGATGATGTTGATCTTTCTGTTTCTGTACGGGATCCCCATTCTTCCCACGATATACTGTCCATATTCATGAAGCAGGGCATTCAGAGCATTTGTATCTCCGCCTTCTTCGACGATTACGCTGATCACGGCCACGCGGTTTTCCATAGTATCAACTCCCCTAAAAACAAAAAATCACGCCCGAAAAGACGTGAAACACACATAAGCACAGTAGAATCTTTGTAAGATGATCACCTTGCTATCAGCAGTTATTCCGCTTCCCCTTAGGCAAATCAATTATAGAACACAAGTCTTTTTTGTCAATACACATTATTTACTTCTATAGATACCAAAGGCAGCCATAATTGTGGTATGATTATCCAGAAAAACATGACATAAAGGCAGGGATTTACCTATGGCTAAGAAAATGTGGGCAGGCAGATTTGAAAAGGCGACCGATAAGGCGGTCAACGATTTCAACTCGTCTCTCCCGTTTGACTGCAGAATGTATAAGCAGGACATCGAAGGCTCCGTCGCGCATAGCAGCATGCTCGCGAAACAGGGCATCATCTCCCAGGAAGACGCGGACTCCATCAAGAGCGGTCTTCTTTCTATCCTCGACGATATCGAGTCCGGTAAGCTCACCTTCGATTCCGATGCGGAAGATATCCATATGTTCATCGAAGAAGAACTCACCAACCGTATCGGCGATGCCGGGAAGCGCCTTCACACCGGACGATCCAGGAACGACCAGGTCGCTCTCGACCAGCGTCTCTATGCGGTCGATGAAGCCAAGGAGATCCAGTCTCTTCTCGGGCAGCTCCGCGATACACTCATCGATATCGCTAAAGACAACACCGAGACATATATGCCGGGGTACACACATCTTCAGCGTGCACAGCCCATTACTTTCGCACACTATCTGATGGCGTATATCCAGATGTTCGGCCGTGATATGGACCGTCTCGACGAGGCCATCGCCAGAACGAATATCTCTCCTTTAGGATCCGGGGCTCTTGCGGGAACCACCTATCCTCTCGACAGACAATTCGTTGCCGATCAGCTGGGCATGAGCGGTGTTACACTGAATTCTCTGGATGGTGTTGCCGATCGTGACTGGGCTATCGAGCTTGCATCTTTTGCTTCCCTTCTCATGATGCATCTTTCTCGTCTCTCGGAGGAGATCATTCTCTACTCTTCCCAGGAATTCAAGTTCATCGAGCTCGATGATGCCTATTCAACGGGCTCTTCCATGATGCCACAGAAAAAGAACCCGGATGTTGCCGAGCTCACCCGTGGTAAGACAGGCCGTGTCTATGGCGACCTCATCTCCCTCCTCGTAACTATGAAGGGCCTGCCGCTCACCTACAACAAAGACATGCAGGAAGTGCAGGAAGCACTCTTTGATGTGATCGATACGATCAAGGGTGTTCTCGTTCCCTTCACCGGTATGATCAAGACCATGAAGCTTAGAAAAGATAATATGGAAGCAGCTGCCCTCGGCGGCTTTACCAATGCGACCGACCTTGCTGACTATCTGGTAAGAAAGGGCATCCCGTTCAGATCCACACATGAGATCTCCGGCAAACTCGTTCACTACTGCATCGAGCATAATACGACGCTCGAGAAGCTTTCTCTTGAAGAATTCAAGCAGTTCTCCGACCTGATCGAAGAAGACGTTTATGATGCGATCTCCCTGGAAACATGCGTTAACAAGCGTACGATCGTCGGTGCTCCGGCTCCGGAGACCGTAAAAAAGGCACTTGATTCCTTAAGCTGACAGCTGTCTTCGGACGAATAGTGCTTTTCCCATCGAATCAAACAGAAAGGGTTCACTTTTTCCCGAGTGAACCCTTTTCGTATATACCTTGGCAGAAGCACTTTCCTTATCCAAGCAGTTGTTTCTTTTTCTGATCGAACTCTTCCTGGGTAAGCACGCCGGAATCGAGTAATTCTTTATA